>Ga0310695_10005681_pt1 | contig 21510 bp, 18 predicted proteins | sample RumenRJG_04DNA_FD_203882 | JGI IMG/M metagenome (GOLD analysis project Ga0310695, IMG submission 203882) | Bovine rumen microbial communities from Lethbridge, Alberta, Canada - RJG_04 (v2) (version 2) | ecosystem: Host-associated > Mammals > Digestive system > Stomach > Rumen | place: Canada...
GCATCCGGCAATGCACGAGCGACAATAACGCTCATCGAGTAGCGAAGATAGCAGTCCTGCATGTCTTGTTCGACAAGACTCTTGAACTGCGATCCAGGTACCATTTCTTCAGACATTAGTTAACCTCTATAGTAGGAAGTAGACAGTAGGATGTAGGAAGTTTTTCCTAAATCGCACCACCTCCTTCTAACATTTCATTTATCACATCTAAACTTTTTTCATCGGTCTGGTCTATGCGGTGCGGTGTGATTGTCGCATAGCCCTTATCTAGCAAGTTGTCGTCCGAACCCTCGGGAGCCATCGACCACAGCTTTTCGCCATCCAAAAACCACAAGCCATCCTTGTGATCGTAGTGGTCGGTAAACATTCCACGGTCCATCGTACAGGCCTTAAATCCAAGGAATTCATCATCCTTGATCTTCGGGAAATTCACATTCCAGAAAACACCCTTGGAAATTTTCTTGAACAGGTTCTGAGAAACAATCTTGCGCGCAAAATCAATCGCCACCTGCAACAGGTTGCCTTTCAATCCACGGAGCGAAAGCGCAACCGCAGGCACGCCCCAAAGGGCCGCTTCGCGAGCACCGGCAACCGTCCCCGAATATAGCGACGACACACCGGAATTTTCGCCCACATTGACTCCCGAAAAACAGACATCAAAGCCTTCGGGAACAATCGTGTTATCATCAAGTCCGTAATTGGCAAAATGCCCTATGGCAAACTTCACACAGTCTGCCGGAGTACCCGAAACCGAGTAAACCTCGTACGGCAACTTCGCCTTCCCCGGAACAGCTTCGACATGCTGAATGCGCAACCCGCGACGAATCGTAAAGGCGTGACCGACACCACTCTGTTCGTCTTCAGGAGCAAAGACATAGACATCGGAAACCTCGCTCAATGCAAGAGCGAGAGCATGCAAATTGACACTACCAACGCCATCGTCGTTAGTGATCAAGACCCTAGTTTTCCGTAATTGTTCCATTTATATGCAATTTAGAAAAACGGGTGATAAAATTGTTTCAAAATCCTTAAAAACACGCGTAAAAAAGCCATTTTTGAGCCGTTTAAAGGGTAATTTTCTATCATTTCGAACATGTACACGGAACCTAAATTTTTAGCTATGAAAGAGCCTTCAAAATTCAAGAGGCTCGCAGAACTTTTACGAGTCATAATTTTGCAATTAGGCGACGATGTTCCTCGCGCCCGCCGGGAATTCGAAACCTACACCGAATGGCTCCACCTGCCCGAATCCGAGAGATTGACCGGCAAGAACCAGGCGCAAATGATTGACTTGTACAAGACGTTCCGCACCCGCGCAGGGCTTGGCTTTGAACGCGACGTGTACCTGGAACAAGAACCGGGCGATCGAGAAGTCGCAAACGAAAAGCCCATCCAATTCGCCGTGCTCGTGCACAATTTGCGCAGCGCATTCAACGTGGGTTCCATCATCCGCAGCACCGACTGTTTTGGACTCGAGGGTGTACATCTCAGCGGTTACAGCTGTAACCCCGACCACGTGACCGTCAAAAGTGCAGCACGCGGCTGCCAGGAATGGATTCCCATCAAGCGCTGGGACAGCCCTTTCGACTGCATCAAATGGCACAAGGAAAACGGCTACGAGATCATCGCCCTTGAAACCGGCGAAGATATCCCGAGCATAAACAACGTAAAATGGCCCGAAAAAGGTCTCATCGTTCTCGGCAACGAAGAACTCGGCATCGCCCCGGAAATCATGGCCGAAGCGACCATGAAAGTGACCATTCCGATGGCAGGCCGCAAGGCAAGCATGAACGTCGCAGGCGCATTCGCCATCATGGCATTCTGCCTCCGCAGTAACGCGAAGTAAAAAGCATTTTTCGCTAATTGCAAAAGCCGCAGCATCAAAGCTGCGGCAATTTTTTTACTAGTAACTCTAAACTAGTAACTAGCCCAAAGGGCGAAGTAACTATTTACTCGGAACAAGCGCCTTCACGGCGTCGGTCAAGCGGTCAATAGCCTTGATGAGTTCATCCATCTTGGCATCGCTTACACCGCCGGCAATGGCAGCAGCCGTCGCATTCGCAGCCGTTTCAACAGCCTTAGCCGTTGCAGCCGGAGCTGCGCTCACCGGGACCTTACCAAACCAGATATCCGGCCAGCGGTCGTTGCCGCTATTGTACGTGATACGCGTTGCCGTTTCAACCGGCTCGCCAATCTTCCAAATATAGAGTTCGTAGTCGAACAAGTCGTGGTCGTGTCCCTTGTCTGTTGCCCCCCACACAAGCCACTTGCCATCCGGCGAGAGGCGCGGGAAGTATTCATGGCTACGGCGGCCAGGAAGGTCCATAAGCTTCACGTTCTTCGGAATTCCAAAGAAGCCGACCTTTTCGACCTGCTTACCATCCTTAGCCGTGAACCACAAGATTTCACTCGGAGCAGCCGTACCACCGTTACCCGTAGGGTTCACGCGGTAGAGCTTGGAGCCATCGAAATTCCAGTCAATCTGGCAACCGTCGCCGGACTTGGTCCAAGCGTTCTTCGCCAAGTCCCACACGCCTGTTTCACGCATCGAACCACGAAGCGTGATTGCAAGATGCTTGCCATCCGGACTCATGTTCGGTTCCTGCAAAATCACGCCAGCCTTATTGAACGCCTTTTCGCCATCAAGCACGAGCGTTTCTTTTTTGCTCGTAAGGTCCATCGTAAAGACCTTGCCTGCACGGCTAAACACAATGGACTTGCCATCCGGGCGCCAGGTGCCCCACGTGGCGTTTTCGACAATCTTCGTCTCGTTAGTGCCGTCAATGCCGACAGTCCACAAGTCCCACTTTTCCGGGAAGTTGGCATCGTTTTCAGGAACCCAGCCGCCCTTACTGCGGTTGAAAAGAACCTTCGAACCATCCGGGGCAATACGCGGGAACCAGTCCACATTATTGCTCTTGGTCAGCGCACGGGCATTCGTCCCGTCAGCATTCATAATCCAAATATCGTGGAGTGAATTCGCCCGGCTCGTAGACCAGACAATCGCCCCTTCGAGCTTTCCCTTTAAAGCATCGAGAGCCTTCTGTTCTTCAGGAGTCGGGTCAACAGACGCACCCATGGGAGCGCCCTGTGCAGCAAAAGCAGATACGGCCCAAAAGCCAATTGCGGAAATCAATGCAAACTTTTTCATAATCATGTTTTAAAAGATAGCAACACAGAAAAAATTGTGGAATAGAACACTTTTTAAAGCATCACAATTTAGCCCAATATGCAAATAAGTTTTTTGTAAGATTTCAGCAAAGCAAAAAGAACGCGTAGAGAACATTTAATGTTATTAAAAGCTTTTTTCGCAACCGCTCAAAGAAATGTCAATATAGATTTACAATTCGAGGAATGATTATGAAGTTACAAATTACCAGATGCTTACTGTTTGCAGGCATACTTGCAACTGCGTGGAACTGTTCCGAAAGTTCAGCAACACAAGACAGCGCATCAAACAACACTTCAAGTCTTCAGATACCGCAGAACATCGTCGTGAGCGAACCCAGCTACTTTTACCAGCTCGGATCCAACTACTACGTCATCGCCCCCACAACCATGACCGTAAGCGACGGTTCCGGGAAAGTCATCGGCACATTCAACACATCCACAGGCGCCATCATGTCGCTCTCTGGAGAAATCATCGCCATCAACCTGGACTTGAGCAAAATGCCCGTTGTCGCCCCGGCCGCACCCGCCAAGACATTGATTGCCGTTGACCTGGACTCCTAGCAATTTTTATATTGCAGTCCATGAGTGACGCCCTCGAAAAACGCATCAAGAAACACATCATCGGAAAGCCCCACCGCTTTTTAGCCGTTTCTCCGCTTGGCTTTGAACAAACGCTTGCGAGAGAACTTGATTGCATTTTAGGCAAAAACGCAACAGAACCGCCGCACGTCACTGGAGACGGCAAAGTCGAGTTCACCACAAAACTGACCGAAGCGTGGAAAGCAGTCGCCATAAGCCGCATCGCAAACCGTGTGCTCATGGAAGTCGCCAGTTTCAAAGCCGAGAACTTCCGCGAACTCGAAAAGAAAGCAAGCGAAATCCCGTGGGAACTTTATTTAGACGAGAGAACGGGCAAAGCCCTACAGACGAGAGACGAGAGTATTATTCCTAGTAATTCAAAACTAGTAACTAGTAACTTACCACACATTCACGTCACTTGCAAGCATTCGCGCCTGTACCACAGCGACGCCATCGCCGAAAGGTTATACAACGTAATTGCACAATCAAATATACCCCAAAGCGAAGCGAGCTCAGAGGGCAAAGCCCGACCCCATACCCCAAAGCCCGACTCGTCGGGCGATCCCATACCGCAAAATCTTTACGTCAACTTTTTAGATGATCGTTGCACTATCTGGCTAGACCTCGCCGGAGAAGAACTCTACAAGCGCGGCTTTGAACGTTTCGTGAACGATGCCCCGCTCAAAGAAACCATCGCCTCCGCGATGATATTCGAAGCACTCCACTTCCTACCGTCTACTTCCTACAGTCTACTAGATTTAATGGCAGGCAGCGGCACGTTCAGCCTCGAAGCTGCTTGTATTGCAAACAAAATCATTCCCGGCACGTGCCGCGATTTTGCACTCAAGCACCAGCCCGCTTTCAAAGAAGCCACGTGGAATTTTTTGATTAGACACGAGACGAGAGACGACAAATGCGTAGGACGAGTGTCGCGACCATGCTTGCATGAGCATGACCGAGTCCAGCATTTGGGATTAGAGCGAAGCGATAATCCAAAGACGAACAGTGAAACAGCGACAATCGCTAAAATCCTCACGAGCGACATTTCCGAACGCGCGGTAAACATCATCAAGCATAACATCGAATGTAGCCCGCTCGCAAGCATTTCGCCAGCGCCAATCGCACCGCAGCAAAAAGATTTTTTCAGCTACACTGCCAAGGAAATTGCAGACATCTGTAGCGACACCTCGCCCGTTCTCGTACTGAACCCGCCCTACGGCAAGCGCCTTGATTTCGACGCGCCCAAGCTTTACACGCAAATAGGCAAAAAACTAACAGAACTTTCGCACGACCTACATAACCTCGGCAAAACACTCACGGTTGCCATCCTCGCCCCAAAAGACGACGCTCGCGACGGAGCGAAGTATACTTGCACCGCAAACCTTTTGCGCGAATGCCCAGCCTTGTCGCCAGAGCACTCCCCGACCACGAAAGTCATCCAAACAAGCCACGGCGGCTTTAGCCTCAACGCCTTCTTTGCTACAATCTAGGCGCCTTGCGTTTTTCAATACAACAATTAATTTTCTAACTTATAACCGAAATTTATGGTGGCATATACAATGTCGCCGGAATTATTAAAGACAAAAAAGGATCATTATGCCGAAACTTCGTTCGCTCAAGACTATGGAAGGCCGCGAAATGGCCGGTGCACGTGCCCTTTGGCACGCAACAGGAACCAAGGTAGAAGACTTTGGTAAGCCAGTCATTTGCGTGGTGAACAGCTACACCCAGTTTGTACCGGGTCACGTTCATCTCAAGGATGTCGGTCAGGTTGTCGCACGTGCGATCGAAGCAGCCGGCGGTGTCGCTAAAGAAATGAACACCATCGCCGTCGATGACGGTATCGCCATGGGCCACGATGGCATGCTCTACAGCTTGCCCTCCCGCGACCTCATTGCAGACGCCACCGAATACATGGCTAACGCCCACCGCGCAGACGCCCTCGTGTGCATCTCCAACTGCGACAAGGTGACTCCGGGTATGCTCATGGCCGCTATGCGCCTCAACATTCCGGCAATCTTCGTTTCTGGCGGTCCAATGGAAGCTGGTCACGTCACGACGAAGGACGGCAAGGATCGCGCCCTCGACTTGATCGACGCTATGATCGATTCTGCAGACAACACCATCAGCGATGAAGAAGTCGCCGACATCGAAGCAAACGCTTGCCCGACTTGCGGTTCCTGCTCCGGCATGTTCACCGCAAACTCCATGAACTCCCTTACCGAAGCACTCGGCCTTAGCCTCCCGGGTAACGGCACCATCGTCGCTACCCACGCCGAACGTAAGAAGCTCTTCGAAGCAGCCGGTAAGCGCATCGTGGAACTCTGCCATCAGTATTACGATTTGAACGACGAAAGCATCCTCCCGAGGAGCATCGCCACGAAGGACGCCTTCGAAAACGCCATGCGTCTCGACATCGCCATGGGCGGTTCTTCTAACACCGTGCTCCACTTGCTCGCCGTCGCTCAGGAAGCTGGTGTGGACTTCACCATGAAGGACATCGACCGCCTCTCCCGCAACACGCCGTGCATCTGCAAGGTCGCTCCGACCGTCCACAACATCCACGTCGAAAACGTGAACCGCGCAGGCGGCATCATGGGCATCATCGGTGAACTCGACCGCATGGGCCTCATCCACAAGAGCGCAAAGACGGTTCACGCCGCCACGATGGGCGACGCTCTCGAAGCAAACGACCTCAAGCGTAATCCGACTGCCGAAGCCAAGCAGCGCTACCTCGCAGGTCCGGGCCGCAAGTACAACATCGAAGCATTCTCTCAGAACTTCATGTATCCGGATCACGACCTCGACCGCGCAAACGGTGCCATCCGCGATGGCGAACACGCTTACACCAAGGACGGCGGCCTCGCTGTTCTTTACGGTAACCTCGCTATCGACGGCTGCATCGTGAAGACCGCCGGCGTTGACGAATCCATTCTCAAATTCACCGGTCCGGCAGTCGTGTTCGAAAGCCAGGAAGATGCCGTCAAGGGCATTCTCGACCCGAACGTTGTGAAGGCTGGCGACGTCGTCGTCATCCGTTACGAAGGCCCGAAGGGTGGTCCTGGCATGCAAGAAATGCTCTACCCGACCTCTTACCTCAAGAGCCGTCACCTCGGCAAGCTCTGCGCCCTCCTTACTGACGGTCGCTTCTCCGGCGGTACGAGCGGTCTCTCCATTGGCCACGCTTCTCCGGAAGCCGCTAACAAGGGTAACATCGGTCTCGTGCACACGGGCGACGTCATCGAAATCGACATTCCGAACCGCACCATCAACGTGGAACTCACCGACGAAGAACTCGCCGCCCGCCGTCAGGAAATGGAATCCCGTGGTAATAAAGCATGGCGTCCTGAACACAGAGACAGACAGGTTTCCAAAGCACTTCAAGCATATGCAGCAATGGCATCAAGTGCTGATAAAGGTGCTGTCAGAGACCTGTCTCTGATTGGCGTTAAATAAGGGCATCTCCTTTTTATACAAAAAACGGCACCGCGCAGGTGCCGTTTTTTCATCCATACAAATTCTAAACCAAACTACACGACAGTCAGAATATCTGAGAATCCCGTCACCTCAAAAATTTCCTTGATTTCATCGCAGACATTCTTGATAGTCATCTTGCCCTGCTTGTTCATAATCTTCTGGGCAGAAAGCAACACACGCAATCCCGCCGAAGAAATATAAGTCAACTTGGCAAAATCAAATTCCAAATCAACAACCCCATCCAGCTTCCCCTGAATTTCAGATTCAAGCAAAGGAGCAGTCATTGTGTCCAGACGTCCTTCTAGAGCGAAAGACATATTGGAGCCATCTACTTTTTTTTCGATTTTCATTATAGCCTCTCTTTGTATTTTAAATCAACAATAAATTAACCCAATTTTTTTACAACGGTTAAAATATTCTTCTGACCATCACGTTTATACTCAACACCATCCATAATTTTTTTTACGAGGAAGATTCCAAGTCCTCCAATTTCACGGTCCTCTGCAGAAAGAGAAACATCCGGATCTGTTTTCTTTAACGGATTATATTCCACCCCGTCATCAATAAAAGTGAGCTTTGCTGTCAGCACATCCGCATTCACATTCAGGATCAACTTCATATTCGAAGATCCCGAATAACGAACAACATTGCTGAACAGCTCATCGATGGCAACGCCTATCTGCATGAGAGCCTTTGGCGAAGGATGAAGCGGCTCCAGGGAGCTTTCAACAAAATCCGTCAAAGTTCTAACATTTTCAAATTTTGAATCTACGACGATTTCTTTAACCCAATTCTGCATATTACCAGCCAAAAGTTTCGTAAATCATACAATAATTATACATTTATCTCGCATAAATAGTTAACAATTCTAAGAAAGTCCTCCAAAAAAGAGCAAAAAAACAAACAATTCTATATTTGAAGCGTATGATTAACACAACCCTCTGCTATATCGAGCAAAACGGCAAATATTTGCTCCTCCATCGTATCAAGAAAAAAAATGACATCAACAAAGATAAGTGGATAGGTATCGGAGGCAAGTTCGAAGAATGGGAATCCCCCGAAGACTGTATCCACCGCGAAGCGCTTGAAGAAACAGGACTCACACTCATCCGGCCCAAATACCGAGGCATAGTCACCTTCATCAGCGACGGCATGGACCAGACCGAATTCATGCACCTCTTTACCGCGACCGAATTTACAGGTACGCTCAAGGATTGCGACGAGGGTGTACTAGAATGGGTAGACAAGCAAAAGGTGAAGGAACTCCCCCACTGGGATGGAGACCTCATATTCCTTGCACTACTCGAACGCGGCGAACCATTTTTTTCGCTAAAGCTCACCTACAAAGGGAGTGAACTCACCGAGGCTTTATTGAACGAAAAGCCGGTTACACTACAAGATTTCCTATAAAAATGTAATATTCCACATTTTTTTGAGAAAAATTGACATAACGACTTAACAAACTGCTAAAAATTAAGCATATTTGTAATACTCCAAACCAACCCCAGACTCGGCAAGATGCGTATTCTTACGATATTGCCGAGTCGCTTTTTTTTATAAGTGGTCAATAGTCATTGGCCAAGAGCACACCGCCCGCCATGCGGGCGTTCCCTAGTTTAACCAAAAATTACCACTTGGCAAGGGCGTTCGAGACAATCAAGTCCTGGAGCTTTTCAACGGCACGCGTCTGACCATGGCGGTCTTCGGTCTCGTTCGCCTGGACATCATAAACTCCGTCTGCAGAAAGGGACTTGCTCTCGTAGATGATCCTTTCTTTTACGTTATCATAAAACTTAACTTCAACGCGGATCGTAACGCGATATGTCTCGACATCGCTATTGCTGTTGTAGTTTTCAGGCTTGTTCGAATAGCTTAACAAAGTAATTTCAAAATCGGCATTGGCATCGCCATTCACGAGGCGCACACCACCCGCATTGCGTTTGAACATATCGACAACAGCCGTATGGATATTATTGGCGAGCACCGGGTCTAGAGTCTTGTCATCCACTTCATGAATGTTAACTGTCTTAATATGGCTCGGAAGCGTCGAAGCGGTAAAGCTGTAACAGCCATTCAAAAGAGTAGCAAGCAAAGCTACAGCAACAAAACAAAGCAAACAGGAGAGATTCTTTCGAAAACGCATGTCGATAATTTAGAAAAAAGCTATCTTTCCACCCGTAAAAATATTTTCAACCGAGGCAATCAAATGCTTGATATTAAAAAGATCCGTGAAAATCCGGAATATTATATTGCTGAAACCGAAAAGAAATATACGACCGTAAGCCTTCGTGACGTGCTCGCCGTCGATAACGAACGCCGCCCACTCCTCACCGAAGTCGAACGCCTCAAGAGTGAACGCAACGCCCAGTCCAAGAAGATCGGCGAACTCAAGAAGAAAGGCGAAAACGCTGACGAAGCCCAGGCCGCCACACGCGAACTCGGCAACAAGATTGACGAACTCGACAAGAAGCTCAAGGAACTCGATTACAAGCAGACCGAAATGCTCATGCACGTTCCGAACATCGCTCCGCGTTCTCCGGAAGGCAAGGACAGTTCGGACAACGTTGTCGAAAAAGACGGTCCGATCCCGTTTGACTACTACACCAAGAACGATGACTTCGCCCGCGTCGACCACAAGACTCTCGGCGAACGCCTTGGCATTTTTGACTTTGAACGTGGCGCCAAGATTTCTGGATCCGGCTTCCCGGTTTACCGCGGTCTCGGCTCCCGCCTCGAACGCGCCCTCATCCAGTTCTTCCTCGACGAACACCAGAAGGCAGGCTTCGAAGAATTCACTCCGCCGTACCTCGTCACACGCAACACCATGCGCGGCACGGGTCAGCTTCCGAAGTTCGAAGAAGACATGTACCGCTGCGACAAGGATGACGACCTGTTCCTCATCCCGACTGCAGAAGTCCCGCTCACAAACCTCTACTCTGGCGAAGTGATTCCGGAATCTGAACTTCCGAAGCGCATTTGCGCCTACTCTGCTTGCTTCCGTCGCGAAGCTGGTTCCTACGGTAAGGACACTCGTGGCCTGCTCCGTCTGCACCAGTTCAACAAGGTGGAAATGGTTTACTTCGCCCACCCGGAAAAGAGCTACGAAGACCACGAAGAACTCACCCGCTTCGGTGAAAAGCTTCTCGAAAAGCTCGGTCTCCCCTACCACCGTCTCGCCCTCTGCAAGGGTGACCTTGGTTTCGGTGCCGCCAAGTGCTACGACCTCGAAGTCTACGCTCCGGTCGAAAAGAAGTGGCTCGAAGTCAGCTCCTGCTCCAACTTTGAAGACTACCAGGCTCGCCGCGCCAACATCAAGACCAAGATCGGCGGCAAGAATGTTTACGTTCACACCTTGAACGGTTCTGGCCTTGCAACTCCGCGCGTCATGGTCGGCATCTGCGACAACTACCAGCAGAAAGACGGCTCTCTCAAGATCCCCGAAGTGCTGCGTCCGTACATGGGTGGGCTTGAGTTTATCAAACCGAAAGCCTAACCATGTAGTGAGGATTTTTCGCAAGAAAAATCCGAGTGCGAGGTTTTGCAAGAAACCTTGCCCGCTCATCGGGGTGGCATGGAATTCATCACCCCGAAGAAGTAATGAATTGTCATGCCCGGCTTGACCGGGCACCTCCCTCTTGTTATGGCAAGACAGGATCCATCGAGTCACAAGCCACCCCTAAGAGGGGTGGCTTGCTTTGCCCCTAGAAGGGGCTGTTACTGCCAGCGCCTTAATGACGCTGGCTTTCTCTTCGTTCAAGCCATTGTGGACTGATTACCGGCCACCCTTGAAAGGGTCCTCGTATTCTTTCGTTGTGAGCTTATCCTCTATCTGATCCGCTTTCTCCTGCTCGCGGATATACTTTTCTACAGTCGCAGAGTTTAACCCCACTGTACTGACATAATATCCCGTTGCCCAGAAGTGCTTGTTGCCGAACTTATACTTCAAGTTTGCATGGCGTTCGAAAATCATCATCGACGACTTTCCCTTCAAATAACCCATGAAGCTTGACACCGCATATTTAGGCGGAATCGACACGAGGAGATGGATATGGTCACTCATTAAATGACCTTCGATAATTGTGACACCTTTCCACTTGCACAAATCTTTTATAATTTGCCGTATATCCGTCCGCAACTGGAAATAGATTATTTTGCGACGATATTTAGGTGTAAAAACGATATGATACTTGCATACATACTTGGTATGCGCTAGACATTCTGCCATTTTGGGATGTTTCCTTTTGATAGTGTTGGCTTGAACAACTAAACATTATCAATTTTGGGAACATCCCTTTTCTTCTATTCGTAATGGCTTAAGCTCTAATCTCACCCGCATAGCGGGTGGTTGTTAAAGCCGATGCTACGCATCGGCTTCTTACCTAAAGGACTTATTTTAAAAGCAAGTCCCCACGGACTTGCTTTTTTATCTACAGCTTCTCAAGCTTTTCATAAACGTCGTAAAGCCTCTGCACTCCGTTTTCAAGCCCGTAGTAATGTTTTACGTACGGCACCAAGAGCGCAAAAAACAGCACATCCAGCGCAAGCACCGAAATTTCCGGCACCACCACCAAGAATAAAATTCCGCCAACGGTCAAAAGCGCAAACAGAATCATCACGAGTTCGTGAACTAGGCGCTCATGCTGAAAAAAGCCGATGTGCGTCCGCACCGACAAGAGCTGCTCCGCCGTCAAGGGCTTCCCCGCCTCAACCATTTTCAAAAGATCGTCTTCGTAGTCGCTTAATTTTTTCAACATATCTCTAATATACTGAAATTTTTCAAAAAATTTGAGCTATTGCAAAATAGAATGTTATTTTAAAAGCATGGAGTCTTTGGAATTCACATCTCTGCCGTCTTTGTTCTTTGCGAACTGCGACAGAGCCGCTTTTAAAGGATGGTATCACCGTAAAAACGGTGAGTGGATTCACTATTCCAAAGGAACTCTCAAGCAAAACACAAAGGCTCTCGCACTTGCCTTAAAATCGCTCGGTTTAAAAGAAAAAGAAAGCGTCGGCATCATCGCCCCAAGTTCTCCAAATTGGATTATCGCAGACATAGCCATACAAATAAATCACGCTCACGTCGTTCCGCTTTTTCCAAACATTTCTTCTGAGAACTTTGAATACCAAAGTCACGATGCCAATATCAAGATCCTGATTATCAATTCCTTTGAAGAACTTGAAGAGCCTCTTTACGACTTGCTCCCGTCTTTTTCAAAAATCATCTGCATCGACAACGATTCATTCCTCCCGGCCAATGGAATTTATTGGGAAGACCTTCTGGAAAAAGGATCTAAACTTCTTGCTGACAAGAATCAATCGGAATGGATCAAGAAGAATATTAAAGACATTCAGCCAGATGATATTTTCAGCATAATTTACACAAGCGGTTCTACAGGTCGGCCTAAAGGCGTGGAACTTACCCACAGAAACATGTTAGTACAAATTCAAAACATCGCCCCGATGTTCAAGTTTGATACAAAAAAAGATTCATGCCTTACAATTCTCCCGGTTGCTCACGTTCTCGAGCGTATGGCAGTCTATTTTTATACGCTCAGCGGCGTCACTGTTTACTTTGGCGACAATCCCAAGAATCTATCGCACATCTTGCGTGAAGTTCGACCGACCATCATGATCGTGGTCCCGCGCATTCTCGAGCGCCTTTACGAGAGCATGACAACCGCAACCGACCGCGCCAAAGGAATCAAAAGATTCCTAATAAAACACGCTATCAAGATTGCAAAAATCAAAGAACCCAACAAGCGTTTCGACCCTCTTTACTGGATATTCAATAAGCTCGTCTATAAGAAAATGCGTGAAGCCGTCGGTGGCAACTTTCGCATGATCATTTCGGGCAGCAGTTCTCTCAACAAATCTATTTTGCGATTCCTTTTGAACATCGGGCTACCCGTTTTCGAAGGCTATGGCATGACAGAATGCTCCCCCGTCGTTTCTGCAAACTGCAAACAAGCGATAAAGCCCGGCTCCATCGGCAAGCCTCTGCCCCACCTGGAAGTGCGAATCGGGAAATGTAGCGAGATCCAAGTCCGAGGCGAAAGTGTCTTTAAAGGATACCACAACCGCCCCGACTTAAACGCGAACATATTCACAGATGACGGATTTTACCGTTCTGGAGACCAAGGCTATTTCGACGATGACGGATTCCTTTATTTTACAGGTCGCATCAAAGAACTTCTCAAGACAAGTACTGGCAAATACGTCAGCCCCAACCCCATCGAACTCGAAATCATCCGCCACCCGCTTGTCGAGCAAGCGCTTGTCATTGCAAACGATCGCAAATTTGTGTCTGCAATTATTTGGCTGAACCCTGTAGGCGCCCGCCGCATGCTCAAGCCGCAAAACGAAGATTACGATGTAGAAAATGCGCTAAAGTCACCACTTGTCCGCGATGCCATCAATCGCCACATCGAACATGTCAACGAAAAGTTGAATCATTGGGAACAAATTCGCAAGTGGACTCTGGTCGGCGACGAACTCACGATTGAATCGGGTCTCTTGACCCCCACATTAAAAATTCGGCGCACCGTTGCTGAAAAACGATACGCCGAACAAATTGAAAAGATGTATGAGCAGTAAGAAGTTAGCAGTAGGAAGTCGGAAGTTAAATAATCGCAGCGATGCTGCCTAACTTAACAACTTCCTACCATCTACTGTCTACTGCCTACTAGAAGTGGATCACGCGGACCTTGATGACCTTGTCGAGCTTGGAGAGCTTTTCGACGATGGAATCATCGACCTTGCTTTCGACGTCAACGAGGTTGTAACCAATCTTGCCATTGCTCTTGTTGCTGAAAGAAGCAATGTTGATGCCTTCTGCACCGAACACCTTCGTGATTTCAGAAATCATGTTTGGAACGTCCTGGTTGATCACGACCACGCGGCTCTTGATGCCAGCATGCGGATGATCGACGAGAGCCGGGAAGTTCACGGAATTGCGGACGCAACCGTATTCGATGTAGTCCTTCAATTCTTCAACAGCCATGACTGCGCAGTTTTCTTCGGCTTCTTCGGTAGAAGCGCCGAGGTGCGGGAAGCAAGTAACCTTGTCGTTCTTGATGAGGTCTGCGGTCGGGAAGTCGCAGAGGTAGCCCTGGAGGGAACCAGAAGCGAGCATTTCGTTCACCGGATCCATTTCAACGATGCCACCACGAGCAAAGTTCATGATGTAGGAACCCTTGAACTGAGCGAGGTTCTTGCGGTTAAGGAGGTTTTCGGTAACGCCCTTGATGAACGGAACGTGAACCGTGAGGAAGTCAGAATTTGCAATCACGGTGTCGAGATCAGCAATTTCGACCTTGTTAGAAAGTTCATGCATGTTGTTTGCGTTCGGATACGGTTCGTAAGCGATCACGCGCATGTTCTTCCAACGGGCATAGTTAGCAACGAGAACACCGATCTTGCCGAGGCCAACAACACCGAGAGTCTTGCCGGCAAGTTCCATACCAGCAAACTTCTTCTTGCCGCTTTCGACAGTCTTTGCGAGATCCGGATCGTTCACGTCGAGACCCTTGACCCAAGCAGCAGCCTTGTCAGCGTTACGGACAGCCATGCCGAGCACAGTCATCACGAGTTCAGCAACAGCGTTTGCGTTTGCACCCGGAGTATTGAACACGCAGATGCCCTTTGCAGAAGCCTTGTCAATCGTGATGTTATTCACGCCAGCACCGGCGCGAGCGACAGCCAAAAGGCCATTGAAGTTATCCGTATCAACCTGAGCAGAACGCACCAAGATAGCATCCGGGTTTTCGATAGAATCGGAAACCTGGTAGAACGGGCCAAACAAGCCCAAGCCTTTCTTGGAAATGTTGTTCATTGTCTTAATAGTTGCCATTTTTCATTCCTTTGTTTAAGTTAAAAAGTAACAAGTAGGAAGTTAGAAGTAGGAAGTTGAATAATCGCGGCTTCGCCGCCAAATTTATTCTGTCTACTTCCTACTGTCTACCGTCTACTAAATCAAGGTTCCTGCCAGCGACCACGTTCCTTGATGAGGTTCACCAATTCTTCGATGGCGTCCTCTTCGGGGATGTTCTTCTTCACTGCAGTCTTGCCTTCGAAAAGCGTAATACGGCCAGGGCCACCGCCCACATAGCCGAAGTCGGCATCAGCCATTTCACCAGGGCCATTCACGATGCACCCCATGATGCCAATGGAAATGTCTTGCAAATGTCCAAAGCGAGCCTTGATCTTGCCCATCACCTGCTGGATGTCGTAAAGCGTACGACCGCAGCTCGGACAGCTGATAAAGTTCGTCTTGCTACGGCGACAATAAGCGGCCTGCAAAATATCGAATGCGAGAATCACAGAATCCTTCGGGTTCTTGTAACCGTCAATCACGACAGCATCGCCAAGGCCATCCGTCACGAGGCTTCCGATATCGGCAGATACACGGAGCGTATCCTTTTCACTATCTGTAATCTTTGCATAAAGGAGAATCGGATCCTTGCGGTTTGCGGCATACAAAGCAGAAGCGAGAGCGCGTACGCCCATCACCATTTCAGGACCCGTATAGCAGAAGAGCGATCCTTCCGGCACGGCATTCGGATTTGCGGCAAAGCCTGCGATATCCATCGGATCCTTGAATTCCACGACCGGCTTTGCATCGAGAGCCGGCAAAGCAAATTCAGCATTGCGGCGTTCGCCCGTGAGGCTCACGGCATCGGCCTTCATGCCGACGCGCACCGGTTCCGAACCGCCAATCTTTACGCCTGCAAGCGTCACCGGGATTGTTTCCCTGCGTTCGTAATGGTACGGATCCTTTTCCAAAACCGGCACCGCAAACTTCGGAGCATCAGCCTTGAGTTCGCAAGCCTTGATGAGTTCCTGCGCCACCGGGACTTCCGCCACCGGATCTTCAGTCAAGGACACGCGAATCGTATCGGCAAGGCCATCGAGTAAAAGCGCACCGATGCCAGCCGCAGACTTCAAACGTCCGTCGGAACCAGCACCCGCTTCCGTCACGCCAACATGGAACGGATACGGCTTGAAGTGTTCCTGCTTCAGGCGAGCAGCAAGCAAGCGGTAAGCAGAAATGGCCACACGCGGATTGCTCGACTTGAGGCTCAAGACCACCTGGTCAAAATGTTCGGCTTCGCAAACAGCCAAATATTCGATGGCGCTTTCCACCATGCCTTCGACGGTGTCGCCATAGCGATAAATCATACGGGCGCTCAAGGAACCGTGGTTCACGCCAATGCGGATAGCACGGCCAAGGCGCTTCGCTTCTTGCACAAACGGAGTGAAGGCTTCGGCAACCTTTTCCTTGCCTTCTTCAAAGGACTTGTCCGTCTGCTGGTCAAGCGTCAAAATACCAGTATCTACAAAGTTACCCGGGTTGATGCGGACCTTTTCCACCCACTTGAGCGCTTCGAAAGCTGCCTTCGGCTGGAAGTGGATATCGGCAGAAACAGGAACCGTGCAACCGGCAGCGCGCACACGCTTCATGACTTCTTCAAGTCCAGCGGCATCGGCGAACGTAGGCGCCGTAATACGCACCAGACCGCAACCGACCTTGGCAAGCGCAAGCGTTTCGGCCACAGTCTTTTCGACGTCCTTCGGCTTGGTCGTCGTCATGGATTGAACTAAAATGGGGGCATTGCCCCCTATCAAAGCGTCGCCTACGCGAACCTGAACAGTTTCCCTGCGAACCGCCTTAAAACGGTCATCAACATACGGAAGTGTAGTAAAATCTAGCATGGCTCAAATTTAGAATTTTTTCCAATTTTGAGCCATGGTCATTCAAGCCAAAAGTGACAATTAATCAGCCTTTTCGGCTTCCGCATTTTCCGCAGCACATTCCTGCTTGTAGAATGCCTCCAGCTCTTCTCGGCTCTGTTCAAAATACTTCTTCAAACTCGGATCAAAATGCTTACCCATGGACTTGTCAATAATATCGTAAGCATCCCCAAAAGAAAATGCTTCCTTGTAACACCTCTTGCTCACAAGAGCGTCATACACATCCGCAATCGCCATCACGCGGGCTTCGAGCGGAATAGCCTCGCCCTTCAGCCCATACGGATATCCACTGCCATCCCAGCGTTCATGATGCCCACCGGCCATGTTTTTCGCAATTTCCACAAACAGTTCGCTCTGGAAATTCGAAAGCAGGTTCTTGATAATGATAGCCCCTTTTTCAGCATGCGTTTTCATCTCGGCATACTCTTCTTCTGTAAACTTACCAGGCTTGCAAAGGACCTTATCATCAATGGCAATTTTACCAATATCATGCATAGGCGCCGCCGCAATCATATCGTCATAAAATTCTTTCGAGTAATTGAGATTCGGATCTTTCTGCATTTTCGCAACAAGAATGCTCACAACTTCCTTTGTACGCTTGAGGTGTGCCCCTGTAAAACCATCCTTGTTATTGACCATTTCAGCCATTCCCACAAGCATCTGGTTCTGGAACAAGCGAATCTGATCCTTATTGTTCTTGATAAGAGCCGCAAGTTCTGTGTTGTTTGCGTCCAGGCGTTCTATATAGCGCTGGATATTGGTTTCATCTTCAATACGGAACAAGCATATCTGCAATTTCTTATTCTGATGCACATTGCGCATAACCGCCTTGAAGTAGCGTTCTTTATACGAGAAACGGTAAACTTTATCTCCGCTAGAATCTTTCAGCTGAGTCATGCCTTCCTTAAAGACATCCGCAATTTCAGCATCCTGGGGCAAATTATGGTCCACACGGCAATCCAACAGTTCCGGGAAATAGCGGCTTGCAATATCATTGCAACCCAAATACAAGCCCTTCGGTGAGAACGCCAAATATGCAGCCGTATTTTCTGCTTCAAGAGATTCCAGCACACTGTTCATAACATCGTGCATCTTTACCAAGGCGCAGACATAAAGCAAGACCAGTTCATCAATCAAGTACACAAGCGGCATGAGCAAGGTGTCGTTTTCCATATTGCGAGCCAAGATAAAAGCACCGATGGAAACGAACGCCAACGCAGCAATAGCGATCAAAGTCTTATAACTAACATTGCGTTTTTTCTTTGCCGCAATGATAATGATGACCACATTGGCCAGCATGTAGAAATACAGCAGGATATTCCACAAGACATGCCCAGGACCGTACGTCGGCATATAGCTGCCAAAGCCGTTTAGTACAACATATCTTACAGATTCATAGAAGACATCGCTAAAGCCCACCGTGCACGAAAGTCCAAATACAAGTGCGCTATACAGGAACAAAAATAGCTTGATCCACCTCGACAATTCAAAAGAGCAAAGGCGGCAAATCAAGAGGAACAAGAAAAGCGGCAGGAAACACGCCCCCAAATAGCACACTTTGTTAGCAACAATGGCCCCTTCAATGGTCGTCGAAAGAGCGAGAAACAAGTAGCCAAAATCGGCAAGGACAATCGAAAAGAAAAACGCCGTAAAATAGGTATTCAACGGCCTACGGTAAAAGACAGAAAGCAGGCAGGCGTTTATCCCCGAAAAGACGCACATAGCAATCAAGTAATAGATAACAAACATACCACTCTTCCAAACAAGTTCAACTAATGATCTACAGAACAGTAATAATCCATCAGCTGGTCCTGGCATTCCAAGAAGCAATCTTTCAAACGCGGATCAAACTGTTTACCCATTGACGCAACAATTACATCGCGGGCTTCCCTAAACGACATACGTTCCTTGTAGCAACGCTTACTCACCAAAGCGTCATAAACATCGGCAAGAGCCATGATGCGCGCTTCCATCGGAATATTATCCCCCGAGCGCTGTTCTGGATAACCCGTACCGTCCCAGCGTTCATGATGGTAAAGCGCCATATTCTTCGCAACATTGACAAAATAATTGTCCTTCACGTCAGAAAGGAGCTTTTCAATAATGTTGGCCCCCTTCTCCGCATGGGTCTTCATAATTTCACGATCATCGACATTGAAGCGTCCTGGCTTGCGCAACACGGCATCGTCAATCGCCACCTTCCCCAAATCATACATCGGGGCAGCGGCAATCAATACATCCAGGAACTTATCCGACAAATTATCAAATCCCTTTTTGCGCATCATCGACACAAGAATTTTCACGACCTCGCTTGTACGCTTGATGTGACCTTCCATATTCCCGGCGCGGCTTTCCGCCATTTGCGCCATGCCGACGATCCACTTTTCCTGCACTGAAAGTTTTTCGTTCTCAGTCTTCACCATGTTCTTCTGCAACATGGAATTGCTGCGGCCAAGAGCATCAATGTAGCGCTGTTCCTGCGTATTGTCTTCGATCCTGAACAAGAACACATTCTTTCCATGCACTTGCCTCAAGACCTTCACTTCGCACTTGTAATGGCGCCCGGAATAATTGAACTCGGTCATCTGGCAATAATCCGTCAAGATCTTGGATTTCCTGTACTTTTCAATCCAGGACATAATGTGCTGCTGCAATTCTGTTTCACCTTTCAAATGAGCGTCAACTCTCATTTTGACAAGTTCAGGGAAAAAGTTCATTGCAATCCGGTTTGCACCCAAGTACGCACCATCGACCAAAAAAGAGAAATAGGCGCACGAACTTTCTGTTTCAATGGACTCGATAACGCATTCCGTAATATCGTACCATTTTACATTGTTACAAATGTAGAGCAAGAGGACCTGGTCAATTACATAGATAAGCGGCATAATCATCATGTCGCTTTCCAAGAAACGAGCCAGGAAGAACGAAAGAATCGTTGCGATTTCGCCAATGATCATTGCAATAATGTTCTTGAGCGAAACCATTTTCTGATGCAAAATTGCACGGATAATGACCCATATATCCAGAATAACATAGCTCACCAGGAACGCATTGAACAAGCTATGGGCCCAGCCATACGTCGCCACATAGTTGCCGACCCCAGCCTGAACCACATACTCCACCGTCTTGTAATATGCCGGGAAATACCCGACCGTCATAGCCAGTGCACAAATAGTAAAGCTCATCAGGATAAGCGTCAAGTGCAGCCACTTCGGAATGCTCATCTTGCATATTTTCAGGAGAGCAAAGAACATGAACATCGGAAGGAACGACCCTCCGAGGTAGTTCACCTTATTGGCTATAATAGCACCTTCAACCGTTTCAGAAAATCCAAGCAGCCAATGGCCAAAATTCGCGACAAGAATCGCGTAGAAGGAGTAGTAAATGTAAATGTTCCGCTGATTCTGAAAACGCAGAGAAAGTACTGCCAGGTTGACAGCGGACAAAACAAACATCAATGTTAAATAGATATAACCCATATCCACAACCGGTATAGAACCGTTTATAAAGCTAATCTATTTTTGCAAGAAGGAACATCCGCCTCCTAAAAAAGTTCCACTCGCAAAAGTGTACAATTGCAAATATAAAAAAAGAAAACGCATGGTCATAACCATGCGTTTCCTTTAGATAGTCTAATTGAACTCATCCAGGACTATGCTTCAGCCGGAGCTTCGGCAGCAGGAGCTTCCGGAGCAGCTTCAGCAGCCGGGGCGGCCTTCGGAGGGAGCAAAGCCTTCATAGAGAGCTTCACCTTGCCCTTCGGGTCAACACCGAGGCAGAGCACTTCGACTTCGTCACCAACGTGAACAACATCTTCGACCTTTTCGACACGGCGGTCGGCAAGTTCGGAGATGTGAACGAGACCATCGCGACCCGGGAGGATTTCGACGAATGCGCCAAACGGCTGGATCGTCTTCACCTTGCCCTTGTACTTGCGGCCCGGTTCCGGTTCTGCAGTGAGTTCTTCAATCATGCGGCGGCAAACTTCACCAGCCTTACCCGTCGGGGCGGCGATGTCGATATTGCCGTTGTCGTCAATGTTGATGGTGCAGCCCGTCTGAGCCTGCATACCCTTGATGACAGAGCCACCAGAACCGATAACGTCACGAATCTTCGTGGTCGGGATGCGCATCTTGAGCATCGTCGGAGCCTTTTCAGAAACGTGCGGACGCGGGGCAGCGAGACCAAGTTCAGCCATCTTGCCGAGGATGTGGATACGGCCCTGACGAGCCTGTTCCAAAGCTTCGCGCATGAGTTCCGGGGTGATACCGCGGATCTTGATGTCCATCTGGAATGCCGTGATACCTTCAGCAGTACCCGTCACCTTGAAGTCCATATCGCCGAGGTGGTCTTCCGTACCGGTAATGTCGGTCAAGATCTTGATCTTGCCACCTTCCTTGACGGACCCCTTTTCGGAGATGAGGCCCATGGCGATACCTGCAACCGGAGCCTTGATAGGAACGCCAGCGTCCATCAAGCTGAGGCAGCCACCGCAAACAGAGGCCATGGAAGAAGAACCGTTGGATTCCATGA
>Ga0310695_10005683_pt1 | contig 21500 bp, 14 predicted proteins | sample RumenRJG_04DNA_FD_203882 | JGI IMG/M metagenome (GOLD analysis project Ga0310695, IMG submission 203882) | Bovine rumen microbial communities from Lethbridge, Alberta, Canada - RJG_04 (v2) (version 2) | ecosystem: Host-associated > Mammals > Digestive system > Stomach > Rumen | place: Canada...
TCGCGATCTGCGCGACCAGCCACCCCATCCGGAGCAGCCTCTCTATCTCGACGCGGTCCGCGTCGTCCATGTGCTTTGCCATGATGTTGTTTCCTTTCTTGTCCCCGCCGGCAAGGGACGTGCGGAACGACCGTCCGCATACTGCGTCCGCTCCCCGCGCGGGGCGGATAGTATACGACACCTCCCGCACGACTCCGGCTCGGTCTCGCCTTGGATTTGCAAAACTAAACGCAACTCCCCCCTAGGGGGGAGTGGGAGGAACTACAATGCCTAATCGCACATTCTCCCCGGCATTCCCCCTGTCTGCAAAGGTAAACGCTTTGGACGCTTGCGTTCACTCTTGCAAACGGCAATTTTGAATTTTGCCCCTTGCACCATCGAAGTGAGTTTGATAAAATTTCTACCGAACCCCACGATGGGTTGTTAACCGACCGCTGAGCTTCGGCAATGCGGTGCAGGGCCGGGCTTAGGTCCGGCCCTTGCCTTCTGGATTTTCTACGAAATCCCCTTGCGAACCAAGGACGCTTTTGGTAAACTACTAATCGGCAATGGCGAAAGCCTGCGTCACCGGCAAGCGGGAAACTTTCCTGCCTTAGGCGAGGAGCAATCCTCGCCTTTGTATTACCAGAGGAACTATTTCGATGAGAACACGCGAGATCAGCGTATTCATAGACGAATCCGGCAGCTACGAGCATGATCGGCTGTCTTCGCGCTACTATCTTGTCTGCATGGTCTTCCACGATCAGTCCGTCGAGATCTCCGCTGAAATAGAAAAGCTTGAAAGCGCGCTCGAAGCCATGGGGCTCGACCGACTTCATTGCGTTCATGCCGGGCCGTTGATCAGACGCGAGGGCGAGTATTCGAGCATGAGCCGAGAAGAGCGCAGGGGCATCTTCCGCAGAATGTTCCTCTTCTTCCACAATGTGGATGTCACCTACAAGTGTTTTGTCGTCGACAAGAACTTCATCGTTCCGCATCACGATGTTCATGACTCGCTTCTCCAGCAAATCATCGGATTTCTGTTGTCGAAGTCGGACGAGTTGTCCGCGTACGAGAAACTTAAAGTCTATTACGACAACGGACAATCCAAATTGACATCTCTCCTCAAGGAAGCGTTCACCATCTTCGCCTCTCGCACCGAATTCATCCCCGACGTGGAACCTGCCCGCTATCGGCTTTTTCAGGTCGCGGACATTGCCTGCACGCTGGAGCTTGCCCGCGCCAAGCTTCTCTCTCACGAAGGTCTCTCCGAATCGGAAATTGCCTTTTTCGGAGGTGTCAAGAAATTCAAGAAAAACTACCTGAAGCTCCTCGACAGACAACGTGCCAACTGACGCGCCGCGATTGTTCATCGTCCGACGGCAAAAGACAGATAGCGCACACGATCCCCCCAAGTACCCATGCAAACGCCCAATGCGTTCAAAGCGTCTGTGCAATTGTTTCACCATCTGTTTTATCCTTGCTTTTGTCCTTGCATAGGGAACGACCCGATTTTCTTCACTCTCCCGCGTTCAGCTCGTGCGGGCCCTTGCGGGCGGCTTCGCCGTTCTTCGCTTCGCTCGAACCTTCCCTCCGAGTTTCGCTCTCCGGCGCATTTCCCATGCGGCACTTGATGTCGTAGTTGATGATGAAGTCAAGCTCCTCTTCCGTGAACCCGTAATGCTTCGCACGTTTCCCCGAGAAGTATTCATCTTAGAAACGAAGCCCTCGTCGCTTCTCACGGGAGGGTCGCGCTCCTGCGCGAACGCATGGAAAGCCGCCATCCTGGTGGCGGTTGCAACAAGTTGCGACCCTCCCGCATGGAGAGCCGCCATCTTGGCGGCGCTTCAACCACCCGCCGGCCACCACCGCATTTCGCAAAGTCCGGTGGCAGGGTCATGCGTCCCGCGTGACCGCCATCTCCCGGTGGGGCGAGGCGTCCCGCCGAGCCGCCAAGTAGGGTCGCTCGTCCCGCGTGACCGTGTTTCCCGCCGACGGATTACCCTCACCATATCCGCCTAGCGCATCGCATCGACGATCCGCCTGACATCCTCCAACGTATTCTCCGCTCCCAACGAGATGCGGATCACGCCCTTTACCTGCCGCACCGGAAGCCGAATCGCCTTCAGCACGTGCGACACTTGCGTGTTCCGCGAATCGCACGCCGCACCGGCGGAAACGGCAATCCCTTTCAAATCAAGAATATGGACGAGGCCTTCCCCCGACCGGCCCGGCAGCGCGGCACTCACGAATCCCGGCAGTTGCTTCGGCGCGCCTGCGCCAGGGAAGACGGCATCAGGAAACGCCGCAAACAACTCCGCCCGCAGACGCTCGGCCAATCCGTCAAGCCGCTTACCCACCCGCGCCATCAGCGCGCAGTTCGCCTTGAGCGCCGCCGCCATGCCGACAATTGCCGCCACGTTCTCCGTTCCGGCCCGTCTACCGTCCTCCTGCTGCCCACCGTCCAGAAGCGACGCAAGCTTCAATCCCTTGTGAATAAACAAGAATCCAATCCCTTTAGGGCCGTTGAACTTGTGTGCGCTCGCCGAAAGAAAATCCACGTCAAGTTTCCTTGCGTCAATCGGGATGTGTCCGACGGCCTGGACCGCATCCGTGTGAAACAGCGCCCCTCGCGAATGGACCTCGGCCGCCAACGCCCCCACGTCATTGACGGTTCCAATCTCGTTGTTGGCCGTCATGACCGAAACCAAACCAATCCCCTTCTGCCATGCGTCGGCAATCTGTCGTACGCCAATCACGCCGTTCCTTGTCGGTCGTGCATACACCACCATCCGTCCTCCTCCCGCCTCATGTGCAGCGGCGTTCAAAACGGCGTGGTGTTCATACGCCGAGACCAGCAAACCTCCTTCCGAACCCTTGACCGCCCAGTTATCCGCCTCCGTCCCACCGCTTGTGAAGAAAATCTCCTCCGGTTCCGCTCCGATGCACTCTGCGATCGTAGCGCGCGCCTCGCGCACGGCCTCGCGCGGCTTCCTCGCCCACGAATGGATGCTCGACGGATTGCCGAAGTCACCCTTCATGAACGGCAACATCGCCTCCAGGGCCTCCGGCATCAAAGGCGTCGTCGCGGCATGGTCGGCGTATATCAACTTCTTCTTCATCCAAACAGTTTGCATCCCTGCGACTTAAACTCCTCGATTTTCTCGGCAAGTTCTTCTTCATCACACTCAAGATAATCTGCCATGCAAGTAAGGCAACGCCAAATACCGTTCTTGACGTCACCATCAAGAATCTTCTGGTTTAGTCCTCGTTCATCCCTTGTCAACAACCTACCGCATATCTTGCATTGGATCGCGTCAGCCATTTGCAACAACTCCATGGTCATACTTTGGGTTCAGAGTATATGCCGCAACGTTCTTGCCACCATACTCTTTCGGGTCCATTATCTGCAACTGCTTGCGGATAGTCGTACGCATTTCTACCGCCGGACGCAGGCAGTACTTCTTGAATTCCATCGAGTCAATCATTTCCGGACTAGTCACATGAGGAAAGAGCAGTTTGAGATAAGCTGTACAAGTCCTAAGAATGGCCTCTGTGTCTCGCGTGTCAGCTGTCCTCGGATATTCCACAAGTTCATCCACTACCTGATGGTACATAACACATTCGGATTGGTCACGAATTAGATGCATAATCTCGGCAAAATATTCAGTATTGAGAGCCCAACCATTTATCTTCAGGCTTTCATTCATGCGAGGGATATCCCGCCCACGAATGAAGCCATGGAAACGGTCTAGTAACGCAGATTCATGAAATATCTCCGGCAACGACTGGAACATATCTCGTGATGCATCCATGTCGTCATACGGGATATTGCCGAGCAAGATGACACCAGCCTCGCCAATGATTTTGTTCTTACCGAAACTTACTTCTCCTGACTGCATGTATGCCTTTAAGGCACCCTGCATCTCGCTCGGTTCGCCGAACTGTATAGACTGAATTTCGTCTAGCGCGACAAACTCCTTAGACGCAACAAGTCCAGGCTGCCCACGCCCGATGTCATAGAACATCTTTGCTCGGCTCAATGTGCCGCCACTCACGAGCCAGCCATACTTACCCACTGAACCAAACAGATAAGACTTGCCAGTTCCTTTCGGAGCAAGTTCAATCAAATTAACCCTTGGTTCTACAAACGGAAGCAGTCTCGTCAGCATCGTATGCTTTTCTATCCAATCGCTGTACCCCTGCGGATTGTAATCAATCGCCCCCAACAGCACATCAATCCACTCTTCGATCGTAAAACGCTTGCGCGCCTCGCGGAATGCATCAAGGTTGACTGTGTATGGACAGAAGTTTTTGTATTCAAGCAGTGTTAGAGCCCCTGGCCGTTTGGGATGCTCCTCTGGTGGCGCATATCCGAGCTGAACCAGCCCCCAACCACCGGAAGTCCGAATGACATCGTCTTTGATCCTGTTCCACACGTAGTCTTCAATCCGCGTCTGTCCTAGCATTATCCCAAGGTCAGGTATCTCAAAACGATATTCTCCTTTTTGTATGTTAAATTGGATTTCAATGCGCGCGAGAAATTTCCGCGACTGTCCGTTGGCACGCGCCTCTTCCTTTATTTCTGCCACAGTTTCCTTGCGGGGAATTATCTCACACATGTAACGGCGTAACTGTTCTGCGTCAACTATACGGCCATCAGCACCAGCCTTTCTCTTGAGGATCCAGTCGCGTAAGAATGCCGGAATGGACGCGGCTTTGAATGTCGCCATCAAGCTCTGGTCTTTATAGACCGTCGTGTTAGGAAATGCTTCACGGAGTTTGTTATCATCTAACATTGTTCACCTCACAGATCAAATTCTTCGTTCTCTTCAATTTGCGGTTGCGCCAAAGGATGCGCCACCTCCGGCACGAAAGACGCGCCTTTCTCGTACACGACAAACGGCACCAAAACTTCCTCGTAGGTCAAGCCGCCATGTAACTCGTTCAACTTTCCCCCAGACTTGGAAAAGCGGTCATATCCTTTCATAACCCAATAATCACCGGCAATGTTAGACGCAATCGATGATGGCGGCATCGTGTTGGGATCTGCCACAATATATCTCCAGTCCGCCGCCGAGTCATCTACTCCTTTTGCCGGAATCGACTTCGCCAACTGAGCCCTGCTGGCGAGAACGGCGAGACGTGACGCACCATGGTCCGCCGTCAAGACCACCCTCTTGTATTTTGCCAATGCCTGGGCAATGGCAGGCATGACAATTGAGGGGAAGATGTTGAGCATCGCACAAAAATTCTCTTCATCCGACGACTTCCCGTGAACATGAACCCCGTTGTGAATAATGTTGTCCAAATCGGGTATCCCATTCAAGCGATGTTCTCCCGGCCAGATAATCGGATTAAATTTGGTAGATGTGGGGATCCTCACAGAAGCGGGGATCGCATTTGCCAAATCAAGGCCGAATCGTTTGGACAATGAGACTATCAGCGGAAGATACTCCAGCCCCATCGCATCGACAATCAGCAACGCCGTATTGCCATCATTCGCATCATTAAGCAGATCGTCTCTAGACTTCACACCCATCAGCGGATATTGGACATTTCTTGCCCTTTCACAGAACTCCTTTGTCACCTCGTTTGCAATCTTCTCCGCTCGGTAATCAGAAAAATACGCCTCAAGGTCTGCGTTCCCCAGAGCATAAGGCGCAAGGTAATGCTCAAGAATGGGACAAGCATCGTAAAACGAGGCAGGAATCGTCTTCAAATCCGCTTTCCGCAACCTCCTTATACACTCCTCCTTTTCGAGTTTTGTCTGATTTGTCAACCAAGGAATGAGCTGATATGAATCAACGTCCTTGGTTAATTCAATGAAATCTGCAATCTCAGCGTCCAACGAGGTCATGGTATCTTGAAGCATTGTCGCAATGCCATCTTTTCGTTCCACGCACAAGGCACGTTCATTGACGGCACCGATAAGACAAGTCGCTTCGTTCACATAAAACGTCTTGAAGTGTTCCACTTGAAACTTCGGATCATTGAGAACTTTGTAGAGGTAACGATCCGCACAGAGCGAAAGACGGAGCATCCACACAAGGACTTCGCGCTCTTCTCCTGTGCAGCCTAGAATCATGCGCGGCGCTTCCCTACAAACTGAAACCATGTTTCCCTGGAAGAAAACCTTCTGCGCAAAGTCCTTCGCCGCAGCACGTTCCCTAGCATCCATCATCTTTGTGAACAACCATCGCTCAGCACTCTCGCTCAAACCACCCTGGTAGTTACAAAAGAGACGCAAGAACACCCCTTCGCGGAAAACCTGTTTTATTGCGCCACCCACACCCGCAAGCTCTTGTAGATATGGCGTGATGCGTATGTTCATAGGTTGTGCATTGAATCCTCCAACTTCATACTCATTGATGAAGAAGGACAATGTCGACATATTGATACCATCCATGAACTTGCCGATGTCGCTGGACACCAATCGTATTTCAAGCGAGGCCGCGTCATCCGGTAGTTCTCCAACGGCGATGATCGACCTGCCGTCCAAATACCTCGGATGCGAAAACACTTGTTGCATTTCATCGCTATGGCAATTCACGAACATGAAGAACTTCAAGTTCGTATCGTCAATCAGATTACGTAGCTGGTCAAAGGCCGATATCTTACTTGCACAGTCCCATACCGCCAACATCGCGCTCAACCCAGTGACATAAGCCATTTTGCCAGAAGTATTCTCCGTTACAATAGCCTCTCTTATCAATGCAAAGACGCTTTCCGGAGGCGGAACGAATGCCTCAGCTGTCACGCATTTGCTGAAGCGGACCCAGCCGAACTCGTGTGGGCGCTCCTCGAACAACTTGCGCAGTTTCCTCTGTTCGAGACGGTTACGAATGACTAGAACACGAGACTTCGTACCGTATGTCTTATCAGACTTTACCTTGTTGTAGAACTCCTCTACCTTCATAAGTCCCCCTACTCTAATATCCCTAACCCGACATCCGGATTCTCTTCTACCAACTTGAGTAATCTGTCGCGAATCTCCTTGTCACTGAACCGCTTAACCTTCTCAACGGCCTTTTCGCGAAACGCTTGCGCATACTGCTCTCGTACGAACGAAGCGATTGCTCCACGGAACCGTTGCCCAAGGCGCTCCCACTCGTTCGGATTGCTGGAAAGCCGCGCCATCAGATAAGCGCATAACGCATTCATATCCAATCCAAGCTTGGCATATCTGGATGACACATATCGCTCCTCAAAAGCCTTTGCAAGCTTGTCGCTTGGAACAAGCCTGGCTTTCTCTAGCGCGGACTTTGCCGACTTGAGGACGTCAGTTTGATAGGCCGAAGTATTGGCGACGACGTCGACGACCAAATCTGCTTCAGCAGAGTCGACGAAAAGAACGGTCACAGGCATCTTGTTCGTAGCAGCCCATTCATCAGGGGTCACGCTTCCCGTTTTGTCCCTCCAGATCTGCGCAAGCTGGCTTGCCGTAGAAGCCTTGAGATACAATTCGATCTCCGTAAGCGCCGTCTGCTTGAAATCGGCGTCTGACCTCCTCGAACCGCACGAAAACTTCGAATAGAGGTCCTTGAGCTCGCTATCGCCGAGCGCGCCGATCTGCGCCGCAAAATGTTTCTTGATTGTCCCCAGTTGCACCCCATGGGCAGGATCAAAGAAGAGTACACGCAGGCTGTCAAGTTGCGCCTCGAACATCGTTGCAAACTCTTTCATGCCGTCGGCGACGTTCGAGTTGGCCATCAGCTTCTCGAAATTAGAAAGGAACGGATAATCGCCAGAAAGAACGGCAATGGAAACCTTGTTTTCTTCGTACATGGCCTTTGTCATACGCTCCATCGCGTCAGCGTATGACATGAACGCTTTCGACGAAAGAAGGTTCTGCACATAGGAAATCACCTTGTATTGCGCGCAGACTAGGTTCAGCTCGCCGTCGACATTTTGGACGTTCCACAGCCACGCCGCCGTAGTTGCGAAATGCTCCTTGACAGTCTTGCAATAAAGGTCAGTGATATCGCCCACCTCTGCAGCGAGTTTCGGAAGTTTGGGGCATACCTTGTCCACATGAGCCTTAAAAGCCTTTGCGAATGCCTCAGGATCAATGTACTTGCGTAAGGCGTCTTCCACGCCCGCATGCGCAGTGACAAGCTCTCCGATACGTTTGACGCACTTAGTTCTCTCCTGTTGATCTCCTTTTGAACTAATCTTCTCCGCCACACAAAGATTGTTAATGATCTCACGCATCTCTCCCGCCAACGGTTCGCAACATCGGTCGATGTAGTCAGGTAACACCCAGAGTGGCGCACGGTCAGACACCTTTTCAAGGCGATCCGCAATCTCCTGAAGGGTTGCTTCCACAGTCGCATTGGCGATGTGCGGAGTGCCGAACATTGCGGACGCTTTCTCAATGAACTGTTTCTCCTCTTTTGAAAGGCGACAGACAAGCTTCTCGTTCTTGATGGCGTTGTTTCCGGCATCCCTGACTGCCGCCTCGATCATTTCCGAAAGCGAATCAATGTCGAGCCGCTCAGACAAGGCACCGTTCGTCCATTGAAGCTGTTGACGGGGATTGTTTAACCAATCCCTCATGGCAATTCCCATGACAAAAGCCGTATAAGGCACGTAAAGAAGTCCGAACGGCGCACGTACGAGATCGATCAGAATCTTTCGCACGGAACATGTTCCGGTGCTGCCATTGATGGCATTGTTCAGCTTCTGCTTGCAGTACTCGCGCAGCTTCACGAGCGGATGGGAAGGATTCGCCGCAAACCAGGCATCATCTGCCGTAATACCCGCTCTGTCAAAAGTCACCCATGCATTTTTCATCGCCCCCACCGCAGTTGTACGGTCAATTCCAGCCTTTGCCCACGCCTGTAGTCCTTTGCCGCCCTCAAGCATGCTGCTGACATTGTATCCAGAGAACCTGTCTAAGAAGAATTCGAATGAATGGTAAAGATACTTCTTCAGAAGATCCTCCAGGGTGCCCCATTGGCGCTCCTCTACATACGGCTCGTCTCCATTTGGATTGGGCTGGAACACCTGAAGGTGCTGGCCGTTGTTGACCAGTTTGTTCAACCATTCGCCGTCCATGAGTTTCAACTGCGTCTCATAGTTTGTCTTGGCCGCTTGGTCGCCAGCCAATTCCTTGTGGGCCAGCTGTTCGACATATTCCTTCCAATTGGTCAGCTTGAGCGAGCAGAAATGCAGTTCGGGGACGACGATGAACAACATCCTGAAGTCTTTCATCTGCTTCGCCAAATCCTTGGCGCGCTGTCCAACCTTCAACTGTTGTTCCTGGTCGCGCGCAATGATGAACATGAGAAGTACTTTGTTCCCATTCTCGCCAAAGGCGTCTTTCTGCTTCTGGCACACGGCCAACGCCCTGTCAGGCGTCGCTGCTCGAACTTCAAAATGCAGCTTGTCTTTGAACGTATTGACTTTTGAAGCCAGTCTCGGTTGCGCCTTCGGCACGAGGAACTGCTCGTTGAACTGGGTTTCGTACTGGGATATCTTCTTCTGGAGGTCTGCACTGTCGCCGGAAGCGCGGAACGTCTCGCAACGGTTGTTGATGATCGAAAAGCAATGCTTCTTTTCCAATCCTTCGAGAATCGCCCTCACGTTACTGACAACACCGTCCCCTTCAAAGGACCTGACGACATTCTCGACCGTTGGCTGGATGAGCGCATTTCCGATATTGTTAGTCAATCGGCCAAGCAGACTGTAGAGCAGAACAGCTTTGAATACGCGCTGCTCGATTCCGTCCAACCCTTGCGCCTTGGCGGAATACTCCGCCTTGACGTCATTGATGTCATGACTGAGTCCGAGATCACTGCGCTCGATGAAATAGCGCCAAAGGTAATCCACCGTCAGGAACTGCCGTCCTTGAACATCTGGTCCGCCTTCTGCGATGAACGTCTGGAACTCGCTCGTCCCGACATCGCCCTTCAGGTAGTTGAACATGCTGCGCTGGTTCGATCCCACAACCGTAGAAAGGAACTTCAGCACGAACGCGGCCATCGGGTGAATCGGAAGGATACCCTTGAACGCAATCGGGTTGGCCTTGCAGTCCTGGTCGTTGTTCGCCATATAGTTCTGCACGACCATCTGAATATCATGCCAAAGCCTGTCGCGTTCATCATCCCACGAGGCGTTTGTTACCTTAATGGCATCGGCAGCCAGAAGCAAGGCCGTATTTGTGGGCATGTCGAGCTGACAGAACTTAAACCGGTCGTTCGCCTTTTTTGCACTGTCGGAACCCGCCGCCATATATGCAGTCAGGTTCATGTGCGTCACCGGCATGAAAAAGAACTGCCCCTCCTGCGCTGCCTCGGCCACTTCCTCAAACGTCTTCAGTTCGTTTCTGTTCTGTTCAAGATAAGTCGAGAATTCGTCCCAGATGAAAACAATTTTGGGGATACCGTTCGCCGCTAGAGTCGCCTTCACCCAAGCAACTAGATTCGCGGCAGACAAATTGAGATAAATCGAACGCGCCTGAAGGACCTTCATGATGTCGCTGACAAGCCCTGGCATCATTTCCTTGCTCGCCACGCGCTTCTTGATGTCGGCAACCGTCTTGATATCGCTTGTCAAATGCGGCAGCTGCCCCTGGATTTCATCACGCTTCCTGAAGAACGACGTTTCCTCTTCGGCTATACGCTCCACGATGGCTTCTAGATCGCCCATTGCAGGAATCGTTCCGCCCATTTCCTTGATGGCGTCTATGACGGTGTTCTGAATGCGCACTAGGAACTGCGCAGGGCTGTGGATGCCGGCCGTACCCGAGTCAAACACCACCAACGTCTTTTCAGCGCGTTGCTTCAATAATGCGTTGGCAACTTCATTTGATACGAGCGCACTACGCATCTTCAGCCATTCCTTGACTCTAGATTCGTCATCCATGAACAGCTTCTGGAGAACTAGCGCGGCATGGCTTTTCCCCGTACCATACGGTCCGACGAGCCAAAGCGACTTGTGTCCGCCGTCAAGACTCTCCAGCAGGCTCCTCAGCAGAGACACGAATGTCTGGTGAGGATAGAAGTTCAGCCACGTGCGCTCATCGCGGTTGATCGCATCGCGCGTCATGCATGGCGCATAGTCTTCGTTGACAGTGAAATAATCTTTGTAGTACATGGCAACCTCCTTTATTCGCCAAGAATCAGGCCGAGGACATCATCGACCGTCTTTTCGCTCGGGAAAATCTTGATCTCATCAAGCCCTAAGGTAAAAGAGCAAGAAAGGAAATCGGGGTGGACTGAGGACAAGCCCAAACACTGTGCCTTGAACTCATCCGTACTCATACCAAACGCAATTAATGGCGAAATGAATGATGAATCAAAATCAGCCGTCAACATTTCCGTCACCGTGAACGATGTCCGATCAGCAGTTTTTCCGATTAGGTAGAGCGAATACAACAAAGCGAAAGGATCAATGCTTTTGGGGCTTCGCGTCAACGCTATTACTCTGATACCCTTTGTTTCAACACTAACAACTGGCTGTTCTCCTGTCCCTAACGGAGAGTTTTTCAGCGTAGCAAACAAAGATTGAAGCGCGCCTTTACGAACAGATTCTGACGCCACCGACTGGTGCAGTTTTTCATTTAGTTCTTCGGTGGTATATCTTGTTCCAAACTCAGTTGAACAAACAAACCAACGGATCAAAGGAGACTTGTTTGCAAGTGAAATCCAAATCATGGACCACAGCACATCATTATCTTCCTCAATGCCGTTATTCGCTGCAACCTCCAATAATTTCGTTGTAGTGATTGCCGTCGTATCTGAAATCAAGGATGCTTCTCGAAACCAAGTTACAGCTGATGGTATCATACGATTCCCAAGTTCCGTTGTAGAACGAAAAGCTTCTCGTTCCTGTATCAAGGTATTAATCCATTCCTTCTTGAGACCGAAGGTCATGTACTTGTTAATTCCAGAGATGTTCATTGTTGTACCTCCTGCATAGCGAAGAGAAAAATACCTCATGCATCCATCATTTGTGGCATGACAACGCATGCAATGAATACACTTTGTAGAATCCACTCGGATTCTCGGCGAAAATGACAGAGCTCCTGTAGGACACTCACTTTCGCAAGCTCGACAACCTACGCATCCGAGTGCCTTGCAAATCGAAGTTCTAACATACTTTTGCGTTGTCTTATCCATCCGTCCTGTGTCTGGATAGAAATCTAATCCTGTAACGCCCTTCTCATTATTCAAAAACACAAAATCGGCACCGTCCCTTTGTGTTGAAATCCTACCCTTCTCTTCACCATCTGGACTTACCACAGACCCAAGTGTCTTAAGCCATTCTATTAGGCCACCTGCATCTACAGGATCAAATGCAAATGAATAGTGCCCGTCTCTTTTTTCCATTGTTGGAGACAATATCACACTCTTTAAGGATACTCCACTTTGTCGAGCGTGCCATCCCTTATCCCGATAAATGAAATTGTTGAAGTCGTCCTCTGACACGAAATCGCGTGTAATCGTCTCTCGAATAACCGTGGTAAATTTTTCAACTTCTACAGGATAAACTCTCCTTATAACATCTACTTGCCGTTCCATTGACATTGGGCACAACAAGCAACCCACCCGGGGCAATCCCAGATGATAGGCGTTGTTAATAATCAACTTCTGAGCATATGTGTAAAGAAACAATTCATGCGCTCCCCAATTAAGAATCGGCATGGCATTTACTTGGCTCTGATTCTTCAATCCATCGCCAATATCATCATACGAAGATCTGCGAATACTTTCATCAGACCTAACGCCCACAAAAGCCAAAGTCCGTGCGGATGGTGTCTTGGCTAGCTTACGCAAATAAACGACCGCAGGTGTACTTTTGTGAACAGCACAGCACCAACGTAAATTTTGAGACGGAGGCCCAAACGACTTCCAATTAGCCAGCGCAGACGAATGTGCCTTGACCATCTTAAACGGACGTCCCCGATAACGCTCTCGCACCGCGTCCCATGTCTTATATGAATCAGGCAATTCCATGTCCGTATCACTATACACCACGGGCACACTTAACGGCAGGACTCGATGGCACAAGTCAAGCAACACCATGGAATCTTTACCGCCGCTAAAACCAATATAACACACATCGGTTTTTGACTGAAATGCATCGTACATCTCTTTTATGCGTTTTAGTGTATCAGAGACAAGCGCGTCCATTATTTTGGAGTTGATCTCGATCCAAATTGCCAGATCAATCGGCTCAAGCTTGATTTTTGCCGGTCCTTCATCTATGCGCTCAACATAGAAAGTTCCGTTATTATCTCGCTTGATCTTTGCGACTTCCTTGCCTTTATAGATGTACGAATTATGTTTACCCCAAAGCAAAGGGAGATCTTCCTCACGATTAAAATCAAAAATTGAATCAGCACCGTAAAGTGTCAACTCCTGTGCATAGACAGGTCGTATTTCACTGGCAACAAACTTGCCTGTCTTTGTCAACAGCCTATAGGCTCGACTTTTCGGATGCCATTCAAAATCGTACATTACGGCATCTCCAGTAGTGCTTTGATTTTGGCGATAAGTTTTTTTGTTTTCGTAAGGCGAATATGGTTCACCCTCAAGTAATCAAATGCTGCCTCAGCATCAACAAAGAATCCTTTGGGAAATGTTCGAAGGACATAATCAACAACATCACCAATCTCACCAGAATTTGCAGGTAAAATCATTGCCGTCACAGTATAGGGGCTAGGTTCATCATTTACGACGCAAGCATTACGAACCTTCTGCACTGCGATACTGGTCAAAACATACGGATTCCATGGATATGTCTTTTCACCACTTTGCAATACCGGGAGTTGTTCGTACACATCTTCCCCCAATTCGATGATAGACTTGAATCTACCGTTACCAACTGCGTCATTCAGAATATGACCGATTGCATCGTACTGTTCATCCGACAGTTCGAATTTTTGGTCAAATCCGTCAAGAGATATCCACCATTCTTTTGACATGCGAATACAATGCTTTCTAAGAAATGTTAATATAAGCATGCCGGTATTATGCAGGCCGCGAGATTCCAAGGCGTATTTGAAAAACTCTTCTTCGTGGAACAAATCTTGATGACTCTGCAGAAACATTTCTGCGACATTCGAATTGCCCCTCTTCCCGTAAGGGAGAAACATGTCCCTGTTCCAATCATGTACTCTTCCCCTAAACGACATCAAAACGACTTGCTTGAAGACAGATTCGTCTTCAAGCGCGTAGTTGACTCGGAACCCTTCGCCGTATCGACTTTCGAACTCGGATTCCAACAGGACAATCGACACCACGCCTTGCGAGGCTTCTGTAATCGCAACGAAATCGGAAACGACACGGGAGAAATCATCTGGCAGGAAATATGACTCTAGCAATTTCAGGTATCTCTCCCCTTCAACGTCAAATACTACCACATCATGAAGGACTTCCTGTCCAACCAAGTCGATCACTTCGCGGCTCAAGTACGGCAATTGTACAAGCAAGTTGTCAATGGAAACTGCATCACCACATTCCGCCAGTACACTTCTAACCTTTTCACCGACGGTCTCCGGGAAATCGTGTATTTCACCCAGGCACATCATCTTTCCCAAGCGATCTCGAGAGGCATAAACCATCCCGACATCGCGCGCGAAGAATCGATCGAAGAATCGCGCGAAATCCCTCTCGTCTAAGAGGTTTCGCATTTCTCCCGCAAACTCGTTCCAGAGGCATCCGTAAGCGAACATTCTATATTTCGCCAGAAGTTCCTTCGCCCTATTCTTCATTCGCTCAAGACCATCCATCCCCATAACCATCTCAGGATAAAGGAGCGTACCGTCGGCGCGCGCAAACATCTCTAACCGGACACGGTTCAAATCAACCTCATCAAGTGGTTTCCCACTTTCTTTTTCAAGCAAAGCGGTTGTGGCGTTATTTAAAACAATGCCCCTCGGATAGTTCTTCAATATCAAATTTTTCAATCTCTCAAGTTTTGGAGGTTCTGGAATAGGAGGTGTCGGTGGCGTAGGTACTGGACGACTGGGCAACTTAGCATGCAATAGTGAACATATTTCTTCTAGAGACATCCCTATGTTTTGTACCCACCGCAGAAACTCGTCACGATCCAGCCATCCAAGATCTGAAAGAATCATGTAATCCGCGTCGCCATCAAGAACTGAATACTCGTCAGCATATTCTTCTATTGTTTCCCACGGCTTCATCTTATGTAAAAGCGAATTACTTAACCCCAGCTCTCGACGGCATCTTGGCGCTGACATGAATTCCGCCCATGTCTCGCCATCATCTTTTCCTTGTTTAAGCATTTCAAGTAAGATTGTCCGCACAAGACGTTCAGACGGAACATCTTTCAGCTCCACATCTGAATTAACCGGAGCAACGGGAGGAACTGTCTCAACATCAATTATAGATTTCTGGGGCGACTTATAGCTTATCGTCACATCGTTTTTGGGCCAAGACAACCATTTCAGTATTGTTGCCGCCCTAAAAAGCGACGTTGGTCCAACGCCGTCTAGATCCACATAGCAATTAAACGTTACTCTATACGGCCGATTCATCCCGATGCGATTGACTTTTATCCACGAAACCTTGCGACTCTTCATCATTGATTGAAGTTGCTTCGGCTGGTATACTGACATTTTCTTGCAAACCCAAACGAGTACATCATTTGCAGACCTTACAGAGATGTCCTTCCCCTTCATCCGCATTGAAACATATTGAGCGTCAAGTGGCATGCTCTTACCGGCTGCGGATAAAAGACAACGATGTTGAGAATACGGAAAACCATCTCTTCCGACAACAATCGTTCCTTGATTATTGCCGGTTATGCCATTTGCCTTATTGTCTCTTTGTTCTGTCATCGTCCGTTACGCGCTTCTGCGAACGGACAACAAGGATTGTTCCTTGGAATGGAAGAGACCCACGAAAAAGGGCGTCGCCCTTACGCCTCGATCCATATACTGCTGGGGCACCTGAGATGAGCCACGAAGAGATACAAACCAAGAAGAAAGAACGCGCCCGTAGGGGCGCGAACTAACACACTTGGCGACTCTTCAAATTTCTCAGGTTTTCAGCAGTTCGCCAGTTTGCAGTTACGCAAAATTAGGTCGTTCGGCTTTGGGAAGGCGGCGGTTTTATCGAAGCCGCCACACCCCTTCACTGAACTATGTCCTTCCTGCCGCCGGAGGATACCCTGCCAGCGGTTGGAATTGGTCGTTATTATACCATAGTTTGCGCCACCGCGACAAGATATCGCCTCAAAATGTTATTGGGCGTGATTGCATTTTCATCGTCTGACTCGCTTCCCCCAATAGAGAGTTTACTATACTGATGACGATCGGACAATGGAATGGATGCGGCGGACGAATGAGTCCGCCGCATCCATTCGGTCGGCCGTATCGGTGGTGCATCAGCACGCGGCACGGTACGGCGTGCGCCCGTGTACCTGCTCGGGAAGCATCTCCGGTGGCGGCTTGCCGTTGCACGACGGCTGCTCGTCGATGACGCCTAGCTCGAAGACGCAGACGATGGGCGTGTACGCCCTGGGCATACCGGGCATCGCGATCATCACGCAGTCCTCGCAGAACGAGGACGCCTCAGGCGGCGACACGAACGCGCCGACGCAGGCGAATCCCGTCACCACGACTGCAGGGAAGTGAGCGGCTCCCTACACGGAGGGTGCCGTTTACTATTTCGCCATGGTCTTCACAAAACGAACCTTGCCGATGCGGTAGCGGCGATGGCCATCTCCGCAAGGCAGCGGCAGTTCATAGACGGGCGTGCCGTCGGCCTTGCCCACCGAAACGTACACGTCATATTCGCCGGCGCTGAACGTGGGCGCGTCCCAACGACCGAGAATGCATTGGAACTCATGAACTGAAACCGGCGCCGAACCGGGCGCGCCGACCTTGAGCTCGCGCAGGTTGAAGGCTTCGTCCGCCAGCACGGCCATGATGCGGCCCTTCGCGTCCTTCACCGTCAGGCATGGGAATGCGTCCGCATAGCATGGCGCCACGCCAGCGTTTGACCATTTCCACTTCACGGCGAAAGGCCGTGCGTCCTTCCCCGCCTGGACCACATCCGGCCATGTGGCCTCGCGCAACTGGAAGCGGTATCCGAGACGGCGATTGATCCGGTCGACCGCGTCGCGGTTTTCGTTCAGAAGCCTGGACGCGGGGCCGTGGATCGACATGTAGCTCGCATGCATATCCTCCACGCTTTTCACTAGCAGTTCCCGCGACCACGCACCACGCTCCATCGAGCCGAGATAGTGCTCGTGCTCCAGCACCACCGGCAATGTGCGCCAGTAGCGCTCGGCCTGGTCGGCATGGTACCAGCTGTTCGGCGGGTTGGCCACGAGGATCGAATCGTCGCGCCACCCAACGCCTCTCTCGCGCGCATAGTCAAGAAGCGGGTAGTTCCCGCTCCTGTTCGTCGGGCCGGAGACGTCGTCCGATATGACGAGCTGGGTGCGGGGAAAGCACTTCACATGAAGGTCTATGTGCGTCTTGACGTCCGCATTCATCTTCTCCTGCGGCACTTTCGACGACATCAGCGTGTGCCCCTCGCCCCACAGGCCATAGGTGCCGATGTCCATGAACGCCACCTCGGCTCGCCCATCGTAGCGCCTCGCGAACGCCTTGAGGAAATTCTCCAATTTCGCGAGGAAGACAGGATCCACGAAGTCCGGATCGACCAGGTTCCCCTTCTCGTCCGGCCCCTGTCCCCACCTCCACCGCAGGCCCTTCGCGCCTGCGTCGAACACCCACTTTGGCGTGGCGTATTCAAGCCAGCTTTCGCTGCACGTGATGCGGAACGCGATCTGCCCGCCGCGTTCGATCCACCGCTGGGCGGGAGTGTCGAGCGCAGCCCAGTTGAACTTTCCCTCCTCTGGCTCCAGATACGCCCATGGGATGCGCAGGTAGCAGACGGAACAGCCAGGGAACCACTCCATCGCGTCGCCCGGCTCAATGGTGGAACCGTAGTTGCTCGGCACGTTTGAGTAGTAGTGCATGGTCCAGCCCATGCCCGGATTCACGAGCGCCCTCCCGTCGTCTACCGGTCTCACTGTTGCGCTATTCACAGCCGACGAGACAATCGCGACGGCAAAAGCCGAAGCGACCATCTTCTCTGAGAACTTGAAGTTCATTGTGCCATCTCCTTTCAGCGGTTCCACTACTCCTGCCATGATTGTACCATGCCCCAGCCCCGTAAATCAAGCCCGTTCTTGCAACCCAAACGCATAGGAGCGCATCTGAGCAATTCGCCGCCGAGCCTTCTGATGATTGGAAACAACTATCTGAAACAACTTGCCTTTGGCGCACGGGCTAACTCGCCCGTGCCCATTTGCCGACTTTGGACCGGATTCCCGTCTGAGGTGAGAATCTCACGGTTGTCCGTATCGTAGAACTACCGCTCGATGGTGGCGAACTTCGGATAGAAGTTTACGATGATTCCGCATGGCATCTTGAAGCGCGAAGCGCGAACTGCGAAGCAGCCGCAAGGCCCCGCGCCCGCGCCCCTCTTTCAAAGTTGTTTTTACCAGTTGTTCTGGTTGTTTCCAATCTAAAAACGCATGGATGAAAAACACAGATGCGCCCAACGCATGGGGACTGTCCCCGCATGGCAATGGCCAAACCACTCCATGCGGACTGAATTGTGATATACTTATTGGCGATGGCAGTGATACTACATGTGGACATGGACGCGTTCTTCGCGTCCGTAGAGCTTCTCTCGCACCCCGAATGGCGCGGGAAGCCGCTCATCGTCGGCGCAGGGCCCCACGAGCGCGGCGTCGTATCCACATGCTCATACGAGGCGCGCAAATACGGCGTGCGCTCCGCCATGCCGTCGCGCACCGCCTACCAGCTATGCCCGCACGCGATCTTCACGCCGCCCCACATGTCCGCCTACCAGAAGGTCTCGGACAAGGCCTTCGAGACGTTCTCGCACTACACTCCATACGTCGAGGGCGTCTCGGTGGACGAGGCGTTTCTCGACATCGCAGGTTCTCTTCACCTCTTCCCGGGTGCCACTCTCCGCGAACGCGCCATCTCACTCGGCGAGGCACTGCGCGCCGAGATCCGCCGCGTCTGCGGTGTCACGTGCTCAGTGGGCATCGCGCCCAACAGGCTGCTCGCCAAGATCGGCTCGGAGGAGCACAAGCCAGACGGCTTCACGCTCATGCCGTTCGAGCCAGACGACATCGCGCGCTTCCTCGCCCCGAAGCCCCTCGGCGTAATCTGGGGCGCGGGGAAGAAGACCGTCGAGGCGCTCAAGCCGTACGGCATCGTCACCTGCGGCGACCTGCAGCGGCTTGGACGCGGCAACGCGCTCGTCTCGGACGACCTTGTGGACATGGCCTTCGGCATCTCCGACGACCGCGTCTACTGGGAAGAGGGCCACGAGAAGTCCGTCTCGCGCGAACACACCTTCGGCGAGGACGTCTCGGACCGCGCCACCGTGCGCGAAACCCTCCTCTCGCTCGTCGCCGACGTAGGCCGCCGCTTCCGCCGCGAAAACCGCTGGGCCCGCACCGCACGCCTGAAGCTGCGCGACGCATCCTTCAACACCATCACCCGCCAGGCTCCACTCGAAGAGCCCTCCCGCGACGACATCACATTCCGCCGCGCCGCACTCGCCCTCTTCGACCGCGAATGGCCCGGAGGCCGCACCTGGCGCAAGGCCGTGCGATTAATCGGATTCGGCGTGACGAACTTCCAGGACTCTCCCGACGACGACGAGCCCACTCTCTTCGAGAACCCGTCCGCCGAAACCCGCCGCAAGCGCGAACGTCTTTCCGACGCCCTAGACGCCCTCCGCGCCAAAGGGCTGCTCCACTAGCGCATTCCGCGCGTGGCGGCCTTCGGAACCCGCCGGGGACTGTCCCCATGCGTTTTCACAACCTCCGACTTCGGACTTCAGACTTCGAGTGACACGCGCGACGCGCGGCCGCCACAAGCAGCGCCCGGGCGATCTTGCTGACGTCTGAAGTCTTAAGTCAGAAGTCCTCACCTCTATGGCACATGCACTCATAGGTTCATCATATCGACTCAGTAACTCTGAAACTACGTCCTAGAAGGAAACTCACTCCGAATCTGCTGGCGCATCTACAATCTTTAAGAAGTCTCCGAGGAATCTGGCAAGTTCACTTTCCGAAGCCACGTCTATCTTTGTCGTCTTGATATTCGAATAGGAATTTGCGCGACAATACCCATCTTCACAACATGACATACCGTCTGAAATATGTACTAAAGATTTCAAACGCTCTAAATACGACCAGACCAGCTTCTGTCTCCCCTCATTCTTTTTTTTGCCCGGAAACAATGGCATTGGGCGCGTGACCGCCAATATCCGTTGCAGTCCACTGGTCTTTTCATTCATCACATAGGCCATCCATAGTTTTGCACTGTAATAATGGACGATGTAATAGGCCCCCGTCTCCAACCTTGCCACAAGCCTAAACTCATCACAAGGCGACCTATAGCAGAAGCCAACTCCCGCGTTCAACTTCTCTGCTGGCAAGATTCTGCGTTCATTGTCGTCAGCGCCTTCAGGTACTATCCTGCAATCCAGCAATTCAGTATGGTACGGAAAATCTAGGTACGGCAAATCTGGGTAAGGCACAACGGCCAAGAAACCTTCAACGACAACATTCTTTCCATAGACATCGGAATCAGGGTCAGGTTCGCCGTCACGCATCTCCACGCCAATGTCAAGATAGTCTCCCGCGTGGACAAGATGTTCATTATCATGCAGTTCACCATGGACAGGCCGCAAGATTAGAGGTCCGTATTTGATTTTTTCAGAACTCCTTTGCATCTTATCAATCGATTGGAATATGCCAATGGTGTCAAGCACGCATCGGAAAACGAAATCAAAGGTATGCGCTTTTCAGAGCTGTCGACTGTACGAGTCACTTTATAAGTCACTTCATTTGCAAGCACGGCCACGCCCTGGCCACAAACAAGGCAAAACAAACTTGTTGAGATACATAGTGCCTTCATCTTTGGAACTCCTACTTAAAGATCACAATCTCAGGCTCAACCGGAACACTTTGTAACGTCCAGCAATACATGCACAACAAAGGTTTCCGTAGTGTTCTACTCGAGATTCCTTCGGATCTGCATTCATCGCTTTAACTGCGAGTACCAAAACTTCCCTGGCTGCGGCATCTATATCTGATACAGAACATTTGGAAGGTTTTACCCCACTTCGGATTTTCATACCAAACAGATCAAAAAAGTGTATTGGGTTATTTTCGCAAAACCTATAAAGATTCACCCCGCCCCTCTCCTCAATCGGATCCCTGTTGAGCCAGCGGCCGAGGCGGGGGCTGTAGCTGCGCAGCTGGTAGGCGACGAGACCCACCTCGCGGTCGTGGTACTTCGTCGAGAAGCCGAAGGAGAAGTCTTCGCCGCGAAGGCCGGCCGGAATCGGGGCCGGCGAGCCGTCCGGCGACGGCATAGGCGCAGACAGGACGTTCTCGATGGAAATTAACCCAGCAGGGACTTTCCCCGTGCGCTTCTTCAAACATACCTCCGCATCCTCCGCGCCTCTGCGGCTCTG
>Ga0310695_10005684_pt1 | contig 21499 bp, 14 predicted proteins | sample RumenRJG_04DNA_FD_203882 | JGI IMG/M metagenome (GOLD analysis project Ga0310695, IMG submission 203882) | Bovine rumen microbial communities from Lethbridge, Alberta, Canada - RJG_04 (v2) (version 2) | ecosystem: Host-associated > Mammals > Digestive system > Stomach > Rumen | place: Canada...
ATTATTATTTTACCCAAAATATTTTTAAATTTTTTCATCTGCCAAAAAAGATTATAGCGATCCGGACGCAACACTCATCCCCCGCAATCCTTATTGGGATTCCAAAATTTTTCAAATTCGTCAAATGCTTGCCGCCCGGTTGTGCTATACTTATCATAAAGCAATGTAGTCTGTGTTATACTACTATAACACAAAAAAATATTTACCGATACAGCCGCAGGAGGATAAAATGAAAAAATTTCTGGCACTTCTTCTTTCGTTACTTGTTGTAAGCTTCAGCGCAACCGCCTTCGCCAAATGGGAAGACCGTGATATCGTAGAACGGATCCGGGCCGTAGGCAATACGCCGGCATCACAGAAAAAAGCCGATAAAATTTTCAGCCAGCGGATTAAAGAGGCGGCGGAAGCCCGGGCCAGGGAGCAGGCAGAAGCGGCCCAGGGCTACCGTACTGTAAGCCGCAGACCCGTCGTTGCCATTGTATATGAAAACAACGCCAAAACAAAATACGACCACACCATCGACAAAAAGCTCTTTGAATACCTGGATGCAGCCATGCCTGTTTCCACCTACGACCTTGTAGACGGAAAGCCCTACCGGGAACGGCTGGCGGAAATCGGTATCGAAGATATTGCCGACGCGGAGCGGGCCGACATTATTGACGCGCTGGCAGACAGCGACGTGGATTACTTCCTTTACTTAGGCGTGGGGCCTGTCAGCGTAAAAGATAAAGGCAGCTTGCTGGCTGCAGGGAAACGGGCCAACTCTACCATTCCCTTCCGCATCATCGACATCCGTAACAACAAATACATTTACACCAAAACCTACACCGAAGCCGCCCAGACCACTTCGGCCATCGGCAGCGTAGGCAGCAAATCCGTAACTCTGGAGATCATGACCCGGGTTGGCAAACAGATCCAGGCCGCCATTGAAGAACGGTTGCCAAAATCCGTCACCTACAGGGAATATATTCGATAACAAAACAGCATCTCCAACCGCATCTTTTTAGAATTCCACTGTGTTTATAACAAAAAATATTCTGCCAACCCCCAATCAAATGAATAACTCCCTGCCGGAATGTTTCATCCTGAGCAGGGAGTTGTTTTAATTTTGACCTTTTAAATTTTTACAGTACCGCCACGCCCATGGACTCGGCGAGCTTACGAATAGCGGCCTCCGGAAGTTTGCTGTACTTTTTAATTTTTGCAAGCGATTCACCATCCCGTATCATATCCGTCGCAACGCGTTCATTGATTTTATTTTCTGTACGTATTTCCGTTTCTTTCCGTTCCTGCGCTAACACTTTTTCTTCGTCATATTCCGTCAACAGCATTCGTCTCACCTCCGCCCTGTTCGCTATCAGAAAGTTCCGGATTTCAAACTCCTCCGGCATCTCCTGTATCGCGGCTTCTACCGCCGCCTCAAAATTCCGCAGCGCCTTCTGATAATACCGTACCTTGTCTACCAGCCACGCGTATTCCCGTAACGGCTGGCACGCTTCCATCAACGCCCGGTTCTTTCCGTAATTGATGTTCAGCATCGTTACCTTAACCTCGATGTCCGCTTCCCCGCCAAAGGCATCGCTCAGTCGCAGTACCTGCTTCTCTGACTGTTCTGCCCTGCCGTTGTAAAAGCAGACGCAATTCGGTTTCGGCAAGGACTGCAGGTTACTGCTGTACAAATAATACTCGCTGGCTGCAATATATTTTTCGTACAGCTGCGTTCCATACATAAGGAAACGCATGGGCAAGTTGGGGTTAAAGCTGCTCTGGTGCTCCCAAAGGTTCATTTCGCTCCGGATGATAAAGGACACGTCGTTTTTCATGCCCATGTAAACAGCATCCTCAATCGTATTGAACTGGATTTCATCCGGGTTCCGGTACTGTGACCCGTTCACTGCATTGTACAGCGACAGGGTCCACTTTTTGTTTTCGGGGTTCCCGAAAATAAATTTGAATACTCGATCTTTGTATTCACGGTTTACTTCAGTCAAAAACTTGCTCCTTTCTTGTCGTGCTGAATCTGCCGTGAAAAAAAGAAAATCTGGCTCAATTTAATTATAAGGTTCAGTAACAGAGTTTACAAGAAAATATTAATAGGAGATATGAAATTTTTGTGAATTGAATGATGAAAAAAAGATAAATACCTCCCCTCGTGTTGCTGGCCATATCACACCCTGAATAATAATTTCAATTCACACATCCCTTCTCTATTAATTTTTCACAAATTTCAAATCAAATAAACAACTCCCTGCCAGGATTTTTCATCTTAAGCAGGGAGTCGTTTCAATTTTAACCTTTTAAATTCTTACAATACCGCAACACCCATGGACTTGGCCAGCTTGCAGATGGCCGCTTCCGGAAGTTTGCTGTACTTTTTGATTTTCGCGAGCGGTTCGCCATCCCGTATCATATCCGTTGCTACACGCTCATTCACTTCCGCCTCTTTTTTGGCTTCGCCAATTTGTTCGCCTTTCTTGATATAATCGTCAATAATCTTGCACATATTCCAACTTCCTCCTTCCACAGCCTTTTCGTAATACAGCTTCTCATACCGGTCATCGTGCTCCATCACGCTCAAAAGCATCAACATCAAAGAGGAAACCGTTCACAATATCGGCGAAGACGTCCGGGTAATCTTCCAGGATCTTCTCCGCAATATCTTTTTCACCCATGCAACGCATGCTCCTTTCAAAAAAATTAAGAGCACGCAATGCCTGAACATATACCTAATATTTTGTTAATTCTTGCACTTTCATTATAGAAAAATCAAATTTAAATTGCAAGAAGAACTTAAGAAAACGCTGTTTCATTCATCTGCATGCTTACCGGTGCTTTTTGAAAATGACTTCGGCAATCGCACGAACTCATTTGTCTGTTACTCCTTAAAAAAACGCAGCCTGCGGTTAAGCAGACTGCGAGTGTATGAAATATATTTTAATAAAATCCTGCTCTTTCAACGACTGAGGCTCAAAGCCTGCGCCTTATTTTCCAATCTTCGCTTCCAGCGCTGCCAGTCTTTCTTCCAGCTTTGCATTATAGGCTTCCAGAGATTGTATCTTCGCGTCTTGTTCCGCAATCCTGTCACCCTGGGCCTTGATGGTTCTCGCCATGGCCGCCTTGCTGGTCCCAACGCCCTTATCCAGCGCGAAGCTTACGCCGGCGTTGATCATGTTCTCGCCGTTGCCCATGGCGCCGCCTACGCTGAACATCACCTTATCCGTAGGACGGTAGAACATGCCCAGTGCCATGGCGTTGGCGTTCCGGTAATTGCCGAAGCCCGCCGCCATAGTGAACTTGTTATCCGTATCCAGAGGATGCAGAGCTGCCAGAGCCGCTGCCCCCGCGCCTACCTTGTTCACCTTGCTGTCCAGGTTGCTGATGCGGTGGGTAACTTCTTCCAGGCCTGCGCCGGTTCCGCCTGCCAACTCTTTCAACTGGCCAAAAGTTGCAGCATCGCTGTCATCTTCGCCGGCCGCCACGTTCTTGATTTGCCGTTTTTTATCCTTGGAACCAACGGATACCGCATCGTCCACGCCTTCAGAGCCGTCGCCCAAAACCACTGCATTCTTGGCGCTTGTCTTTACGTTATTGCCAAGCACGAAGGTATTGCTGCCGGTCACTTCATTGTTGTTACCTACGGAGTAGCTGTCGTCCCCATCGATTATGGTAGGATCGCCGAAAGCACCGCTGCGGTTGCCTTTCACCTTATTGCCGAACCCGATGGCGATGGAATTGGTTCCCGTAGCCTCACTGCCCTTGCCCAGAGCTAATGTATCTCCATACAGGGCATCGTTGAGTTTTGTAATATTGGTCTTATTGGTAGCAATGTTCCCCTCATTGGTGGTCACCCGGCCTTCCAGCGCGGAAAGATCCGTTTCGGCCTGAGTTACCCGATTGTCCAACTTGGTAATATTCGTTGTATTCGTGGTAATGTTTGTTTTGTTGGTTGCTATATCAGCCTTGTTAGTTGCGATGGCGTCCGCGTTGATTTTTACCTGATTATCTAGAACAATCAGGTTTTGGGACACATTGTTGGTGGCAGACTTCTTGATATAATTTTTATCCGAGTCAACGGTGCCGATGGCCGCCGAAGTATCTGTCTCCAATGCGGCGATGGCATCTGCATTCTTCTTTACCTGAGTATCCAATACGATCAGGTTCTGGGATACATTGTTGGTGGCAGACTTCTTGATATAATTTTTATCCGAGTCAACGGTGCCGATGGCCGCCGAAGTGTCTGCCTCCAATGCGGTGATGGCGTCCGCATTCTTCTTTACCTGAGTATCCAGGGAGCCCAGGTTCGTACCCACGGTATCAGTCGAAGCTATGTAATTCCCGTCCGGTGTAGTTCCGATGGAGCCTGTCGCCGCTTTCAGCTGAGCCACATTGACAGCGTCGGTATCTTTGGATCCTGCCGCCACGCCGGTGATCTGGCGGGTAACAGTAGCATCATCCCCTACCGCAATGGCATTGTGGGTAGATACCCACGCATTGCCTGTATTGCTTCCTTTCAGGTACGCATCCGTTGCCTCCGCTTCCCGAGAAGCAACTGACTTACTGCCCAATGCCACCGCATCCGCTACTGTAACTTTAGCTCCCTTGCCGATGGCTGCGGAATTTGTCGCATCCTTTTCTACAATGCCGCCTAAAGCTGCCAGAGAGTTTGCCGCAATGGCCTGCGACAAACGGCCGAACGCCGTGGAATAATGCCCCCTGGCAGTCGAATCGCTGCCCCAGGCCGCGGAATAATTGCCGCCGGCCGTTGTATAGTATCCGAACGCCGTGGAATAATACCCGCTGGCAGTCGTGTTCTGTCCAAACGCCGTGGAACAATCGCCGCTAGCCGTTGTTTCAGAGCCGAATGCCGTGGAATAATCGCCGCTGGCGATGGCAAGTGTACCCCAGGCCGTAGCAGCGAAGCCACTGGCTGTTGTATTATCCCCGAACGCTGTGGAACGATTGCCGCTGGCTTTCGTGCCAATGCCCCAGGCTGTGGCGACAGGGCCGCTAGCTGTTGTTAAACTCCCAAACGCCGTGGCATAGGTGCCGCTGGCTTTTGTTCCGTAACCGAAGGCCGTGGCATAGGTACCGCTGTATTCAGTTCCATCAATTGTTGCCTTGCCTGCTAACGTTTGATCGCCCCAGGCCGTGGAACCTTTTGTGTTAGCTATTGTTTCTACGCCAAACGCCGTGGAATAATCGCCGCTGGCCGTTGAACTATACCCGAACGCTGTTGAATAATCTCCTCCGGCAAGCGTACTCCGCCCGAAGGCCGTGGAAGCCAACCCGTTAGCCAATACCTTTTTTGTATCCCCTTCAGCATTATAACCCCAGGAGGTTGCCGCCCAGCCGCTGGCAGTTGTATTTGTGCCAAACGCAGTAGCACCTACGCCGCTGGCCGTTGTTTTATAGCCCCAAGCCGTAGCGTCACTGCCCCCCGTGGCCTTGGTTTTGGAACCGAATGCCGTATTCATGTTCCCGATGGCTGCTGTATTGTCGCCCCATGCCGTGGCATACCAGCCGTCAGCCACCGTGCTCCCGCCCCAGGCAGAAGACTTACCCCCCACCCATGTCTTAATGTCGTCAGAACCTTTTATCACTGGTCCTGTTACGGTCGGGTCGCTGGCATGACCAATTAATTCACCGTACCCGCCTGTCAGATACGTACCCAGCAATAACGTGCACAACACCCGCGCCGCCAAATACTTTTTCGTTCTTCTCTTTGTCATGGTCATGTCATCAGCCTCCTGTCCGTTGTGTGGCATTGCGCCAGCAAGTTTACATTTTTATAAAATATTTTTTACCCAATTTAATTTTTTAATAATATCTTATCTTATTTATATTATAGCGTATATTTCAGTTTGTATCAAAGACCAATAGTGTAAACTTTATTACACTTTTCTGTTTGTACAGTATTTCTTTTTATAAAAATTAATCTTAACTTCCTGAATTTCATGAAAAGTTGATAACTGGATGAAATACAAAAGCCTCCCCAGCTAGGGAGGCAAATTTGTATGTTTCACTTGTAACCCGTTCACACCTTTATGTATCTTGCGTTCTTAAAAGTGCCTATTTTTTTTATCTTGTTTTCTTTCATCATTTTGCGTAGTACCAATTCCACCGTTTTAACGCTGATATCGGGCACTTTTTCTACAATATCCTGTTTCGAAATCGGAACAACAGCGTTGCGTAATACACACTCTACTCTTTCCGATTTCTTTGCCTTTTTTAATGATATCTCTGTAAAGGCATTATCAAGATTCTTAAAGCACCCGTAGAGTATTTGCAAAAAATTGATAATAAAAGGCACATAATTGTTTCTATTTTCATGCCATAAATCCGAAGAAACCTTCAACGCTTCATAATAGCTTTCCTTATACTTATCGATCTGCCCTTCATAAGAGATGTACTTAACGATATCGTATCCAGATAAATACAATAGCAATACGGTTAACAATCTCGAAACACGTCCGTTTCCATCTGTAAACGGATGTATACAGAGGAAATCCAAAACAAAGCACGGGATCAATAAGAGCGGCGAAATTTCGGAGTCCTGTCGCGCATCATAATAAGCCAGCATCAATTGTTGCATATCGGCCTGCACATCTTTAGCCAAAACCGGTTTAAACCGTATCCGTCTGCTGCCGTCAGCGCAATATTCCATAATGTAATTATTGAACGTTTTGTATTTTCCCGCCTCTTGATGGTTCGTCTGCTCCTCTATCATTTTATGGAGACCCAGAATCATATCTTCGTCAATATCCAGATTCACATGGTTTGCATGGATAAAACTAAGGGCATCTTTATAACCGGAAATTTCCATTTCATCATGCGTCACAGGCATTGCACCATTCACAATCTCTTTGATCCGGGCTTCCGTAGTAATAATGCCTTCTATCGCATTACTGCCTTTTACAGAATCAACCATTGCTTTTTGGCGCAACCGTTCGAAGGTTTCTCCATACTGTTGCCTCCGGAACGCCTCCTTGGATCTCAAATCCGCAATTATTGTTGTAAGTCCTATTATATTACCGGGGATCCCGTCTTTCAGAAAAGAATAATCATATTTGTGCATATTAATTTTCCTTAAAATAAAATTTACTACCTAAATTTTATCATTTTTTAGGTAGTAAATCAATGATGTTTTAATCTTAACTTCCTGAATGTGTTTTTATAAAAAATCCTTCCAAAGATGTATAAATTTTATAAAAAAATACGTTTAAAAATCATACCCCATCGTCATTATATAAGTGGAGCGGAAAAATTTTCGCTTTGTGAAAAAACTGGTTGCATTTCCAGGGGGTAAGGAGACTGTATAAGTAGAGAGAAAAACTTTTTCAAATTTTTCATTTTTGTTGGTTTAAATTTTACCACCCTTAGGGATTATATAAGTGATGAGTGATTCGTATTGAAATTTTTAAAAAAACTGTTCCGTTTTTTGGTCCTCATTTGTTTGTATAAAGTGAAGAAGAAATTTTTTTCGAACTCCGGTTGCATATCAGGGGGTTCAGTTGTTTATACAAGTAGGAGGACTTTTAATTTTTTTTGAATAACCGGTTGCATTTTATAGGGGTATGGAGACTGTATAGGTAGAAAGAAATTTTTTTGTTTTTTTAAAAAAAGTGTGTCCTTTTTTCGTTCTCAGGCATTTGTATATAGTGAGAGGTAAATTTTTTTCAGGAGGTGTAAACATTTGGAAGAAGCAAAAATTATTTACCTGATGAACCTGCCGCTGACGGACGCCGGCAACGCCAACCGTCTTCATTCCCTCTTGGGGGATGACTGGAAGTTTGTGCCCCAGCTGGGCCGCTGGCTCCACTGGAACGGACAGCGCTGGCAGGAGGAAACCAACGGATCCATCCGGGTGGCCGCCATGGAAGCTTTTCGGAACCTGGCGGCGGACATCCGCAGCCTGCCCAGCTGCCACGACATGAAAGAGATGCAGCACCGGCAGAAAGTGGCGGACGCCCTCGGCCGGGCGGAATCCATCGGCCGGGTCAAAGGCGCCCTCAGCTTTCTGGAGGGACTGGCCCTGAAGCAGTACGGGGAATTCGACACGGATCCTTTCCTGCTGAACCTGCAGAACGGCACGCTGAATTTGTCCACGGGAGAACTGCGCCCCCATAACAAAAAGGATTTCATCACAAAAATCTGCGGCGCGTCGTATGAATCCCAATCCGTTATGAAATTAAAACAAACTGCAGACCCACAACCTGTTGCGGAAATCAATTCTCTGACAGAGCAAGCCACAAGCGAAACGGTTTCGTCCACAGGGGAAACTGCGGCAAATGAAAGCGGAATGAACGTCGATATTCTTTCTGACAACAATTCCGCGCCCTCCCTCTGGGAGGAAACCGTCCGCGCCATCCTGCCCGACCCTGCCGTCCGCCGTTGGCTGCAAAAGTTCATGGGCTACTGCCTTACCGGCAGCACGGAAGAAGAAAAGTTTGTGGTAGCCTACGGCCCCGGCGGCTGCGGCAAGGGCACCTTCTTCGAAACCGTTGCGGCGGTCATGGGAGACTACAAAGCCGTGGTGCCCGTGGACATTCTCCTTACCAGCAACGTGTACAACGGCGGCAACAATCCCACCCCGGAGCTGGCCAAGCTGCCGGGGAAACGGTATGTGCTTTCCAGCGAAAGCAACAAAAACCGCCGCATGGACGAAGCGAAAGTGAAGCTCCTTACCGGCGGCGATACCCTCACCGCCCGCCATCTGCACGCGGATCCTTTTGAGTTTCACCCTTCCTTCAAATTAGTTTTGCAGACCAACTACCTGCCTTCCATTTCCGATGCCATGGACAAGGGCATCCGCCGCCGGCTGGTCATTGTGCCCTTCACGGCGGAAATTGAAAAACGGGATCCGAAGCTGAAACAGAAACTGCTGCAGCCGGAAAACCAGCAGGCCTGCCTGGCCTGGTGCGTGGAAGGGGCAAAGCTTTGGCAGCAGGAAGGACTGGAAGATTTTCCCACGGAAATGCAAAAGGCCGCGAACGCCTTTTACGAAGAAAGCGACCTGCTGCAGCAGTGGCTGGATGAACGGACGGAACCCAGCCTGGGCTTTTTGAAATTCGACCGGGCCCTGAAGGATTTTAACGAATGGCTGGCCACGGGCGGCAACAGTTTTTACCAGCGCAAAAGTTTTTCCGAAGCCATGCAGGCCCACGGAAAAATGAAAACACGGAGGAACCAGGGCTACGGCTACCCGGGGATAGCGTTGCGGGCGTAGTGACGGAAAAGGAATTTCCACCGGTGTATTTTAGTGCACTTACGTGCACTTTTCCCAAAAAAGTTCACCTGCCGAAAACACAGGCCGGAAGCGGAACGAAAGCACTTCAGTGTACTTTGGTGTACTTTTTTCCCTGTGTTTTTTATATATATCACCAGCTAATTTATAAAAAACATGTAAGAAAAAGTTCACCAAAATACACCTGCACCATATAACCTCAGGCCTGGAGCGGATTCAAAGCAGGTGTACTTTTTTCAAAACCGGTGCACTTCAGTGCACTTTGATGCATTTTTCCTCCGATGTAAAACAGCAGGAAATACAAAAGCCTCCCTTTCCAGGGAGGCTGAAGATGCATATGCGAACCACAACTATTGCGCAAACGCAAAAATATTTAACTTCATTTTACAAAACGGCAACGCCCATGGAGTCTGCCAGCTTACGAATGGATGCTTCCGGAAGTTTGCTGATTTTTTTAATCGCTTCTAACGGATACTTATCACGTATCATATCCGTCGCTACACGCTCATTTACTTCTGCTTCTTTTTTGGCTTCGCCAATTTTTATATAATCGTCAATAATCTTGCACATATTCCAACTTCCTCCTTCCAAAGCCTTTTCGTAATACAGTTTCTCATACCGGTCATCGTGCTCCATCACGCTGAGAAGCATCAACATCAAAGAGGAAACCGTTCACAATATCGGCGAAAACGTCCGGGTAATCTTCCAGGATCTTCTCCGCAATATCTTTTTCACCCATGCAACGCATGCTCCTTTCAAAAAAATTAAGAGCACGCAATGCCTGAACATATACCCAATTTTGTTATTACTTGCACTTTCATTATAGAAAAAGAAAATTTAAATTGCAAGAAGAACTTAAGAAAACACTGATATAACATTTCAGCGTCTGTTGTTTAAAAAAACTGTTCGGACTGTATGGAAAATTTTTCCGGTCTGGCAATATTCTGTTCCGTTGTACGACAAAATCTCTCTTCATGAAAAGTTAACTCAGGAAAGGAGGATGCTATGATCACAGACATCTCAAAAATTTTAACAGTAAACCCCGACGGCATTCCTGATTTTTTAAAAAGCAAGCCCTATTGGATCAACTGGAAGCCGGCCTGCGCTGATGGAAAAGTAAAAAAGCTTCCCACTTATGGGGAAGCGGTGCTGCGGGGCCGGTACTGGGACACTTCTGGCCGGACTTTCGCCGAAGCCTTCCGCACCATGCCGGAACAGGGCGGCGTGAGCCTGCTGCTTTCCATGGAAAACCCACTGGCCTGCATCGACATTGACGACTGCAATGGGGATGACCCAAGACTGCTGAAAATTTTACAGCTTGTCCCCAACGCCTGGCATGAACTTTCCCCTTCCGGCTATGGGGTCCATGTATGGGGCGTGCTGCCGGATAAGAAATCTTACCTTTTGCCCGGACGAAATCAGATCGGCTATCACGGCAGCGAATACGAATGGTACGGATCCGGCCGGGCCATTACGGTGACGGGACATCCGCTAAAAGAAAACCGCCAGACGAATCCCAAAAATGCAGCAGCAGTTACCGAAAATAATTTTCCGGGAACAAAGTCTCCTGCCGGTTCCTTTGAAGCGGCTTTACCGGAATATTATTTCCGGGGAAATTGCCTGCCCGATTTAACCCCCGCAGTTTCTTTTTGCGAAAGCCTGCGTCCGAAAATGAAAGAAAAACCTCACAGAGAAAATATTTCCGCAGCCTTTTCAGACGAACTGATTGAAAGCGCCTGTTTGAAAAATTCCTCCACAATGTTTTTAGATGCAGGCCCTTGCAGTGCTACGGACCTACAGTTTTCACTCCCTGATAACTCCACAACTCTTTCCACCGCAACCCAGCCTGCAAAAACCTTTTTTCAAAAATCCCTTTCCACCGCACCCCTGCCCGTGGAAAGCATTTTGCAAAAAGCCTTTGCCTGCGACCCGGAACTGCAGCGCATGTTCTATGAAGGCCACAGCTGGCAGGATAAAAGCCGGGAAGATTTTTCCTTCTGCTGCCGTTTGTGGTTCTGGCTTGGGAGCCACGGTGCCCGCGCCATCGAAACCGTATTTGAACGTTCCGCCCTGTACCGGAGATCCAAAGGCGCCCACTATGTGGGGCTTACCGTACGCAACGCCGGAAAACGCTGGGACGGGAATTACTATGGGAAAAGGTTTTTATAATACTATATAACTAAATGTAATTTTTTCCTACCAGTTCTCGTACCGCCGTTGCCGGTTCAGCCCGGCGATTTTTTCCATTTAAAAAAAACAATGATTAAATGAGTTCTAAATAAATCCGAATTTATTTTTTCTGGCTGAGCATAGCGTGCAGCCCGTCGCGGAATTCCCTGAAATGCTTCGGAAAATTTTCCGAGCCCTCCGCTTTGATTTTCCGTCCGTTGTTGACCGTCGCTTGCAACGAGAACATGATCCCATCCTTCACGCCGCTTGGATGCTTGCCGTGAAAGCCGTCCCACGCTGTCAGCTCGCAGTCGTTCAACAGCTTCATTACCTTTTCGGCACTGCACGCGGCCTGGCGCTCAGGTACGCGCTTTTCATCCATATCATACCGTATCCGGTACTCAGTGACCTGGGCAGCATCTCCTTTCATTACAATCTCATAATCGGTCGTGCCCCGCATACCGCTGATACGCAACGTGACGGTCTCAAACGATTCTATTTTTTCCGTTGGCCTGGCGCCGCCAAACGATAGGGGAACAGACGTGCAGCCTAACAACACGACACTTAATACCAAAAGAGTAAAAATTTTTTTCGCATAACTCCTGTACATTTTGTTCCACCTCCGTTGAAAACTGAATTTCTGTGCATAAAATTATGCGGCAAGGGAAAGGCGTGAGCAAACCGTCGGAAGCGATTGCGTCATTCCATGAGACGAAATTCGCCGTCGTGGCGAGACTGTTTGAGGGACGAAGTCCCGAGTTTCGAAGCCACAGGCGAATGAGTCCATGGAATAGCAATCGGTGACGGGTTTGCGATGCCTTTGCCTGACAGCATAACTTTAGCACACAAACCTTAATTTACTTTCCCATCTTAATTATACCAAAACAGCCGTGGAAAAATCCACGGCTGAAAAAAGTAAACTTTTAAATTTTAAACCACTACTTCAATCCTTCCACAAACTCCCGGCCAAACCGGCGGCACTCTTCCATGTGGGCCGTATCGGGAACCCACTGGCAACGGATGCCATCGTTTACAACCGCAAAGCCTGCGCCCTGCAGCAGCTCGGTGATCTGCTTCACCGCTTCGCCGCTCCAGCCGTAGCTGCCAAAAGCCGCCGCCTTTTTGTTCTTGAACTTCAGGCCCCGGATCAGCTCCATGATGCCGCCGATAGAATAGGCGTAACCGTAGTTGATGGTTGGCGAACCCACAAGGATCGCTTTGGATTTAAACACTTCCGTGGTAATGTCACTCTTGTCTTCCTTGGCTGCGTTCATCAGCTTGATCACCACGTCCGGATCCGCCTGCCGGATCCCTTCCGCAATGCATTCCGCCATGCGCCGGGTGGATTCCCACATGGTGTCGTAGATAAGGGTGATCTGGTTTTCCTGGTAATTGTTCGCCCACTTCTGGTAAGTCTCCACGATCTGCATGGGGTTGTCCCGCCAGATGATGCCGTGGCTGGGGCAGATCATATCCACCGGCACGTTCATGGCTAGAATCTCTTTGATCTTCCGGGTCACCATGGGGCTGTAGGGATTCAGGATATTCACGTAATATTTCATGGCCTCGCTGTACACTTCGTGGAGGTCCACTTTGTCATTGAACATTTCTTCGCTGGCAAAATGCTGGCCGAAGCCGTCGTTGCTGAACAAAATGTTTTCGCCGGTCATGTAGGTGAACATTGTGTCGGGCCAGTGGAGCATGGGCGCTTCTATGAAAACCAGTTTGCTGTCGCCCAGATCCAGGGTGTCCCCGGTCTTTACGTTCACAAAGTTCCAGTCCTGATGGTAATGGCCCCGAATGATGCCCTCGCCCTTTTTCGTGCAGTAGATGGGCACATTGGGAATTTCTTTCATGAGGGCCGGCAAGGCACCGCTGTGATCGATTTCGTTGTGGTTCATAATCACGTAATCGATCTTTTGCAGGTCAATGGTTTCTTTCAGATGATTTACGTATTCTTCATCATAAGGTTTCCAGCAGGTATCGATCAGGGCAGTCTTCTGATCCTGCACCAGATAGGAGTTATAGGAAGAGCCTTTATACGTAGACAGTTCATGGCCATGGAAATATACTAACTCCCAGTCGATTTTTCCCACCCAGGTCACTTTATCTGTAATTTTTTTTGCCATAAGGGCTCCTTTCATATTATCTGTTTATCTGTGGCTGCGGAAATAATTCAGTGCCACTTCCGGGAACAGGGCGTAGGACAGAACGTCTTCCGTGCTCAGGCCCGGATAGCCCGCTGCGTCCAGCTGATCCCGCATAGCTTTCATCTGGGGCTGAATATCGTCAGCGGGACGATGGTCGATGACCGGATCGTCCCCGATTGCCATTTTCTGCACATCCGGATTGATGGGTCCCGGCGTTTTTCCGTAACGGCCCCGGATCAGTTCCTTAACTTCACGGGGAATCATTTTATAACGGCCCATGGCTACATTCATGACAGCCATAGAACCTACGATCTGGCTGGTAGGCGTTACCAGGGGCGGATATCCCAGATCTTCCCGCACCCGGGGCATTTCCTTCAGCACTTCGTCCAGCTTGTCTTCAATTCCCATGCCTGCCAACTGGCTGCGAAGGTTGGACAGCATGCCGCCGGGAATCTGGTAAACCAGCACTTTGGGATTTACGTTAAAGTTCGGGTTCACGTGGAACTCATTAACAATTTTACTCTTGACGCCGGTGAAATATTCCGCCAGCTCATTCAATGTTTCCAGATTCAGTCCGGTATCCCGGGGACTTTCCTGCAACGTGGACACCATAGCTTCCGTACAGGGCTGGCTTGTAGTTCCGGAGAAGGGGGCCAGCGCCGTGTCCAGAATGTCCACGCCGGCTTCCGCCGCTTTCAGGGCCGTCATGTGGCCCAGGCCTGTGGTGCAGTGGTTGTGCAGTTCCAGAGGAACCGTTATTTCCTTTTTCAGCGCTTTGATCAGGTTTTCCGCGCCATAAGGACTCAGCAGGCCCGCCATGTCTTTAATACAGATCGAATCGGCCCCCATCTGTACCATTTCCTTGGCCAGCCGCACAAAGTCTGCCGGTTTATGATAAGGACTGGTGGTATAGACCAGCGCGCCCTGCATATGGGCGCCGGCTTTTTTCCCTGCCCTAAAGGAAGTTTCCAGGTTTCTCGTATCGTTGAGGGCGTCAAACACACGGATAATGGAGACGCCGTTCTCCACACTCTTTTTGATAAACTCCGTTACCACGTCGTCGGCATAATGGTTGTAACCCAGCAGGTTCTGGCCGCGCAGCAGCATCTGGATGGGCGTATGGGGCATCCGGTGACGGAGGATGCGAAGGCGGCCCCAGGGATCTTCATCCAGAAAACGCAGGCAAGCGTCAAAGGTAGCGCCGCCCCAGGCTTCAATGGCATGATACCCCACGTTGTCCAGTTTTTCCAGAACGGGGATCATATCCTGCACCCGCATCCGGGTCGCAACTAAAGACTGGGGACCGTCCCGCAGTACAGTTTCAGTAATCTGCAAAGGTTTTACTTCGGTCATTGTACATTCGCTCCTTTACCAACTTTATCAAAAAAATCTTAATCATTTTAATAGCGCATTCTGCATCTGTATCGGTTAATTATATCACAGAAACGACTGTTATGTATACAAAATACACAAGACAATTTCCTAATAAGATAAAAAAGACTGCGGACATTCCGCAGTCTTGTAAAAATGAAAACAGTAAGAAATCGCTGTTTAATTGTTACGCTTTTTGTTTTTCCGCACGGTTGATGGCGCACAGAATGCCCAGCAGGGATGCCACCACGATGCCGCTGTGTACCCCTACGCCGAAAATGTGGTTCCCGTCCGGTTTCTGCAATTCGATATAGCATATAGCCTTGGCGTCGGAACCGCCGCTGATAGCATGTTCATCGTAGTTGATAAATTTGTATCCGGTGATGCCCACCTTGGCCAGCGCATTGAAGAAGGCGTCGATAGGCCCGTTGCCCCGGCCCATCATGTCCAAGTGTTCCCCGTCCACAGAAATAACGCCGGTAAAGATGGTGGGGTTGTCATTGTCTGCGGAAGACTGTTTCAGATACACGAAGTGCCGTTCAATGAGTTCATATTTACCCTTCAGGTCAATGAATTCTTTGTTGAACAGGTCCACGATCTGGTATTCGTTCAGTTCGTCGCCGTAAGCATCCGCCGCCGCTTTTACAATGTCGCCGAATTCCGGCTGCATAGCCTTGGGCATACGGTAGCCTCTCGCCTGCTCCAGCACGAAAGCGGCGCCGCCCTTGCCGGACTGGCTGTTGATGCGGATAATGGGTTCGTACTGGCGGTTAATATCCGCCGGGTTGATTGGCAGGTACGGAACCTCCCAGTATTCCGTCCCCGTGTCTTTCATATAGTCGAAGCCTTTTTTGATGGCGTCCTGGTGGGAACCGGAGAACGCGGTAAAAGCCAGCTGCCCCGCGTAGGGCTGCCGGGGCGGAATATCCATCTTAGTGCATTCCTCGTACACTTTGCCCACCGCCAGAATATCGTGGAAGTCCAGTTTCGGGTCCACGCCCTGGGTGTACATGTTCAGGGCCACCGTGACGATGTCCAGATTGCCGGTCCGCTCCCCGTTGCCGAAAAGACAGCCTTCGATCCGTTCAGCCCCGGCCAGAAGGCCCAGCTCGGCGCAGGCCACGCCGGTGCCCCGGTCGTTATGGGGATGGAGGCTGATGATAGCCGCTTCCCGGTTAGGCAGGTGTTTGATAAAATACTCGATCTGGTCCGCGTAGGTATTGGGCGTGCACATTTCCACCGTAGCCGGCAGATTGAGGATGACAGGGTTTTCTTTGGTAGCGCCCAGGGCTTCCATAACCTCGTGGCAGATACGTACGGCGAAATCCTGCTCCGTACCCGTATAGCTTTCCGGGGAATATTCGTAACGGATGTTCATGCCGCTGCGGGCCACTTCCTCCTCCGTCAGCTTCCGGATCAGTTTGGCGCCTTCCACGGCAATATCCACAATGCCGTCCATATCCTTCCGGAATACGATCTTCCGCTGCAGTGTGGAGGTGGAATTATAAAAATGAATGATTACGTTTTTCGCGCCCTTCACCGCTTCAAAGGTTTTATGGATCAGCTCCGGCCTTGCCTGTACCAGCACCTGCAGGACCACGTCGTCCGGCACCAGGTTCTGCTCGATAAGGGTGCGGATGATTTCGTATTCAGTTTCCGAAGCGGAAGGGAAACCGATTTCGATTTCCTTGAAGCCAATATCTATTAAAGTCTGGAACATGCGCAGCTTTTCATGAAGCTGCATGGGCGTGATCAGGGCCTGGTTCCCGTCCCGCAGGTCCACGCTGCACCAGACGGGCGCTTTGTCAATGACCCGGTCGGGCCACTCCCGATGCTCCAGGGGGATCTGTTCAAACGGAATGTACTTCTTTGCCGGTTTTTTCATAAAAACTACCTCTCTTCTCTGAATAAACTCCTGGCGTTGTGCCGGATCGCAGATTTTTATTTTGCTTTTTCAGGCATTTTGCCAGGCTTTGTCCTGTAAATTTAACCAATACAGAAAAATTTCAAAACAAAAACCCCGCTCCCATGCATTACACAAGGGGCGGGGAAATATTCCACGCGGTACCACCCTTTTTCGGCCGGCCTGCGCCGACCCTCTCAGCCTCCAACAAGGCTTTTACCAATAACGCGGCAATACGTCCTGCCCTACAATTTCAGGCAGCCGGCTCCGGGACCAGTCATACATACAGGCGCTGCCACCGGTTCGCACCAGCCACCGGCTCTCTTAGGCATACATCCCGCATCTTTTTCCCTTCACAGCTTTTAGGGGAAACAGTATTTGATTGTTATTGTCGATAATTATAACAACTTGAAACCAATAAGTCAAACCAATTTATTTGACCTTACGGATAATTTTCCTTATAATTGTATTCAATCAATAAAACTTTATCGCTAATGCATCAGGCAAATATTGTTTACATGAGTGTGCTTTTTTCTATAAGATGGCGACAGGCCTTTGGCTCCTCATAAACCATTATGGGTTAGCCTGACAGTTTGCTATTTTGTCAGCGCTTCCCCTGATGTGCCGACAGGAAGGATTTTATTTTATGACTGATGATACCGAACTATATAAATATCTGATCATCCTTGTTCTTTTTCTCTGCGGCTCCGCTTTTTATTCCGCTTCGGAAACGGCCCTGAGCACCGTCAATAAAATCCGCATCAAGAACCTGGCCCGTAACGGAAACCAGGACGCGGTGGGAATTTTAAAACTCATCGACCACTTCGATGAAGTGCTTTCCACGATTCTGGTCGGCAACAACATCGTCAATATCGGCACGGCATCTATCGCCACCCTGCTGTGCATCACCCTCATCGGCGACCGCAACAGCGTTTCCATCGCCACCACGGTTACCACCATTGTCATACTGGTCGTAGGGGAAATTTCACCGAAAAGCCTTGCGAAAGAATTTCCCGAATCCTTTTTGCTGGCCACCCATAAACTGTTATGGTGGAATACCTGGCTGTTCATGCCCCTTAACTGGCTTTTCAAGCAGCTGAAGATCCGGCTCAGCCATATGGTTTCCGGCAATAAAACAGAAAAGCCGGCCATTACGGAAGCCGAATTAAAAGTTATGGTAGACGAAGTTGAAAACGAGGGAACCATCAGCGAGGACGAAAGCGACCTGATCAAATCCGCCATTGAATTTAACGACATCCGGGTCAAGGAAATCTTCACCCCCCGGGTGGATATGGTAGCCTGCAACATCACCGACAGCAACGCGGAAATCTACCGCACGTTCACGACAAATAATTTTACCCGGATCCCCGTCTACGACGAAGAAGAAGATACCATCATCGGTCTGCTCCACTCCCGTGATTTTTATCATTCCTATTTGCGGAACCCCAAGTTCAACCTGAAGACCATCATCAAAAATATTGCCTACGTGCACCGTTCTACCAAGATTTCCCTTTTATTGAAAAATCTCCAGCGAAACAAGCTGCAGATGGCCGCCGTCATCGACAGCTACGGCAGCGTGGTGGGAATCGTCACCATAGAAGACATTATGGAAGAGCTGGTGGGGGAAATCTGGGACGAACACGACGACGACGTTTCCGTGTTTTACAAACTGGGGAACGACCGGTACCTGGTCTCCTGCGACAGCAACTCCCAGAACGCCAGCCTTCGGGACCTGTTCGACTACATGCAGCTGGACTTTGACCTGTACGGACTGGAGAACCAGTCCATCAGCGGCTGGGTAGTGGATTCACTGGGGCAGCTTCCACAAAAGGGCGACGAATTCACCTGCCAGGACCTTAGGGTAGAAGTTACGAAGGTAGAACAGCACCGGCTGAAGAAAATTATTGTAACACATTTGCAGAAAAATTAATTTTGCTCATAAAAAAAACGGCAAGGTAACCTTGCCGTTTTTTTATTCCATAAATTGAGGTTTGTGTGCCTAAAATTATGCGGCATGGAAAAGGCGTGAGCAAACCATCGGAGGCGATTGCGTCATTCCATGAGATGAAATTCGCCGTCGTGGCGAGACTGTTTGAGGGGCAAAGCCCCGAGTTTCGAAGCCACAGGCGAATGAGTCCATGGAATAGCAATCGGTGACGGGTTTGCGATGCCTTTGCCTGACAGCATAACTTTGGCATAGAAACTCTGTTTTAAACACATCAATTACTTATTCGTTGGTGCATGAAATCCAAACTGCCGACGGAACAACTTACGAATCCAGTCCACAAGAATTATGGAAATGGCGCAGATCAGCACCACGCCCCACTCTTGCCCCAAAAGCGGCGCTGTCCGCAAAATATTTCCTCCAACCAGGGTGGATATGTACTGAATGGCAAGGATTCCGCCCATAACCTGCAAAAAGCCTAAATTGCCGGAAATGTGATCCAGCAGATCCAGACCTTCCACACGCACATTGAAAGCATTGGCCACAGCCATAAAGATATACGCGCAGAAGAATCCGGTGTAGGTATAGATGTGATCCGGCGCGCTCCGGAACAGGGAATCCACCCAGGGGCTTTTATAAAAAGCTACGGCCACAAGGGTCATCCATAACCCGCTCAGTACGATAGTAGCAGCCATGCCTTTGGAAACAATGGCCCCGTCCCGCTTTTTCGGTTCTTCCTGCATATACCGTTCCAGTGCAGGTTCGCCTCCAAAGGCCAGTGCCGCAAGGGTATCCATGACCAGATTGATCCACAGAATCTGGATAATGGTCAGGGGTTTTTCCACGCCGATAAAGGGCGCTATAAAATTGATCAGCACCGCCGAAACGTTTATGGAAAGCTGGAAAGTAATAAATTTGCAGATGGAATTATAAATCGTGCGACCATACAAAATAGCCTGTTTGATAGACAGGAAGTTATCGTCCAGAATTACGATATCCCCTGCCTCTTTTGCCACTTCCGTGCCGCTGCCCATGGCAAATCCTACATCCGAACGCTTTAGCGCCGGGGAATCATTGACACCGTCGCCGGTCATGCCCACCACCAGATTCATTTCCTGGGCAATGGTAACAAGACGCAGCTTATCCAACGGCAACGCCCGGGACACAACCCGCAACTTACGAAGATTTTGTTTCACTTCTTCATCGGTCATTGCAGCCAGTTCCTGACTGGTCCAGACCTGATCCTCCGGATCCTGCAGCAGGCCGGCATCCCTGGCAATGGCCACAGCAGTCTCTTTCCGGTCGCCGGTGATCATAACGATCTGGACGCCCGCCTCGTGAACCTTTCGAATGGCTTCCACCGCTTCCGGCCGCACTTCGTCCCGGATTGCCAGGATTCCTGTCAGTACCAGCTCCTCTTTCGGCAGTTCCCTGCCAGAAACGGCTTTGGGATAAGTGCATAACGCCAGCATACGGATAGCGCGGCCTGCCAGTTCCAACATCTTGTTTTCCAGCGCCTGTTTCATAGCGTCTGTCAGAGGAAGCCTTCGTCCCTGTTCATCCAAGTAATAATCGCACAGCGGCACCAATTTTTCCGGCGCTCCTTTGGCAATGGTATATTCCTGCGTTCCAAGAACACTGGCAAAGGAATATTTATTGGCGCTGTTAAAAGGAACAAAACTGTTCCGCAGCGGCAGGTTCCCCGTCCGGTATTCCCCGATAAACTGGCTTAAAGCCCGCTCGGTAATATTACCGCCTACTATTTTCCCGTTGGCCATGGCCGCCGATGTATTCAGGACTATGTTTTCGTATGTATATTCTTTTATTACGTCCGGCAGTTTTTCAAAAGAATCATATTCTTTCAGGTTCCCTGTAATAAAGCCGGTTACTTCCAGTTTTCCTTTTGTAATAGTTCCTGTCTTATCCGTAAATAGCAGATTCAGGCTTCCTGCCGTCTCAATGCCGGTCAGTTTCCGTACCAGCACATTGTCGCGAAGCATCTTCCGCATATTTAAAGAAGACACGATGGCAATCATCAGGGGCAGTCCTTCCGGCACTGCCATGACGATGATGATAACAGCCAGGATCAGGGCCTGCATCAAATCGCCAAAGACCCGGGGCATATTAGCAATATAGGCAGACCAGCTCCCCGCAAGAAATATTTTATGCAGCAATACGGCAAAAAATATCAGCACGCCCCCCGCATAGCCAAAATAACTGATCTTGTCCGCCAGTTGTTTCAGTTTCAGCTTTAAGGGACTGTCCCGGTCAACTTCCTTCAGCTCCTGGGTCAGCTGTCCGTATACAGAAGCATCCCCGATTTTTTCGGCCCGCATCACTCCCTGTCCTTCCACCACTACAGAACCGCGGTACAGGCGATAGGGATTCAGAAAGTCTGTGGTGTCCCCCCAGGAAAATCCTTCCGGCGCCGGTTTTTTTGGCGCTTCTTCGCTTTCCCCGTTCAGGGCGGCCTGGTCCAGTTTAAGTTCCCCTTCCAATAAAATGCCATCTACCGGCACTTTATCTCCGCTTTCCAGCTGAACTGCGTCACCGGTTACAATGTCATCGATCCGGATCTCCGTAGGTTCCCCATTCCGCCATACTTTGCAGGTAATACGGCTGGCTTCCTCCTGCAATTTCTGGAAAGCATTTTCGTTATTGTACTCCGACCATGTAGAAACAAAAGTGGCCAGTATGATGGCCACAAAAATTCCCGC
>Ga0310695_10005685_pt1 | contig 21496 bp, 36 predicted proteins | sample RumenRJG_04DNA_FD_203882 | JGI IMG/M metagenome (GOLD analysis project Ga0310695, IMG submission 203882) | Bovine rumen microbial communities from Lethbridge, Alberta, Canada - RJG_04 (v2) (version 2) | ecosystem: Host-associated > Mammals > Digestive system > Stomach > Rumen | place: Canada...
ATGAGTACATCCCGACGCCGACGCGTGACACGGATAAGCCGTTCCTGATGCCGGTCGAGGATGTCTTCACGATCACGGGCCGTGGCACGGTCGCAACGGGCCGTGTTGAGCGCGGTGCACTCAACATGAACGACACGGTTGAGATCGTCGGCCTCCAGGACGAGCCGAAGCAGACGGTTGTTACGGGCATCGAGATGTTCCGCAAGACCCTCGATCAGGCTGTCGCTGGTGATAACATCGGTGCTCTGCTCCGCGGCATTGACCGTACGGAGATCGAGCGCGGCCAGGTTCTCGCAAAGCCGGGTTCCATTCATCCGCACACGAAGTTCAAGGCTCAGGTCTATGTCCTGACGAAGGACGAGGGCGGCCGTCATACGCCGTTTTTCACGAACTATCGCCCGCAGTTCTATTTCCGCACGACGGACGTCACGGGCGTCGTCGAGCTCCCAGAGGGCACGGAAATGGTTATGCCTGGCGATAACGTCGAGATGGATGTCGAGCTCATCACCCCGATCGCTATCGAGAAGGGTCTCCGCTTCGCTATCCGCGAAGGTGGCCATACGGTTGGCGCTGGCCGCGTAACGGAAATCGAAGGCTAAGCTTAAAAGCAAGTAACGTAACCCCAGATACGAGCGACGCGCGCGCCGCTCGTATTTTTGGGGATACGGATAAGCAGAGAAAAAAGGTCATTTGCCCTGTTTATCCGTATCCCCAAAGGGGTATAATAACGAAAGCCCCAGGGGTTACGGAGGCGGAAGCTTCCGTCAAATAAAAGGTACCCCCCAATGCGATGACGTGGCAGATGGCGCGGGAACCCTCGCGGGAACTGTCACGGAGAAATGTTTGGGCCTGGAGCCTGGACGATAAGGAGGAAAAACAAGTTGTCGAAACAGCAGAAAATCAGAATTCGTTTGAAGGCTTATGATCATAAAGCCCTCGATCAGAGTGCCGTAAAGATCGTGAATACGGCAAAGAAGACCGGCGCAATGGTGTCCGGCCCGATTCCTCTTCCGACGGAAAAGGCTATCTACACGATTCTGCGTTCCCCGCACGTCAACAAAGACAGCCGTGAGCAGTTCGAAATGCGCACGCACAAGCGTCTCATCGACGTGCTCCAGCCGACGAACAAGACGGTCGATGCGCTCATGCATCTCGATCTCCCGGCTGGCGTAGACATCGAGATCAAACTTTAATCCGAGGAGGTGGAATGAATGTCCAAAGCTATTTTAGGTAGAAAACTTGGTATGACACAGATCTTCACCGAGGAGGGCAAGGTTGTCCCGGTAACGGTCGTCGAGTCTGGCAACAACGTGGTTCTGCAGAACAAGACGGTCGAGAGCGACGGTTACAATGCCGTGCAGCTCGGCTTCGGTGAAATCAAGAAAGAATACAGAGTCAACAAGCCGATGAAGGGTCACTTCGACAAAGCAGGCGTAAAGCCGGTGAAATTCATCCGCGAGCTTCGTCTTTCGGACGCTCCGGAGAGCAAAGTCGGTGACACGATCGGCGTTGACATCTTCGCTGCTGGTGACTTAGTCGACGTTACGGGTACTTCCAAGGGCAAAGGTTTTGCCGGCGGTATCAAGCGTCACAACTTCGCATGCGGCCGCATGACCCATGGTTCCAAGAGCAAGCGTGAGCCGGGCTCGACGGGTGCCATGATCTCCGGTCCTGGCGGACGTGTCCTGAAGGGCAAGAAGCTCCCAGGCCATATGGGCCATGAGCGTGTTACGGTTCAGCGTCTCACGGTTGTCCGTGTCGATGCAGACCGCAACCTCATCCTCATCAAGGGCGCCATCCCGGGCCCGAAGAAGAGCTTCGTTGTGATCAAAGATACCTGCAAGCCAGGCAAAAACTGATTGGAAGGAGGATAACCTAAGTTATGGCTACAGTAGCAGTTTATGATATCACGAACAAGCAGGTTGGCGATATCGACCTCAATGAGAACATCTTCGGTGTGGAGATGAACGCTGGGCTCCTGCATCAGGCAGTGCTCATGCAGCTCGCTTCTGAGCGCCTCGGCACGCATGCCACGAAGACGAGATCGTTCGTCCGCGGCGGCGGCCGCAAGCCGTGGAAACAGAAGGGCACGGGCCGTGCCCGCGCTGGCTCGACGCGCAGCCCGTTGTGGGTCGGCGGCGGCACGGTCTTCGGACCGCATCCGCGCAAGTATGCGTTCCGCATGCCGCGCAAGCAGCGCCGTCTCGCCATCAAGTGCGCCCTTTCCGACAAGGTGCAGAGCGGTGATTTCGTCGTTCTCGACAGCCTCGATTTCGACGCGCCGAAGACGAAACAGGGCCTCGATCTCCTGAAGGCTTTTGACAACACGAATGTCAAGACCCTCTTCATCACGGCCGATGAAGCACAGAACGTCGAGAAGTCCGTACGCAACATCCCGGGTGTCAAGGCGATCAACACGACCGGCCTCAACGTATTCGACATTCTGAACGCTGACAAGCTGTTCATTACGAAGGATGCCATCACCCGTATCGAGGAGGTATTCGCATAATGGAAGCACGTGATATCCTGATCCGTCCGCTGGTTACGGAGCGCACGACGCAGCTCATGGCGGAAGGCAAATACGTCTTCGTTGTTGCGAAGGCGGCAAACAAGATCGAGATTGCCAAGGCAGTCGAGTCGATCTTCAACGTACATGTACAGAAAGTCAATACGGTCAACGTCCTCGGCAAGACGAAGCGCCTCGGCCGTACTTCCGGCAAGCGTCCGGACTATAAGAAAGCTATCGTGAAGCTCGCTGCTGGCGAAAGCATTGAGTTCTTCAACGCAGAATAAAGAGAAGGAGGTTACAAAAAGTGGCAGTAAAAAGTTTTAAGCCATATTCCGCAGGTCGTCGTTTCATGACCGTCGCTTCCTTCGACGAGATCACGGCGAGCAAACCTGAGAAATCCCTGACGACGCGTCTGACCAAAAAGGGCGGCCGCAACCAGCAGGGTAAACTGACCGTCCGCCATCAGGGCGGCGGCCATAAGCGCCTTTACCGCGTGATTGATTTCAAGCGCAACAAGGACAACGTTCCGGCAAAAGTCGCGACGATCGAGTACGATCCGAACCGCAGCGCGCGCATCGCTCTTCTGAACTACGCAGATGGTGAGAAGCGCTACATCCTCGCACCGAACGGCCTGAAGGTCGGCGATACGGTGGTTTCCGGTCCGGAAGCTGACATTAAGGTCGGCAACGCCCTTCCGCTGAAGGACATCCCGGTCGGCACGATGATCCATAACATTGAGCTCAAAATCGGCAAGGGCGCACAGCTTGTCCGCAGCGCTGGCGCAGCCGCACAGCTCATGGCAAAGGAAGGCGATTACGCACTCCTCCGCCTCCCGTCTGGTGAGCTCCGCAAGGTGCACATCAACTGCCGTGCGACGATCGGCGAAGTCGGCAACCTCGAGCATGAGAACATCACGCTCGGCAAGGCAGGCCGCAACCGCTGGCTCGGCGTCCGTCCGGAGAACCGCGGTACTGCGATGAACCCGAACGACCATCCGCATGGCGGCGGCGAGGGCCGCTCCCCAGTCGGCCGCAAGAACCCTGTCACGAAATGGGGCAAATGCGCAATGGGCAGCAAGACCCGCCGCAAGAAGGCTTCGGACAAGCTCATCGTTCGCAGACGTACGAAGTAATCATAACGAGCAGGCGCAGCTCTGCGCCTGACGAAAGGAGGAGACACTTTGTCAAGATCGGTTAAGAAGGGTCCTTACGTTGCAGAAAGCCTCATGAAGAAGATCGAGGCGCTCAACGAAGCTAACGATAAAAAGGTTGTCAAGACTTGGTCCCGCAGCTCCACGATTTTCCCGGAGTTCGTCGGCCACACAATCGCGGTTCACGATGGCCGCAAGCATGTCCCCGTCTACATCACGGAGGATATGGTTGGTCATAAGCTCGGCGAATTTGCACCGACCCGCACGTTCAAGGGTCATGGCGGCGAAGAGCGTACGACTTCCCTGAAGTAATTGCGAGAGGAGAATTTTTGTGGAAACAAAAGCAGTAGCTAAGTATGTTCGCATTGCTCCGCGCAAAGTACGTGTCGTCATGGATCTCATCCGTGGCAAGAACGTTGCCGATGCATTTGCGATCCTGAAGTTCACGCCGAAAGCCGGCGCTGACGTCGTCGAGAAAGTCCTCCGTTCGGCAGTTGCCAACGCGGAGAACAACTTCGACATGGATGTGGATAAGCTTTATGTCAAGACGGCCTTCGTCGATCAGGGCCCGACGCTCAAACGTATCCATCCGCGTTCCCGCGGACAGGCGTTCAAGATTCTGAAGCGCACGTCCCATGTCACGATCATCGTCGACGAGAAGAACTGAGAAGGAGGGAAACGGTTTGGGTCAGAAAGTTAATCCGCATGGAATCCGCCTTGGCATCGTCAAAGACTGGGATGCTAAGTGGTATGCAGATAAAGATTTTGCAGACAACCTGCATGAAGATATCAAGATCCGCGACTACCTGAAGAAGAGCCTTGAGGCAGCCGGCGTATCGCGCGTCGAGACGGAGCGCAGCAAGAACCGTCTCAAGATTACGATTCACACGGCAAAGCCGGGCATGGTCATCGGCCGTGGCGGATCGGGCATTGAGCAGATCAAAGACGGCCTCAAAGGATACACCACGAAGCGTGTGGATATCCAGATTGCTGAGATCAAGCAGCCGGACATGGATGCAACGCTCGTTGCCGAGAACATCGCGCAGCAGCTCGAGCGCCGTATCGCGTTCCGCCGTGCGATGAAGCAGGCCGTCGGGCGCACGATGCGTCTCGGCGCAAAGGGCATCAAGATCATGTGCAGCGGCCGCCTCGGCGGTGCTGAGATCGCCCGCAAGGAATCCTACCGCGAAGGCAGCATTCCTCTTCATACGCTCCGTGCAGACATCGACTACGGAACGGCAGAGGCCAACACGACGTATGGCCGCATCGGCATCAAGGTTTGGATCTTCAAGGGTGAAGTCCTTCCGGAAAAGAAGCAGCGCAAGGCTGTGACTGAAGGGAGCGAAGCTTAATGTTACTACCAAAGAGAGTAAAATACCGCAAGCAGTTCCGCGGACGCATGAAGGGCAAAGCGCATCGTGGCAATACCCTTTCGCATGGTACCTACGGCCTCGTTGCTCTTGAGCCGGCATGGATCACGAACCGCCAGATCGAGGCAGCTCGTATCGCTATGACGCGTTACATCAAGCGCGGCGGCCAGGTATGGATCAAGATTTTCCCGGACAAGCCGGTAACGGCAAAGCCGGCCGAGACCCGCATGGGTTCCGGTAAAGGTTCGCCGGAGTACTGGGTTGCTGTCGTGAAGCCGGGCCGCGTGCTCTTCGAGATGGATGGCATCCCGAAGGAAGTCGCAGCAGAGGCCATGCGCCTTGCCGGTCACAAGCTCCCGATCCGGACGAAGTTCGTGACGAAGGATGATTTCAAAGCAGAGGGCGGTGAAGTAAATGAAGGCTAAGGAAATTCGCGAAATGAGCGCTGATGAGCTTAACCAGAAAGTTACTTCGCTCAAAGAGGAACTGTTCAACCTCCGTTTCCAGCTCGCTACTGGCCAGCTTGAGAACCCGATGCGTATCAAAGATGTGAAGAAGAATATTGCTCGCATCAAGACGATTCAGCGCGAGAATGAGCTCAAGGCTTAAGCGCAGAGATATGCAGAAGGAAGGAGGCTCCCTGATGAGCGAAAGAAACGTACGTAAGACGAAGATCGGCAAGGTCATTTCGGATAAGATGGACAAGACCGTCGTCGTTGCAGTCGAGGAACTCGAGCAGCACAAGCTCTACAAGAAACCGGTCAAGAGAACGGTGAAGTTCCACGCGCATGACGAGAAGAACGAGGCGCATGTCGGCGACCGCGTTTCCATTATGGAGACGCGCCCGCTTTCCAAGACGAAGCGCTGGAGAGTCGTCGAAGTCGTAGAGAAGGCTAAGTAATCCCAAGAACACGAAAAAGGAGGTCAAATCATGATCCAACAGCAAACCATCCTGAATGTTGGTGACAACACCGGCGCGAAAGAGATTATGTGCATTCGTGTTCTCGGCGGTTCTTATCGTAAGTATGCCAACATCGGTGATGTTATCGTAGCTGCCGTGAAATCCGCAGCTCCGGGCGGCCAGGTCAAGAAGGGCGATGTCGTCAAAGCGGTCGTCGTCCGCAGCAAGAGGGGCCTGCGCCGTCAAGATGGTTCCTATATCCGTTTCGACGAGAACGCAGCCGTCCTGATCAAGGACGACAAGACGCCGCGCGGCACGCGTATCTTCGGACCGGTGGCACGTGAGCTCCGCGAGAAGGACTTCATGAAGATCGTTTCGCTGGCTCCAGAAGTTCTTTGATGACAGGAGGTGCTATTTTGTCAGTCGTTAAACTGAATGTAAAGAAGGGCGACACGGTTGTCGTTCTTTCCGGCAAGGATAAAGGCAAGCAGGGCAAAGTGCTCGCAGCTCAGCCGAAGAAGAGCAAGGTCATCGTCGAGGGCGTGAACAAGATCAAGCGTCACACGAAACCGAGCCAGAAGTACCCGCAGGGCGGCATCATCACGAAGGAAGCACCGATGCATGTCTCGAAAGTCATGCTCGTCTGCCCGTCGTGCGGCAAGCCGACCCGCGTTGCTCACAAAGAAGTCAATGGCAAGATGCTCCGCGCCTGCAAGAAGTGCGGCGAAGTCATCGATAAATAAGCAGAAAGGAGGAGCATAAGTGGATAGATTACAGGAAAAATACCAGAAGGAAGTCTGCCCGGCAATGACCGAGAAGTTCGGTTACAAGAACGTCATGCAGCTCCCGAAAGTCGAGAAGATCATCATCAACATGGGCGTCGGCGAAGCCGTCGGCAACCCGAAGGCACTCGACGCTGCGGTCAAAGACCTCACGACGATCTCCGGCCAGAAGCCGATCCTGACGCGCGCGAAGAAATCCCTCGCAGCCTGGAAGCTCCGCAAGGGCATGCCGATCGGCTGCAAGGTCACGCTCCGCGGCACGCGTATGTATCAGTTCCTCGACAAGTTCATGAACGTCGCTCTTCCGCGCGTCCGCGACTTCCGCGGTGTATCGGATAAGGCGTTCGACGGCCGTGGCAACTTCGCTGTCGGCCTCAAGGAACAGCTCATTTTCCCGGAAATCGAGTACGACAAGATCGACAAGATCCGCGGTATGAACATCGTTATCGTTACGACGGCAAAGACGGATGAAGAAGCGAGAGAGCTCCTGAAACTCATGGGTATGCCGTACAGTGCATAAAAGGAGGTAAGGAAGTTTGGCTAAGAAGTCGATGAAGGAGAAATGGGCGAAGCCCGCTAAGTTCTCCACGCGCGAATACAACCGCTGCAAGATCTGCGGACGTCCGCATGGCTACATGCGCAAGTTCCAGATGTGCCGTATCTGCTTCCGCGAGCAGAGCTACAAGGGAGCCATCCCTGGCGTAACGAAAGCCAGCTGGTAAGGCTATAGATTGAAAGGAGGATATCGATTCAATGGCAATGACTGATCCTATTGCAGATATGCTTACTCGCGTGCGCAACGCGAACTCTGTTTTCCACGAGAGCGTGGATATCCCTGGTTCCAAGATCAAGACCGCTATCGCTGAGGTCCTGAAGAACGAGGGCTACATCAAAGACTACACCTTCACGGAGGACGGCAAGCAGGGCGTCATCACGATTGACCTGAAGTACGGCCCGAACCGCGAGAAGGTCATCAACGGTATCAAGCGCATTTCGAAGCCGGGTCTCCGTCAGTATGCAAAGCATGACGAACTCCCGCGCGTTCTCGGTGGCCTGGGCATCGCCATTATTTCTACGTCCAAGGGCATCATGAGCGACAAGCAGGCTCGCAAAGCCGGTCTCGGCGGCGAGGTTGTCGCGTACGTTTGGTAATCATTAAGTAGTCAGGAGGTGTACAGATGTCAAGAATTGGTAATGCACCGATTGCCATCCCGGCTGGCGTAACCGTCACGGTCGGCGAGGACAATCTCGTGAAAGTCAAAGGCCCGAAAGGTGAACTTTCCCGCCATATTCATCCGGATATGAAAGTAACCGTCGAGGACAATACCGTCAAGGTAACGCGTCCTTCCGACGATAAACCGCACAGATCCCTGCACGGTCTTTCCCGTACGCTGATCAACAACATGGTTCTCGGCGTAACGGAGGGCTTCCAGAAGGATCTCGAAATCAATGGTGTCGGTTACCGTGCCCAGAAGAAGGGCAAGAACCTCAACCTCTCCCTTGGTTTCTCCCATCCTGTCATCGTTGAGCCGCCAGCGGGCATCGAGTTCGACTGCCCGTCGGCCAACGCCATCACGGTAAAGGGTATCGACAAGGAACTCGTCGGCCAGGTCGCAGCGGAGATCCGCCGCTTCCGTGAGCCGGAGCCGTACAAAGGCAAGGGCATCAAATACGCTGGTGAGCACATCCGCCGCAAGGAAGGCAAGGCTGGCGCAAAGGGTAAGAAATAAACCACGGATTCGAGAGAGGAGTGAATCTCTGTGCTTCTTAAAGCAGATAAGAACAAGGCACGTCAGAAACGTCATCTGCGTGTCCGCAACCATATCTCGGGCACGGCAAAGCGTCCGCGCCTGAACGTTTACCGGAGCCTCGCGAATATCTATGCGCAGATCATCGACGATGAGAAGGGCATTACGCTGGTATCTGCCAGCTCGCAGGACAAGGGTTTCGAGAACTACGGCGGCAACATCGAGGCAGCGAAAGCTGTCGGCGCTGAAGTTGCAAAGCGTGCGCTCGAGAAGGGCATCACGGAGGTCGTTTTCGACCGCGGCGGTTATGTCTATCATGGCCGTGTCGCAGCGCTCGCTGAGGCCGCTCGCGAAGCCGGCCTGAAATTCTAAGACGAGAGTCAGAAGGAGGTAAATGAATGGCTAGAAATATGGACAACGAAAATCCTGAGTTCGAGGAAAAAGTTGTATATATCAATCGAGTTGCGAAAGTCGTCAAAGGCGGCCGCCGTTTCTCGTTCAGTGCTCTCGTTGTCGTCGGCAACAAGAAGGGCAAAGTCGGCGTCGGCCTCGGCAAAGCTGCTGAGGTTCCGGAGGCAATCCGCAAGGGCGTTGACGACGCGAAGAAGAACCTCGTCGAGGTTTCGCTCTTCGATGGCCGCACGATCCCGCACGCGATGATCGGTATCTTCGGCGCTGGCCGCGTCATGATGAAGCCGGCTGCAAAAGGTACTGGTGTCATCGCAGGCGGCCCGTGCCGTGCCGTCCTCGAGCTCGCCGGCGTCCGCGATATCCTCACGAAGTCCCTCGGCTCTTCCAACCCGAACAACATGGTTCGCGCTTGCATGGAAGGTCTGAAGAACCTCAAGAACGCTGAGGACGTCGCAGCACTGCGCGGCAAGACCGTACAGGAAATCTTGGGTTAATGGGAGGAAGCATCATGGCAAAACTGAAAGTTACGCTGAAGAGAAGCCTGATCGGCCGCCCGGAAACGCAGCGCCGTACGGTCCGCTCTCTTGGTCTTCGCAAGATCAATTCGGTCGTCGAGCTTCCGGATAATCCGGCAATCCGCGGCCAGCTTCACAAAGTGGAGCATCTGATCAGCGTTGAAGAAATGGCAGACTGAAGAGAACGGAGGTGCAGCAAGCAATGAAATTACATGAATTACAGCCGGAGGCTGGTTCCCGCAAAGTCCGCAACCGCGTAGGCCGCGGTCTTGGTTCGGGCAACGGCAAGACGGCCGGCCGCGGCATGAAGGGTCAGAAATCCCGTGCCGGCGGCGGCGTCCGCACCGGTTTTGAAGGCGGCCAGATGCCGATTTACCGTCGTCTCCCGAAGCGCGGCTTCAAGAACGTCTGGGCAAAGACCTTTGCTGAGGTCAATGTCGAGAGCCTGAACCGCTTTGAGGATGGCACGACGGTTGATCCGGTTGTCCTCGTCGAGTCCGGTCTTCTGAAGAACGTACGCGATGGCATCCGCATCCTCGGCAACGGCGAGCTCACGAAGAAGCTGACGGTCCGCGCCAACGGCTTCACGAAGACCGCAGAGGAGAAGATTACGGCAGCAGGCGGCAAAGCAGAGGTGATCTGAGGTGCTTCAGGCCCTTAGCAACATCTACAAGATCCCGGAACTCCGGCAGAAGATCATCTTTACGCTGGTCATGTTCGCCGTGTTCCGCCTTGGGACGCATATCCCAGTGCCGGGCGTCGACCCGGTTGCCATCCAGCATCTCTTTGCGAATGGCAACCTGTTCGGACTGCTCGACTTGTTCTCCGGCGGTGCGTTCAGCAAGTTCTCCATCTTTGCGATGAGTATCACGCCGTACATCAACGCGGCCATCATCATCCAGCTCCTGACCGTCGTCATCCCGACGCTCGAGCAATGGTCGAAGGAAGGGCAGGAAGGCCATAAGAAGACGACGCAGGTTACGCGTTATCTGACGGTCGTCCTCGCTTTCCTGCAGGCCCTCGGCATGAGCATCGGCCTGAAACAGGCCATCCTGAACCCGAACCCCGTGAACATCCTGATCATCGCGATCACGCTCACGGCCGGTACGGTGTTCCTGATGTGGGTCGGCGAACAGATCACGGCGCAGGGTGTCGGCAACGGCATCTCGCTGATCATCTTCGCCGGCATCGTCGCGGCGCTCCCGAAGAGCATCGGCACGATCTACCACTACGTGCAGGCTGGCACGGTCAGCTACTTCCAGGTATTCCTGTTCCTGGTCGTAGCCCTCGCCATGGTCGTATTCGTCGTCCACGTCGAGACCGGGTTCCGCAATATCCCGATCTCGTACGCGAAACGGGTGGTCGGCACCCGGGCGATGGGCGGCCATACGAGCCATCTTCCGCTGAAGGTCAATCAGGCGGGCGTCATCCCGATCATCTTCGCATCCTCGGTCTTGATGTTCCCCCCGACGATTGCCCAGTTCGTCACGAATCCGACGATCAAGCATATCGCGAGCTACTTTGAATGGGGTACCCCGTTCCAGACGACGCTCTACGCCTTGCTGATCATCTTCTTCACGTATTTCTACACGGCGGTCACGATGAAGATTCCAGATCTCGCGGACAACCTGAAGAAGTACGGCGGCTTTATCCCGGGCATCCGTCCGGGCGAGCCGACGGCGGACTACATCGACCACGTCATGACGCGCATCACGCTCGCAGGCTCGGTATTCCTCGCGTTCATCGCGATCCTGCCGAATGCCATCGGCGCGTTCACGCACATTCAGGGCGTGTACTTCGGCGGTACGTCCCTGCTCATCGTTGTCGGCGTCGCGTTGCAGACGATGAAGCAGATCGAATCCATGGTGGTCATGCGCCACTATGAAGGCTTCATGAAGTGAGGAGGAGCAAGAGTATGCATATCATTTTAATGGGCCCTCCGGGTGCTGGCAAAGGCACGCAGGCAGCTGAGCTCGTGAAGGCGTTCGACATCCCGCATATCTCGACGGGCGATATGTTCCGTGCGGCGATTGCGGAGGGGACGGCGCTCGGCAAAGAAGCCAAGTCCTACATGGACGACGGCAAGCTCGTGCCGGACGAGGTCACGATCGGCATTGTCCGCGAGCGCCTCGCGAAGGATGACTGCAAGAAAGGCTTCATCCTCGACGGCTTCCCGCGTACGATCGAGCAGGCGGATGCCCTGACCGGCATCCTCAAGGATCTCGGCCTCGCGCTGACGCGCGTGCTGAACATCAGCGTCCCGGCTGAGGACCTCATCGAGCGCGCGGTCGGTCGCCGCATCTGCAAGAACTGCGGTGCGACCTTCCACACGAAGTTCAACCCTCCGAAGAAAGAGGGCATCTGCGACAACTGTGGCAGCAAGCTCGTAAGCCGCGCCGATGACAACGCGGAGACGATGAAGAACCGTCTTTCCGTCTACGAAGCGTCGACGAGACCCCTGATTGACTACTACAAGCAGGCTGGCCTCTACACGGAAGTCGACGGCCGCCAGGCCATCGACAAAGTCACGGCAGACCTTGTTAAGGCTCTGAAAGGCTAATGCAATACCATGGGCGGCCTCCGAGGCCGCCTTTTTTGAAAGAGACTGAAGATACTTAGGAGAACGCAAATGTCGAAACAAGATGTCATTGAAGTCGAAGGCAAGGTCCTCGAAGCGCTCCCCAACGCGATGTTCAAGGTAGAGCTCGAGAACGGCCACGTCGTGCTCGCCCATGTCTCCGGCAAGATCCGCATGAATTTCATCCGCATCCTGCCAGGCGACAAGGTAACCATTGAGCTCACACCGTATGACCTGACGCGCGGGCGCATCACCTACCGCTTCAAATAAAAAATCAGATCTTCCCGAAAAAGGCTTGCATGATTGCAGGCCTTTTGATATAATATTCTAGTGTTTTAGCCGCCGCAAGGGGGCTAAAGCGCATGGGTTGCATATGACAGAACAAGAATCCAGCAAAGGAGGCGTAAAGATGAAGGTAAAACCGTCTGTCAAGCGCATTTGCGAGAAATGCAAAATCATCAAGCGCAAGGGCCGCGTCATGGTCATTTGCGAGAATCCGAAACACAAGCAGAGACAAGGTTAAAAACGTAAGGAGGTGCTTTATAAATGGCACGTATTGCCGGTGTAGATTTGCCCCGTGACAAGAGAATTGAGATTGCTTTGACGTATATCTTCGGGATTGGCCTGACGACTTCGCAGAACCTGCTGAAGGAGACGGGTATCAATCCGGATACGCGTACGAAAGACCTCACGGAGGATGAAGTTGTAAAACTTCGTGATGCCATCGATAAGAACGTTGTGGTCGAAGGTGACCTTCGCCGCGAGCGTCAGATGAACATCAAGAGACTCGTTGATATCGGCTGCTACCGTGGTCGTCGCCACCGTCTTGGCCTTCCTGTTCGCGGTCAGAACACGAAGAACAACGCCCGCACGCGCAAAGGCCCGAAAAAGGTTGTAGCAGGCAAAAAGAAAGACGCATAATAGAAAAGGAGGGTTAACTGGTGGCAGTTAAAAAAGCAGTCCGTACGAAGAAAAAAGTTCGGAAGAATGTAGAATTCGGCGTAGCGCATATCAGCTCTACGTTTAATAATACGATTGTCACGCTCACCGATAAGAGCGGCAACGCACTTTCCTGGGCAAGCGCAGGCGGCCTCGGCTTCCGCGGTTCCCGCAAGAGCACGCCGTTCGCTGCACAGATGGCAGCGGAGACGGCAGCAAAGGCAGCCATGGAGCACGGCCTCAAGACCGTTGACGTTTACGTCAAGGGCCCGGGTGCCGGCCGTGAAGCGGCAATCCGTTCCCTGCAGGCTACGGGTCTTGAAGTCAGCATGATCAAAGACGTCACCCCAATCCCGCACAATGGATGCCGTCCGCCGAAGCGTAGAAGAGTTTAATGGGAGGTGCAGTAAGTAAATGGCAATTGATAGAGTACCAGCTCTGAAGAGATGCCGTGCGCTCGGCCTTGAGCCGGCAGTCATCGGCCGCTCCAAGCAGTCGAAGCGTCAGCCGCGCCGCACGAACCGCAAGGTTTCCGAGTACGGCCTCCAGCTGAAAGAGAAACAGAAAGCAAAGTTCATCTACGGCGTGCTCGAGAAGCAGTTCCGTGGATACTACGATAAAGCGAAGACGATGCAGGGCGTCACGGGTGAAAACCTGCTGATCCTGCTCGAGCGTCGTCTCGACAACGTCGTGTTCCGTCTCGGTCTCGCGAACACGCGTCGTCAGGCTCGCCAGCTCGTCCGTCATGGCCACATCACGGTCAACGGCAAGCGCGTCGACATTCCGTCCGCACTCGTTTCCGAGGGCGATGTCGTGAAGGTCGCGGAGAAGAGCCAGCAGAATGCGTTCTTCAAGGAGCTCAAAGAGAGCAACAGCACGCTTTCCGCTCCGGCATGGCTCGATGCCGATCAGGCAAATCTTCAGGGCACGATAACGCGTTTCCCGAGCCGTGAAGACATCGATGTTCCTGTCAACGAGCAGGCTATCGTCGAGTTGTACTCCAAATAATGAATGTTTATGCCTGTGCGCATAGTGTTATTGAGGAGGTTCATTCCAGATGATAGACATCGAGAAACCGAAAATCGAGATTGCGGAGATCAGCGACGATAACCGCTACGGCAAATTCATCTGCGAGCCGCTCGAGCGCGGTTACGGCACGACGTTCGGCAACAGCCTGCGCCGCATGCTGCTCTCCTCGCTCGAGGGTGCGGCCATCACCTCCATCCGGATCGACGGGGTGCTCCATGAGTTCTCCACGATCCCGGGCGTACGCGACGATGTCACGAACATCGTGCTGAACCTGAAGCAGCTCCGCTTCAAGATGGAAGGCGACGAGCCGAAGGTCGTCCGCATTGACGTCGAAGGCGAAAAGGAAGTCACGGGTGCGGATGTCATCTGCGACAGCGAGATCGAGGTGCTGAACCCGGATCTCCACATCGCGACGCTCAACGGCGACGGCAAGCTCAAGATGGAGATGACCGTGGAACGCGGCCGCGGCTACGTTCCGGCGGATAAGAACAAGAAGCCGGATGATCCGATCGGCGTGATTCCCATCGATTCGATTTTCTCTCCGGTTCAGCGCGTGAACTACACGGTACAGGATACGCGTGTCGGCAATGTCATGGACTATGACCGCCTGATCCTTGAGGTCTGGACCGATGGCTCCCTCCGCCCGGAGGAAGCTGTCTCGAAGGCTGCCGGGATTCTCGTCATGCACCTGAGACTGTTCCAGAACATGGATGGGCTTCCAGAGGACGAGGAAGAGGCACAGTCCACTTTCCCCGAGGAGGAAGAGGATGAGTCGGCAAAGGTCCTCGATATGACCATCGAGGATCTCGACCTTTCGGTCCGTTCCTTCAACTGCCTCAAGCGCGCGAACATCAACACGGTTGCTGACCTCACGGAGAAATCCGAGGACGATATGATGAAGGTCCGCAACCTCGGCCGCAAATCCCTCGAGGAAGTCAAGAACAAGCTCGAGGAACTCGGTTTGTCGCTGAAAGAAAACGAAGACTGACAGGAAAGAGGAGAAGTAATGAGCTACAGAAAACTGGGCCGTAATTCCGCTGCCCGCAAAGCATTGTTCCGCAGCATCCTCACTTCCTTCTTCAGATATGGACGCATTGAAACGACGGAAGCAAAGGCGAAAGAACTTCGCAAGTTTGCCGACAAGCTCATCACGCTTGCCAAGCGCGGAGACCTCTCTGCGCGCCGTCAGGCCATTGCATCGCTTGCTGATGAAGATGTAGTGCGGAAGCTCTTTGACGAGATCGCAAAGAAATACGAAGACCGCCAGGGCGGTTACACGCGCATCCTGAAGCTCGGCGTTCGCCGCGGCGACGCTGCGCCGATGGTCATCATCGAGCTCGTGTAATCCCATAGCAGATAAGAAATACCGTCAATCCCTATGCTTCAGGGGTTGACGGTATTTTTGCATAGAGAAAAAGCGTATGCCGGAAATGACATACGCTTTTTCTTTAATGGGCCGCTGTATCCGCAGCGTTCAGCGCCTGCTCGATGCCGCGGGCGAGCTGGTCGGCGCAGGAGGTCGGCTTCGGGCCGCATTTGTTGCCCTTCAGCAGGTCGACCGCGCGCTGCGCGTCGGTTCCCTCGAGCAGCTTCCCGATGGCCGCCGTATTGCCCGGGCAGCCGCCGAGGAACTGGATATGGTGCAGCTTCCCGTCCTCGATGCCGAACTTGATCCCCTTGGCGCAGATGCCCTCTGTTTTTACCGTATAATCGTTCATGTTGCATCCTTTCTTTCTATGAAATGTGTTTCGATGATAAGTCCTATTATAGCAGATTTCTATGCAAGGCGGGGGTTTTGGTTTGTGTATCGTCCCGCATTCGGGTATAATGGATATAGTTTTTGCAGAATGAGCGAGGAAATAAGGGGCGGACATGAGTTTTATCGAAATCGAGCATGTATCTTACCGCTATCCTGCGCAGGGCGGCGCGGCGGAAGAGGAGAAGATGGAGGAGAAGGGGCGGCTGGCGCTCGACGATGTGAGCCTGTCCATCGAGGAGGGCGAGTTCGTGGCGATCCTCGGCACGAATGGCTCGGGAAAGTCGACGCTCGCCAAGCAGATGAATGCCTTGCTGCTGCCGGGCAAAGGGCATGTGCGCGTCGCTGGCATGGATACGCAGGAGACGGATGACCTCTGGAAGATCCGCGAGCAGGTCGGTATGGTGTTCCAGAATCCGGATAACCAGCTCATCGCGGCGAGCGTGGAGGACGATGTGGCGTTCGGCCCGGAGAACCTCGGCGTCGAGTCGGCGGAGATCTGCCGCCGCGTGCACGAGGCGCTCGAGACCGTGCACATGACGCATTTCCGCACGGCGGCGCCGCATCTGCTCTCCGGCGGCCAGAAGCAGCGCGTCGCGATTGCCGGCGCGCTCGCGATGCGCACGAAGGGCCTCGTGCTCGATGAGGCGACGGCGATGCTCGATCCGCAGGGACGCGCAGAGGTCATGGACTGCGTCCGGCAGATCCACGAGGAGCAGGGCATCACGATCCTCTACATCACGCATTTCATGGAGGAGGCGGCGCTCGCGGACCGCGTTTTCGTCATGCACGATGGGCGGCTCGTCATGCAGGGGGAGCCGCGGGAAATCTTCGCGCGCGGGGAGGAGCTCAAGCGGCTCGGCCTTGACGTGCCCTTTGCGGCCGAGCTCGGCGCGCGGCTGCGGAAGGCGGGCTTCGCCATCCCGGAGGGCATCTTGACGAAAGAGGAGCTTGCGGCGGCCTGCGCGCGGCTCTATGCGGATAAGGCTGGGAAAGGTGGTATCGCGTAAGCATGGCAATCGTTTTTGAGCGGGTGTCCTTTTCCTATATGGGCGGCACGGCGATGGAGCGGCGCGCCTTGCAGGATGTGTCGTTTTCCGTGGAGCCGGGGCGCTTCACGGCGATTGCGGGGCATACGGGCTCCGGCAAGTCGACGCTCGTGCAGCACATGAACGGCCTGCTGCATCCGGACTCCGGGCGTGTCCTTGTGGATGATGTGGATATCTCCCCGAAGAGCGCGGAGAGCCGGGCGGCGCGCCGGTCGGTCGGCATGGTGTTCCAGTATCCGGAGCAGCAGCTGTTCGAGGAGACCGTCGCGCGCGATATCGCGTTCGGCCCGCAGAATCTCGGCCTGCCGCAGAATGAGGTAGAGCAGCGCGTGAAAAAGGCGATGCGGGTCATGGACCTCGACGCCGCGCTTTCGGAGCAGTCACCGTTCGCGCTTTCGGGCGGGCAGAAACGCCGCGTCGCGATTGCGGGCGTGCTCGCGCTCGCGCCGAAGTATCTCGTGCTCGATGAGCCGACGGCGGGGCTCGACCCGCGGAGCCGTGAACAGCTCGTGAAGACGATGCTGCGGCTCAAAGAAAAGGGCATGGGCATCGTCTTTGTCTCGCACAATATGGACGATATCGCGCGGCTCGCCGACCGCGTGCTGATCATGAATCAGGGGAAATTGGTCTGCGATGCGCCGCCGCGCGAGGCGTTCTCGCATAGGGAAATCCTCGAAGACGCCGGCCTGCAGCCGCCGCAGCCGATGCAGCTCGAGCAGATGCTGAGGGCGCAGGGCCTGCCGGTGCGCACGGACAGCCTGACGCTTGAGGAGACCTTGCAGGCGCTCAAGAAAGTTTTGAAGCGGAAGGGGGAGAAACATGCTCAGTGATATCACGCTCGGACAGTATTACCCGGGTGCGTCGCTTTTGCACCGCATGGACGCGCGCGTGAAGATCGTCCTGCTGATCTTTTTCCTCGTCGCGATCTTCGTCTTTGACAGCGTGGCGGCCTATACGGTGTTCTGCGCGCTGACGCTTTTCCTGATGCTGACGTCGAAGGTGCCGATGCGCATGATGCTGCGCTCGCTGAAGCCGCTCTGGTGGATCATCCTGTTCACGTTCGCCATCCATATCTTCACGACGCCGGGCGAGGAGCTCGCGCATGTCTGGGTGTTCTCCATCACGTGGGAGGGCGTGCGGCACGGCTTCTTCATCTGCCTGCGGCTCGTCTTGCTGATCCTGCTCTCATCGCTGTTGACGTTCACGACGAGCCCGCTTTCGTTGACGGACGCGATGGAGGCGCTGCTCTCGCCGTTCCGGCGCTTCGGGCTGCCGGCGCACGAGCTCGCGATGATGATGACAATCGCTCTGCGGTTCGTGCCGACGCTGATCGAGGAGACCGACCGCATCATCAAGGCGCAGAAATCACGCGGCGCGGACTTTGAGAGCGGCAATATCCTGTCCCGGCTGAAAGCCATGATCCCAATCCTCGTGCCGCTGTTCCTTTCCGCGTTCCGCCGCGCCGATGACCTCGCGATGGCGATGGAGGCGCGCTGCTACCGCGGCGGCGTCGGGCGCACGCGCATGAAGGCCCTGCGGACGTCGGCTATCGACTACGTGGCCATCGCGTTCTTCGTGCTGATGATCGCGGCGCTCGCCGGATGTGAGGTGATGGGCCTTTGAAACCGGAACACAAAGACGAAATGAAGCGGCGCGCGCGCAATATCGCGCTGAAGGTCGCCTATGACGGCACCATGTACCACGGATTCCAGCGCCAGACGCCGCCCGTCATCGCGGTGCAGAACGTGCTCGAGGAGGCGCTGGAAAGTGTATTCGGCGACAGCATCGAGCTCGCGGCGGCCGGGCGCACCGACGCCGGCGTGCACGCGGCAGGGCAGGTCGTGAACTTCTTCACCGACGGGCGGATTCCGCTTTCGCGCGTGCTGCGCGCGGTGAATAGCCTGCTCCCCAATGACATCGTCGTAAAGGAGGTCTGGGAGGCAGACCGCGACTTTTCCGCGCGGCACAGTGCGAAGTCAAAGACCTACCTCTACCGGATCCAGCAGGGGGAGACGCCGAACCCGTTCACTTCGCGGTTTGCCTGGTACGAGCGGCGGCCGCTCGACCTCGAGGCCATGCAGACGGCCATGCAGATCCTGCTCGGGACGCACGATTTCTCCTCGTTCCGGGCGGCGGGCGGCGCGCCGATGTCCCCGATCCGCACGATGCTCGAGTCTGCCGTCTATGCCATCAGCGGCGGCCAGATCGAGTTCCGCCTGCACGGTACCGGCTTCCTCTACCACATGGTGCGGAACATCGTCGGTACCGTCCATGATGTCGGCCTCGGCCGCCGCACCGTACAGGACTTCGCCGCCATCCTCGCCACCAAAGACCGCCAAAAAGCCAGCCCCACAGCTCCCGCCCGCGGCCTTTGCCTGTATGAAGTGGAGTATTGAAATCTGGCATGCTTTTTTATGCGAAAAGTGGCTCTTTTTACCGCATCAGTTCTGCGCTATGATAGAGGGCAAGGAGTTGGTTGTGATGAACGAGGATACGAAACAGAGTGGTTTTACGGCGCGGGAGCTCTGCGTGACGGCGGTGATGACGGCGCTGGTGTTCTTGGCGACGTTTGTGCCGAAGATCCCGATTCCGCTCGGGTATGCGCATCTCGGGGACGCGGTGATCTTCCTTCTCGCAATCCTGCTGCCGCGGCGCGAGGCGCTTTTTGCGGCGGCGGTCGGCTCGGCGCTCTCGGATGTGCTCGGCGGCTTCCTGCTCTGGGCGGTCCCGACGCTCGTGATCAAGTTCATCATGGTCGAGGTCGTCTGCCGTTTCGCCCATGGGAGCCGCAGCAAGGGACGGATTTTCGCGGCGTTCCTGCTGTCGTCGCTCTGGATGGCCGCGGCCTATACGGTATTCGGCGCCGCGCTCTACGCGAGCCTGACGGCGGGCCTCGCGTCCGCGCCGGGGCTGCTCATGGAGGGCGGCGTCAACACCGTCGCGGCGATGGTGTTCCTGCCGGCGCTGCTCCGCGTGAAACGGTGAGTCTAAGATAATCCATAATCGAACAGAAAATCGGGATAATCATTTTTTATCATCTGAGAATACAATGAAAATGCCTGCAGAAATGTAGGCATTTTTTCGCTTTCATCTTGTGGATAACTTAAACCTTGACAAAAAAAAAAAAAAAAATATAATAATGCTTAGAAGTATTTGTCTGGACAAAGCGGGATTGCTTTGTCTAATCAGGATGAAAATGGCAGGGTTGCCAAAGAGCTATGGAGGGGATTTTCAGATGATGGAAAAACAGACACTCACCAAACTGGTTATCGCGTCGCTTCTGATCGGGGGAACGGGAGCACTCGGCATGGGAACGGCCAGCGCTGAGGTATCGGACACGGAGTTCAACGAAGTCCGTCAGGCCGTGAACACGAACACGCAGAACATCGCGAGCATTCAGACGCAGGTAGATAAAATCAACGCCTCGACGTCACAGACGGAGACGAATACGGCGGCCATCGCGCAGGAGACGTCCGACCGCCAGGCTGCGGATACGGCAGAGGCAACTGCACGTCAGGATGCGGATAAGACGCTGCAGCAGAACATAGACAATGAGGCATCGGCCCGCCAGACGGCAGATCAGACAGAGGCGGATGCCCGCACGGCTGCGGATACGACGCTGCAGCAGAATATCGATACAGAGGCGTCTGCGCGTGATACTGCGGATAAAGCACTGCAGCAGAACATAGACACGGAAGCGTCCACGCGCCAGACGGCGGACACGACGCTCCAGACGAACATTGACAACGAGGCGGCAGCCCGCCAGACGGCAGATCAGACCGAGACGGATGCCCGTACGGCCGCGGATACGACATTGCAGACGAATATCGACAATGAGGCGACGGCTCGTGATGCTGCAGACAAGACATTGCAGCAGAATATCGATACGGAAGCATCCACGCGCCAGACGACGGATATGACGCTCCAGACGAATATTGACAACGAGGCAGCGGCCCGCCAGACAGCAGATCAGACCGAGACGGATGCCCGCACGGCCGCAGATACGACGTTGCAGAAGAACATTGACAACGAAGCAACGGCCCGTGAGACTGCAGTTTCGAATCTGGAAACCGCACTCACCAAACTGGTTTCTGATGAGACCGCGGCTCGCACAGAGTCGGAGTCGTCCATGAAGAGCAATATCTCGAAATTGCAATCTGATTACGCGACGGTTTCGGACGCGGCGACGACGCTGAATCAGGCAAAGACGGCGACGGAAGCGGCGACTACCGCGGCGAAGAACGCACAGGCGGTTGCGGATAACATCAGCGATCGCGTGACGACCATCAGCAATAACCAGAACCTCGTTACGGCGGATATGGATAAAGATTCGGATGGCAATCTCCTGACGGATAACAACGGCAATCACTACATCAAAGATGCGGATGGCAACGTCCTCGTCACGGACAGCACCAAGACCTCCATCGGCCAGAACGTGACAACCATCGCAAAGAAACTGGTCAGCGAAGAACAGGCGCGTAAGACGGCAATCTCGGATGAGGCAACGGCTCGTGATACTGCGGATCAGAAGTTGAAGAAGAACATCGAAGATGAAGCAACGGCTCGCGACACTGCGGATCAGAAGCTGAAGAAGAACATCGAAGACGAGGCAACAGCTCGTGGTACTGCGGATCAGAAGCTGCAGAAGAACATCGAAGCTGAAGCAACGGCTCGCGACACTGCGGATCAGAAGCTGCAGAAGAACATCGAAGCTGAGGCAACAGCTCGCGATACTGCGGATCAGAAGCTGCAGAAGAAC
>Ga0310695_10005686_pt1 | contig 21495 bp, 12 predicted proteins | sample RumenRJG_04DNA_FD_203882 | JGI IMG/M metagenome (GOLD analysis project Ga0310695, IMG submission 203882) | Bovine rumen microbial communities from Lethbridge, Alberta, Canada - RJG_04 (v2) (version 2) | ecosystem: Host-associated > Mammals > Digestive system > Stomach > Rumen | place: Canada...
CCTGATGAAGGAAATTTCCTACACGATCGACAAGATTGAAAAACGCTCCGAAGACACATGGCAGAACTACGTGAACGGCACGTTCGCCTGCCTGTTCCCCGGCAAGACCGCCGGGCTCGGACACGGTTTCGACGCGATGTTCCTCGGCAATGTCCCGCTCGGCGCGGGTCTTTCTTCGTCCGCCGCGCTCGAAATGGCCACCGCCAAGGCTCTCTGCAAGCTCTACGGCCTCGAAATCGACACCGTCACGATGGCGAAGGCGGGACAGAAGGCCGAGCACGAATACGCCGGCTGCCCGTGCGGCCTGCTCGACCAGCTTTCGTCGCTCGCCGGCAAGGAAGGCCAGCTCGTGAAGAGCGACTTCCGCTCCAACACCTACGAAAACGTCCCGCTCGGCGATGGCGTCGTGTTCATGATGGTCACCAGCCCCGCCAAGCACGCGCTCGTCGACGGAGCATACGCCACGCGCCGCAAGGCCTGCGAAGACGCCGCCGCGCACTTCGCCAAGGTCCTGCGCCATCCCGTCACGCACCTGCGCGACGTCTCCATGGCCGAATGGGTGCTCTACAAGGGCGGTCTCGACGAAACGCAGGCGCGCCGCGCGGTCCATCCGATCGGCGAGGACGAGCGTGTACTCGCGGGCGCGAAGCTGCTCGAAAAGGGCGACGTCAAGTCCTTCGGCGCTTTCATGTACGACAGCCATGAATCGAGCCGCTCCTGGTTCGAGAACTCCAGTCCCGAACTCGACGCGATCGTCGATTTCGCCAAGGAAATCCCCGAAGTGCTCGGCGCCCGTCTTTCCGGCGGCGGCTTCGGCGGCAGCTGCGTGCTGCTCGTCAAGCCCGAGGCGGCCGAAGCGATCGAAAAGACGATCAACTCGAAGTACGAGGCGAAATTCGGCGAACGCTGCAAGATTTCCGTCATCAAGGCGAGCGAAGGCGCGCACGTAGTGGCGTGATTCCGCTTCCGGACAGTCAAACAGAACAACAAACCAAGGAAAACAAAATGTCAGAAACAAAAACCAAAGGCGGCAACGTCGCCGCAATCGCAACGATGTTCGCGCTGTTCTTCATGATCGCTTTCGTGACGAACTTCGCAGGCTCGATGGGCGTAATCGTCAAGAACCAGTTCGGCGCGTCCAACACCGCGTCGCAGCTGGGATCGGCGGCCAACTTCTTCGCCTATCTCTTCATGGGCATCCCGGGCGGCCTCATTCTCAAGCGCAAAGGCTACAAGTTCACTTCGCTTCTCGCCGTCGCGATCGGTTTCGCCGGCGTCGGCGTCCAGCTGCTTTCCGGCTATGTCGAAAGCTTCCCCGTCTACGTGACCGGCGCGTTCGTGGCCGGTTTCTCGATGTGCCTTCTGAACCTTGTCGTCAATCCGCTCCTCAACACGCTCGGCGGCGAAGGCAAGAAGGGCAACCAGCTCGTCCAGATCGGCTGCTCGCTCAACTCCGTCGGCGCGACTATAGCCCCGATTCTTCTCGGCTACCTCATCGGCGGCGAAGTCGCCAAGGCGAAGGTCGCCAACGCAGCACCCGCGCTTATGATCGCGATGGGGCTCTTCGCTCTCGCGTTCGTCATCATCGCGTTTTCCGCGATTCCCGAACCCCACAAGGAAACTGCGGAGGAGAAGGCGGCCCGTCTCTCCGGCGGCTCCTCGGTGGTCAAGGACATCTTTGCGACCCTCGGCTTCCGCCACTTCACTTTCGGGGCGCTCTGCATTTTCTTCTACATCATCATCGAGTGCGGCATTCCTAACATGGCGAACCTTTACATGACCGACGCGAAGGAGCTTTCCAAGGAAACGGTCTCCCTCGATGTCGTAAAGGCTAAGAACGAAGCCGACGACAAGGCTGAAGAAGCCGCGAAGAAGGATGCGGAGGCCAAGGGCGAGAAGTATGTCAAAGCCGTCGCCAAGCCCGGCGAAACTTTCACGACCTACAAGGAAGAAGAGGAAAACGGCGTAAAGGTCGGCCGCAAGATCACCTACAAGGCGAGCGAGAGCTATTCCGGCGCGGCCGTCGCCGGCGTACTCGTGGGCGCGTACTGGTTCTGCATGATGATCGGCCGTCTCGTCGGCGGCGCGATCGGCGGCAAGGTTTCGTCCAAGGTCATGGTAACATGCTGCTCTCTCGCAGGCATCGCGCTTCTCCTCGCCGCGATGTTCTCGCCGGTCAAGATGATAACCGTATACAGCTACCAGTTCCCGCTCTCCATGGGTCTTATCGCCCTCTGCGGCCTTTGCACTTCGGTGATGTGGGGCTGCATCTTCAACCTTGCGGCCGAAGGCCTGGGCAGGTACGTCCCGATGGGTTCCGGCATCTTCATGGCGATGGTCTGCGGCGGAATCGCGCTTCCCGTCCAGGGCATGATCGCCGACAAGATCGGCATCCTCAACAGCTACTGGCTCACGATCGGTCTGCTCGCGTACGTGCTTGTGTACGCGCACATCCTGTCGAAGCCGTCCAAGCGCGCCGATTGACGCGCCGCACGATATGCGCCGGATCCGTTCCGGCGCGAAGCGAAGGCCACCCGTTCCGCGGGTGGCCTTTCATGTCGCCCAAAACCCCATCTCCGGCGCCTTGCGGGTTCCGGCCCGAATGGAGACATCCAGCCCGCTACGTAAGTTCTACATATTCTACACTTTTACACGACTAATCCATTCCACAATCAAATTCATCCGCACCGTAATCTCTTTCCGAGTGTTGGACTGGTAGGGCGGCTTGTCACCAAAGCCGCCGCAGTCAATGGCCGTGCAGAAGTTTGTCTGAATGCAGCAGTCTTTCCGTTCGGAATGCCGAATCCTGGCTGTTGTTTTCATCAACGTGCCATTTTGCGGCGGCGCGCCCCGCCCGGTTCCGTCAAGTCTCAACGTATGTTTATAACGCTTTGCGCCTGAAGCAATGCCTTTCGCGGGAAAGACCGCGTTTAGAATATCGCCCAGAAAATCGAACGAACCATAAGTTATCGGTATTCAGTTCGTACACTCTTCGCCCCTTCGGCCTCATAGGTTAGCCTCCTTGAGGCGCGATCAACCCTTGTATTGTCAACTCGAAGCATCATATGGCTGTATGTGCCCGCCGCTACCCGTTTTTTCGTGGACGCATCCCGAAAACGACATCATTCCGTCGAGCGCACAGAGCGCAACCAGACCGATCAATAGTTTTTGTACTATCGTGTTTTTCATTTTGTAGGTTGCGCGCTGCCAAGACAGAATCTTGCATTGCTGTACGATGCTGTCAGCAAAAACTGACATTTAATGCGCCACTGGCTTCTGGCATACAGACAGTCATGCCATTTTCAAATCATCATGCCAAGTGCGCACACTTCCAGATAGAGTCAATATAGTAGCCCAAGGGACACTTTATGAAAATGCTTTTCGGCAACGCTCCTCTATCTTATGAGAATAGCGATGCCCAAAAACCCTTTTTCGGGTGCTCCACAAGGTATTTCTGCGCGAACTCTTCAAGGTCTGTTGCAATCAGCGTTTTCTCGCCAGACTCTTCAAAATATGAATATAGCCTATGGTCATCAGATCCTTTGAGATATCCAAACATATCCCCCGCGAATCTTCCTATAAAATACATATCGGAATCTGGTAATAAGGCGTTCGCAAACGCAAGGGTCTCCTTTTCGTGAAAGCCCTCGCCGCAGGAAAAGAATATCACAAATGTTGGTGTTTTCACCATGAACCCGTCTGAAAAACGCAGGAGAGTTTTATAGTCCTCGGGGAATGACACACCCGACGAGGCTTCGCATTTCTCTATTTCCGCAAGTGTTGCGCCGGGAACGATAGTGGTTCCTTCTTTTTGCAGTAGATTGGTGTCCATCGCGGTCCCTTTCTTGATCAATAAAAGATTGTTCCGATTGGCTGCTGCTTTACATAACTACCTGGATGCATATTGCCAGGCCCGGAATGCAACTCTACCGGCACGGGTGTTAAATTGCCTTTCGTTGTTGTACCGCCTAGGGAAACAGGCTTGATGTGATGGATCCGGTCGCCAGGCCCGCCAGTGACACCATCATAGCGCTGGTCGCGATAACTCAACAACGACTTGAACGGTCTAAGGGGTTTTGGAATGGAATTCGGACTGTCATACGCTTTTGTCTTGATCATTATTCCTTTCTGCCGCGGATCAGGCAAATGATCTGGATAACCTTTCAATGGTTTTATCATGCCAGTAGCACGACCGACACCCCAACCAGCAGCGGAAATCGCGGCACCGCCGACAACTCCTTTACCGATACCCGTCAAGCCCGCATCAAACGATGCGGCCCAATCCCCAGTATCCATATAAGTTTCCGCCGTGTTTCTCAACCCAGAAACAGTACCGCCAGCCACTGCACCTGACAATACCGTCGATCCAAAACTAGCTCCAAGTTTTGATACAACACCTCCTCCTATGGCACCTCCAAGCATTCCCCATCCGCCCTCTTTAGCTCCAGCTGTCAGCGCATCCGAAACAGTAGCCCCATGCATCAACGCACCCGACGTTCCTGACGCAAAACCACTCGTCAAACCTGACGCAGCCCCAGTAATCACGATATTAGCAGCAGCATTGAACCCATGGCTAGCCAGAAAAGGATTTACAGCCCCAAATGTAGCCGCTGCAACACCGCCTGCGATGGCGCCTATGCCCGCCTGAACGGCCAGTTCCTTCCATGAAAACTCCTCTCCCGTGATCCAACACTGTATGGCATACACACCACTATTCAAAACAGCACCCGACACTGCACCCAACAAAACATGTGCCCATTCGCCATTTGGGTCATGCCATTCAAGAGGATTGTTCTTGGCATAAGCATAAATGTTATTGCCATCCATGAAGCCAATCGGATCTGGAGAAATAAACTTATTTGACCCCGCAAGCTTATACCTGTTGATTTGGTAGTAAAGTCCCGTCTCGCGATCCAGCCATTGCCCAGCATAAGCTATTGACCCAGGATTATTCGGTCTCCTAAGCACCTCAAATTCACGCACCTTAATCGATCGCCCTGCTTCACCTTGCCACACGATTGACACGCGATTCCCCCGGACTCCGAATAGCGGAATCTTAACGGGGCGTCCACGTTCAACATTTTCAAGCTGACGCCTATCAATAAAATACCCGGCATGCTCAGCATAAGCCAACCACATCGAGGCATCTACACTTTGCGAAATAGGCTTTGCATGTGGCGGCAAAACACAAATCACCAAGTTACTGGGAAACGCCTCATCAGTCCAAATCGCAAGTTCCGTTAGATTTGCATTTTCGGAAAGCTTAATTTCTGCATATTGAACACCTTCTTTATCCTCCCAGACAGCATCCTTTCCGTCATCTAGTTCTGAATTATAGCACGTCTCAGGCATTACACCGTAGCCAAGCGAGGTGGAAATGCCGACAATGCTCGAAACCGTTGAATTTTTGCCGAATCCAAGATAACTAACCCCAGACACAAGCGAAACCATGCCTCCTTCAGCCTTGGTAACACAAACCGTGTTGAGTCCTCTGTCTTGCTGGAAATAATATCGTGAAGTCTTTGCGCTTGACACATTCTCAGCATCCCCCTCTGGCAAAGACGCCATCACCAGCTCACGGGAATTACCATTCCAAAGATATTGCTCTCGGAGTCTCAAAACGGAACCCTCTTCAGCAAAGACGAGAACCTGATTGTTCCCATCGTAAATCGTCCATTCCACACGCTTACGCGCCCCGGGTCTGGACTTATCCTCGACTTCTTTCCTAATGCGTCGATTGCCTGCATCATATGCAAATCGCAAATTTGCAACATTCTCCCCCTCCGCCATATCTAAAACACGTTCCCTCAGTGCTGCATGAATTTCCGAGAGTCTGCCAAGAACATCATATTCCAAGGTCCATTTTACAGGATACTCGCGAACTCCATTCCAATATTCGCCGTCATAACTCCTTAAACACCCTAATCGGTCATACTCGTTCATTTCAGCTTTTAGAACCTCTCCTGAATATGTTGCTCTCGTCACCTCTCGATTGGATGCCAATTCACGCAATTCCATTTCAGACAATTCCTGGCGTCCCGTCACGACCGTCGCAGACGAAAGCATTTTTATCAAATTGGATTTCTCCAACTTGTCGGGTTGAATCTCATCGATGTTCTTTCCAGAATACTCCGCCCACAAGTTTTCAGCCTGATCATAGGCCATGCGAGATGTCTTGGTTGCCTGCAGCGATCCTTTCGTACCATTCAACACCTCATCCCGGCGTTGTTCAACTGCCTCCTTAGGTCGAACATTCGACTCAACATTTTGCGCCACAAGCTGTCGATAAGCACTATAATCGAAATACTGAGCGCTCTCGTATTTGTGCGCGGCGTTCTCATACAAGAATGTTGATTCGCCAATTAGATTCGCCAATTCATCATACGCATAACTCATCACACCAAACCGTTGTGTATTTCGCAACACTTCCGAGGAGACAATCATGCCATTACTGTCATACGAATTTACAGTCTTCAAATATGACGACGGCACCATGCGTTCAACGGGGCGCGATCCACGATACTTCCATGAAGCAAACGGCATTCTCTTAAACGGCTCTCTTTGCCGCGCAAGACGCAGTTCAACAACTCTGCCGCGCACATCCATCGATTCTTCTTGGCGACGCCAATTGCTTTCCGACACCCCTCGCGCCCAAGGCTGAGCAAAGACCTCATTAAGATCAATCGCCTTCTTACCCCTAACCGGATCCATCGCATACCGGATTGGGAACCTATGGCCTCCTACAATTGTTTCCTCCTTCAGCATGTTGCCCAACGAATCATATTGCCTATTCACAACAATCTGATGATCGCCTCCACAATCTATCGAACATGTCACATTACCATACACATCGTACCCGTATTTCTGCAAACAGTCACCTGTGAGGCCATTGCGTATCTCTGAAAGCCGTCCTAATTTTCCAAATCTCAACTCCAACCTGCGCAACACATTGGTAGGACACGCCAAATGACACCATGTCATCTCTACTGGCATTGAATGCTTGTCGTATTTCCTTTTCACAATCAACCCATCGGGCTGGCAGATTTCAATCGAGCGTCCAAGCTGATCATACTTATATTCCAACACTTGATTGGCTTCTACACGACTCGGCTCAATCGTGCCATCGACATCCCGAACAACAAGGGCATTGTTACCAACAATCTTTCTTTTCAATTGCCCATCCAGGAGGTATTCATAACGCACACGACGCTCGTCTTCGCCATGTTTTTGAGACAATGGCTTTGTGCTCTCGAGCACAACTCGCCCAAGCGCATCATAGATCAGCGTCTTATCCGTTTGACCTTTAGATTGCGTATGGATCAAATATCCTTGGCAATCATAACCCGAAACAACTTCTTGCGCATCAATCGGCTTCCAATCGCTATCAAGAGGCATTGAACAGGTAGGATTTCCCGCGCCATCGCGCAAGATAATGGTTCCCTCAACGATTCCCCCGTTGTCAATCCTCCCAGCTGAACACGGCCATGTCGCAGAGATGAGCACATCGTCACCGTCATATATGACAAACTTATACTCTCCCGAGGGTAACATTGTTGCCACCCTTCGCCCAAGCCCATCTATGAGATAATAGGTCCACGCGCCATTCCGTTGGCCGCGTTCGGCCACAATCTGCCCGGCCGCATCATAAAAACGGCTTCCTGCGACCATGCTTTCCCGTTCGCGCCCGGCAATCCGGTCCACAACCGAAGACTCGAGCTTGCCATAGGCCCCATACTGGGATTTATAGAAGCCATACTGGAACTTCTTGAATGAGATTTCTGCATCACCAGAGTTTGCACTTTCAGTCACAACGCGCTCCAGTCCGTCAAATGTCGTTTTATGTGCAATTCCATCTGGTGTCCTTACAGACGTCCGCCGCCCGAATTTGTCATACTCGTAAAACGTCTTCTCTCCAAGTGAATCTTCGGATTCCACAGGCTCGCCGCGGACATCATATACAAGACCGGCTCTGAGAGTCTGGGAGAGCTTGCCGCAGGTCAGAATCTGCGCGTTCAGCAGTCCTGTGGAAGCGTCATACGAATCGCTCCGTACAACGCCTAATGGATTGATGATGTCTTTTACCTTTCCGCTGGCATAGCGACGATATTCAAACCGGACTTTAGGGCAGCCCGTCGACGCCGCATTTTGCTCATACGCAGTGACCATGCCGAGAGCATCTCTCTCGAATTTGCTGGAAACAAATCTGCCGGAGAAGCAGTCATTCGTCAAACCCTCGCATGAGCCAAGAACTTCATTGCCGATTTCCTGGAAGACGCCTGCCTTCTTTCCCGTTGATGTATACCCGATGATCTGGACACCTCCCTGCGGTGCATAACTGGCCAAGGTTTCGCCTTCCCGGTTGCACAGTTCAAGCCCTAATTTATCGTTCCTTTTCGTGCAGACAAGATTACCGTACCTGTCGTAGCTGTAGAATGTCTCGCGTGACACTGGCGCGACACGGAAGGCATGCCGGTGGAATCCCGGTTCGCCGATTGCTTTCAGCGCATGGTCGATTTGTCCGTCCGTGGCGTCTTCGATCATAGAACAAAGCGGACCATCTCCATTCTCCGAGCCCTGAACAAAAACGTAGCCAGCGTCAAAACATTTACACCCATCAGCATAACGGAATATCTCGGACCCTCCCACGCCATTGACTCGAACCACCATGTTACCATAGCGGTTATAGTACATTCGCGTCTTCAGCCCATTTTCGTCGGAGTCCGTAACGACCCAGTCCTTATTATACACATACTTGGAAGAGCTCAATTCTTCAATGGTTCCATCTTCTGAGGTCTCCACCACGATGTCTTCAAGCGGGAATGAATTGCCTGGACCGTATTTCGTAATCTGCTCAATCTTCGCAACCGACAGTTTGCCGTCGACACTCCGGGGTAAGGTTGTCGCCGTCAGCACGTTCTTACGAGAGCAAGGATTTAAATTGCCCTCGTCGTATTGATACTTCTTCACACAACCAATGGCATCCCGGGAAAACACCAAAAGGCCAGATGCTGAATATGCAAATTCATTCGTGGCCCCCATTGATGGAACAATATGGTACCGCGGCAGATCCCTGACACGAGATGAAGGCTCATATCCATAGCGCACCAAAGCCGATGGGGCCGGTGGCTTCACCTCGACACAGTTGGCATTTTCCGCGAAACGCCACCGTGCATCCAACGCAGCCGTAGCTTTATATCCCACGCACAGCACCTTATTCGCAAGGTCATACTCAACAACATAGTCTTTTTCTTCACCGTCCGTCTTGCGCGACACCAGCAAGTTGCGTTCTCCTTTTGTCGAGTAAGAATATCGTGTGCAAGGAATGGCCGTCTCGGTTAATGAACGCAAGACAGGAAGGCCTTTGACTGAAATCAAATTTCCGCAGTTATCATATTCGTAACTTACCGCATCCACATCTGAACTAATCTGCGAGATTCGGCCATCCTCATTATATGACAGCACGATGTGGCGCATCATTGGATCTTTGATGCCGACAAGCAGATCGGCGCTATCGGCGTACGTCAGTTCGATTCTATTAGCAGTATAATTATCGTGACGTGCGGCAATCGCCTTTAATCTCCATGTCGATTCCTTCTCCACCGATCGTTCAAATTCCATCCGCGCCAACGTAGCACTATAGACGCGATATGATTTCCCCTCCAATTTAAGTTGATAGAAGTTACCCGGCTCTGACTCCCACACTTCGCCATTCTTCACAAAGTATTTTGCTCGGCCATTGAGAATCAACTCCGCTCGTTCTTCTGAGGGGAACTCCAAACGAATATTGTATGAATGATCCCATCCGCAACCAAGCGGTCCATCATACGACAGGTTCGAATGATACGTCCGTCTAAAAATGAATGCCAAATCGCCTCTGCCAGGCAAGGACAAATCAACTACCTCCTGTGTCAATTCTCGATTAAACAGAATTACCTCGGACTCCGGGCCGGCCACATAGTTATCCGCAGCAGAGCGGGGCTCATAACCATCAAGCCTCTTACGCGCTTTCCACACGCGAGTTGGGCACTTAGCCGAAACTTGCACTTGAGGCAATGGCTCACGAACTCGCACAATGCGCTCTGCCTCTCGAAACTCGTCAAGCCGCGCATGACCGTTATTCTGTTTTCTCGCTTCAGCTATTCGATCCGATAAGGCAGTACGCACCTTCTCGCCTCGGGCTGCCACATCCTCATACAAGGATCTCATAATCGAGATCATGCTCAAATCCGGCTCATCGTCTGCCTTCGCAAACAGGGCAAGGCAAGCAAGACATGCAACAAGACATTTTTTTACCATTCCGAACCACCTTTCCATGTTTCGGGAATCTCAATCGTCAAGGCCTCGTGAATTCCAGGATTACGAATGCCAAAAGCAACGCCACGACTCTTGCCGATGAACGCATTCCACCCTTCCAACTTTACAGGATTGTCTTTTATTCCCCATGGGAATACAATTGTCATTTCAATTACAGGATGTCTGCTCACGGCACCCGGGTCAGCGCAATCTTTATCCGGGAAACTATCTCTGTAAATCCAGAACCAAAACCTTCGCGACATGCCATCTTCAACTTTTCTAACCAGCGGCCAATAGATGTGCCGCTGGAAAAACGAAAGTCGAGGCCAGGCGTCTTTATAGCCATGGCCAAAATTGCGTCGTATGAAAACCTTGCATTCCATAAAGCACACCTACTCCATCTCCACATACGGCAAATTGCTAAAGGAGAAAGCAACTTTTGAATCTTCGTTTTTCCGTAAATCGAAGAAATTCACTTTTACACTACCGCGTTCCTTTGATGCCCACGCCAATATCTTGATAAACGTTATCGGGGAAAATCCACTCCATTGATTACTCCCAGACTTATTCGCAAATTGTACTTTGACTGTCAGACCTACATTCGGAACAAAAACATCATGTGAAATTTGATGAGGCGAAAAACCGCTTCTCCGCAAATCATCCGGCGAATTACGATCATCGCCTTCGATTCCATCCCGCTCAATTTTAAAGCAAGTCTGGTCCCCGATTCGTATTTCGGCAAAGAAATCAACAGCCCAACTCGTACATTTAAAACGGCCGGTAAAGTCATACCCGGAGAGATCAATTTTAATCTGACGCCCCCTCGCTTGCCACATTTGACATTCATCTGCAAACCGATAAACCGATGTTGTCGATAGCAGGGGGGATTTATTTTTCAGCGCTATCAATTCGTTCAATCTAAACACGCAAGGATCCTTACAAAATTCTTCATAAGCCGACACAAGCTCCTTCCGATCCTTTTCCATCTGCTGATAAGTTTTCGTTGATTGCTCAAATTCTGACTTCTTTATAGACGGATGTGTTCTATATTTTTTACAAGCATTTTCATACTTTTCATAAGAAGAGGCCGATGGCGACCTGACATACATTGTCCGAGCGTTTTCAACCTCATCCCACAACCGCAAACCTTCCAGGCTCGTGCGAATACGTCCTTCGTAACCGCCGACGACACCCAACATAGCGGTGGCATCATCACTAGTCTGCACATCTTTCGTAAATTCCATGAGCTCGGACTTATATCTTTGCGCTGACGACAAATATATATCTAGCTTTTCTTTTAGCTCATCACCTTGGAACCCTTTAAACTCGTTTGTGATTTTGGCGCGTAACTCTTCGTATCTGTTCTTCAACAGAAAGGCTTTCTGATGTGAGTGTATGATTCCGAACTCTCCACGAAGCGAAGGGAATGCCTCCTCTCCCCCGCGAGCTTTAACATTCCTCCAAAAACCGTCGATTCTCTTTAGTTGTGCTTCCGCGTCACTAGACGTATCTGCTATCTCCTCTTTTAGCACCTTCAATTCGTCGTCAATCGCTTTTAAATCCTCATACCCCTGTTTGTCAGAAATGATTCGCTCGTAATCTCGTCTGACTTTGGGATAGATTTTGCCATTCGGGCACAACTTGCGGAGATAGGCTTCCGTAATTGATATATAAGCCCGCTGTGCCTTCAATCGATCCTCAACAGTAGTAATTCTGTTCTCAATGATTGCGCTAACAGGATCAAGTTCCTTTATCATAGCCGATTCCAAAGCTTCATCAAACCTATTGCGGAGCCTGATCATTTCATCATAATTATTTTTTATCAAGGGCTCTCTCGTGTCCGAATCGGAAAGATTCCCAGTAAGTTCAGCCACGCCATACAAAAATGTTGCGACATTTGCCGTCTCACTATCGTCCAACGATTTGCCATCGATCAAAAGGGCTATAATCTTTTCGTTAAGACTTTTAAATTTACTCAACCGATTTTCTTCCATTCGTTCGGCCTTTATTCGTTCCTCGGTTTTCCGATATTCATCCATCAAAGGGATGAAATTCTCCATGTGCTTCTCAAGCAATCTTATCCTCGCCTTGCATGATAATATTGCTTCATCAATAGAAACTCTGCTATCATTTTGTCTCAGGTTGTTTTCAAGCCGTTCCCGTAATCCCGTGATTTTATCCTGCTCTGTTTTTCTTACCCTCGCATAGTCGTTAGACCGCGTTGAGGACCATTGGTGCGCAGGAAACGTTTTGTAGAAACTATATATCTCGGCGAAAAGATCTTTGGGGACATCACCTTTGTTTAGATAGTCAATTTTATCCAATTTATTGCTGAACTCAATATTGCGGTCACATTGAGCAACAAACTCATTCAGCCGTTTTATCTCTCCGTCTTTGTCATTGCCAGTGGCAACTGCATACCTAGACAGCTCCTCGCGCAATGCGCGTGCAGACGCCTTTCTTGCCGTCCAATCCTTCGAATTATCATCTGCATAAGTTCGCTGCGCTATTTCAAGGCGATTACTAAACTCATCTTGTAACTTACCCCTTTCACGAATTAATTGTTGCTCACTATAGAGTGCCGGGACATTTGGATACTGATTATTACCATAGCGAGAAATGAAATCGTTAATGGCCTTTATCCTATATTCCTCTTCTTTTGCCATCGTAGAGTCAAACGCCACATAATACTCGCGCAATCGCTCTATCTCTCTCCGCAGTTCCTGGTCCACATTGATGATTTCGGCCATACTTTTTCGATTTTCAGACTGCTTGAGCAAACGTACCAAGCAATTGCTTACAATCTCAATGCGTTTTTCGATCCGCTCCAATCTTACCTGCCAAAGAAGATTTGTACTATCGGACAGTTCTTCCGTTGCAATCTTTTCTGTGGTGTTGTTCACGAGGGCGCTTTCATCGGTTTGCAGAAATTCCTCAAGTTTCTGCAAATTTTCCTGTCTCTTTAAATAACTTCCCCTAGGATAGTCGGTCAGGAACTTTTCAACGTGTTTCACATACGTCTTTTCACCTCTATGTGTCTGCAATTCCTTAAAGGCATCATCAAACTTGCCATACCGGTTAAGATAATCAATTCGCTCCTTTTCCTTTTCAATTAGCCTACTGCATTCTCCATTCTTCTCCGAGTCAGGCAAACTGTCGGTCAATCTCTCGATGCGCCTAATTCGTTCGTTACATCTTGCAATTCGATCTGCAAATCCATCCGTCTTCTCATTATAATCATCAGCATACTTCGCTTGAAGCAAAGCATTAGTCATCAGTTCAAATTCCGCGTTCTCTATTTTCTGCTTTTCTTGTTTTACGATTTGAATCAATTTGACATGGTTGGGATAATTCGCTTCTGGGAAGTTTTTAATAAAGATACTTGCTTTTTGGCATTTCTCAATTTGATTTGGAATCACCCGCCACTTATGAAATTCGGAATCTATATCTCGGTTCCAAGCAATATCCCTTTCATTATCACTGAGCTTTCCAAGAATCTGCCGCACCCGATCTTGTTGGGCAATCGCATCAGAAGACATTTTCGAGAGCGCATTAGTAACCGCAGCCCGAACAACTGCCACATCGTTCGATCGCTTGCCTGGTGCTATATTGAGCCAATTCTCTATTTCGTCCTTATAACAAATCCACACATTTTCGGCGTTTTTCGCCAACTCCTCGTTGAATTTCAATTTCTCAGAACGAATGCGTTCCCAAAGCCTCGCGCGCCGATTTTTAAGAAGCAAAGAATTCCAGTTGAACGCACTCAAAAGAGGCTCTTCTCCCATTTGCGCTTCAATCGTCACGATTTGTTGAGCATCCGAAAAACCATTCTCCAATACAGTATCTATTTCCGCGTATTGGCGATTCTGTGACTTGACATTTCCACACAAAACCCCGCACCATATTGCAGCAAGAACAATTGCGCATTCTGTGGCAAATCGACGACCGCATCGTTTCAGCATCCCAAAATTCGTTGTTCTCCTATCAGCATCAGCAATCCCTCTCCAAGCATTCTTCAATGCTCCCCAGAAAAGCTGTGGCACATGAGCATAGCGAACAAAAAACGGTTTCTCACCAACCTTCTTGTATCCTTCAAAAAAGCGCTCTAAGCGCGTCGCCTCTGCACGCGGAACAACATCCGCAAGCATTTCAGCAACGCCAACTGGTTCTGCCTTTGCATCAGCAAGCCAGGCATGCTTTTGGTGCTTTCCAAATGCCGATATCTTATGGCAAAAGACATTCTCCGCTCCAAAACACGAATGGAGCGAATGATAAAACTTGCCTATGGCTGGCACTCCCCTAATCAAATCCTCGCATGTCGTTTCATCCGGAACAAGATCGGATTTGTTCAATGCCAAACAGGCGATTTTACCTTTTGCTTTAATCTGCTGGACGTACGCATTCAGAATGGCCAGCTTTTTCTCAGACTTAACATCATCCGTCTCGCCAACAAGTGCATCATGTTTCACAACATTGACGGGCAACAAGAATATCAGCACGTCACATGAGTCAAACCACTTCTTAAGTGCTTCCTTGTCTCTCTCGACATTGCTCTTTTCTTTCTTTTCAGGCGTCGCTCCAATCTGACTCGAGTTATCATCTCGATTTTCTATCTCGATGTCACCATCAAGATCCTCGCCTCGGAAATCTTTAAATTGAAGTTTCCATTGTGAAGAGCCACTCGCACCAAGTACATAATTTACATTGAGCAATTCCGTTGTAGAGGAAATACGCCCGCCGTCAATCCTAAATTCAGTGAGCCACTTTGTGTATTTCTTCTCCGTTGTTGCATTAGGACTTCCACAAAGCCTTATGCACTGTCCGGAGTCACGGTGCGCAAGTTCCAAAAGGCTGGCCAAGAAGACCGTCTTGCCATATCCCTGTCCACCGACAAGGCCAACTTTCACCGTAGGCATTCCAAACATAGTATTCCTCGTTTTAATTTTCGCTTTGGCTTTCGACCGATGCCAATAAATGAGCAGAAGACGAATGCCTCCTCCGATGCATCACGTGAGGCGCCTGAGAGAGCCCGGGAAGACACATCGAAGGAGGCTAAACTGCGCTTTCAGGGCAGTTGTCCTTTCGTGCGTCTTCCGGTGAAGTTTCTCAGGCTTTCACGTGACGCTCCCGCAACTGCGGAGGCTGCCGCCTCCCACCGTGCGGGTTATATGTCCGTCGAAAGGACTCGCGTCCCAAGCGGCACCCACAGTCTACCACAATCAGAGCCTGCGGACAAACGGCGCGACCGTTTCGTCTGGCTGGCCCGCCCGGGCTCTCTCAGCCGGAATCTGCCAAGTGGCACTGTGTCATACGAGGGAATCGCGAAAATCTGACAACGGTTCTTCCGGGTTGGCGTCTTTCTCGCATATTCCTCTGCCCGCCACTTTTGATTTGCTGCGGAGATTGGCCGTGTAGAACATGTAGAACGTATAGATGGGGAACGCGGGGCGGGATACGGCGGCCCGACTGCCTCCATCTTCGCATGGGCAAAGCCCTTGCCGCATGCGGCGATTAAGTTCTTCGCACCCATCCCGTCGCGCATGTTCTCGCATGCGGAAAGGCCGCGTACGCCGCCGGGCGGCGTGGATGCGCTCCCTGCGGTTCACGCTGGAACCGTGCGGTCCGGCGCGTCGCAGAAGCGCGAAAGCGGACAGCCTTCGCAGCGTGGTTTGCGCGGAAAGCACCGCGTCTGCCCGAACGATACGATATACGAATTCCACGTCTGCCAGAATTCAACCGGCAGTTTCCTGCGCAGCGCCATTTCCGTTTCCAGCGGCGTCTTCGTTTTCACGAGCTTCCACCTGTTCGATATTCTGTGCACATGCACGTCCACGCATATCGCCGGCAGGGAGAATCCGACGGCGACCGTGAGATTCGCGGTTTTTCTGCCTACGCCCGGAAGTTCGCACAGTTCTTCGACCGTGCGGGGGAGGATGCCGCCGAATTTTTCGCGCAGCACTCCCGGCAGGTCATGCAGATGCTTCGCCTTCTCGCGGAAGAATCCCACGGGATAGATTAGCTTTTCCAGTTTCTCAAGCGGAATGCGTTCGAGCTTTTCCGGCGTCAGGGGAGGAGCGCCGCGTTTCGCGGCGGGACGCATCGCCGCCGCATGTGCGAAAAGTCTGCGCACCGCTCCCGCGGTGCAGGCGTCCTTTGTGCGCGCCGAAAGGATCGTTCCCGCAAGCACGCAGAACGGATCTTCCGTCTGCGCCTGCACGAGTTCGATTATGGGGGAGGAATGCGCCTCGAACTCGCTTTTCAATATGGCGACAGCCTCGGGGATTTCAGAATATCGCACTTGGGTCCAGCTCCGAAAGATCCTCTACAACCCATTCGCAACCGTCGAAGTATCGCGGGACCGCGCCCGGACGGCCGCGCCGCAAGCCTATGACGCGCATTCCCGCGTCAAGCCCCGAACGCACGCCTGCGGCGGAATCCTCCACGGCCACGCACTCGCCGGGATCGGCTCCGGCGATGGCGGCGGCCTTGAGATAGCAGTCCGGGGCGGGTTTGCCGCGCGGATAGTCCTCGGCGCCGAGCACGAATCCGAGAAGACCGTCCACTCCGCACAGAGCGGCTGCCTTCAATATCTCGTCGCGGCACGAGCCTGAAACTATGGCGCACGGGGCGACCTCCGCCGCGCGCTTCAGGAACTCCACGCTCGAACGCATCACGATTGATTTCGGATCTGGTACGACGCGTTTGAAATACGGCTCCAGGATTTCGCCGGCCTGAGCCGGCGTCATGCCGGAAATCTGCGGGAACTCCGCAGCAAGCGCGGCGTTTATATCGAACCACGACCTGCCGGTGATGACCGAAAGCACATGCTCCGGCGTCGTGTGCGCGCCGCGATCCGCGAGCGCGGCCGCGATCGCCGCCGCCCACGGCATTTCGGTGTCGACGAGCGTTCCGTCGAGATCGAAGAAGAACGCGGCAGGCTTCTTCATGCGTTGCGGCCGCAGCACTTCTTGTATTTCTTGCCGGAACCGCAGGGGCAGGGATCGTTGCGGCCGATTTTGGGCTCCTGGCGGTGGAGCGGCGTATGGCCTTCTATAGCCCCGTCGATGAAACGCCATTCGCCGTCGACGCGCGCGAACTGCGCCTTTTCGCGGTGGACGCATTCCTTGCCTTGAACCGTATATTTCGCCTCGAACGACACCGTGCCCGTGTCGTCGCCTTCGCCGCCGCCTTCGGACTCCAGGACTTCCAGCCCGGTCCATTCGGCGGACTTCGCCCATCCCAGGCATGTTTCGCGGTCGAACTCCTTCCGCGCCTGCGGTCCGGACGATTCATAGAGAAAATCCACTTGAAGCGTTGCGTATGCAGAGTATCTTGCACGCATCAGGGCTTCGGCCGTCAAGGCCTTTTTCGCTCCCGAAAGTATCGGGCCGCAGCATGCGCCGTATTTCCTGCCCGAGGCGCAAGGGCAAAGTTCAGTATCTTTCATGCGGGGGAGTTTACCAAATCCGCGCCGCGCTTGCGCGCGGAAATTTCCGCGGCTTGCCGTTTCCGCCGGAATCGGGTATCATTTGCGCGCTTGGACAATTCCGTCCCCGCCCCATCCGCAAAAAGGAGACCGAAATGGAGAAGATCGCCGGACTCATCGACGCACCGTTCACGCCTTTCACCCCAGACGGTGAAGTAAACCTCGAACCCATTCCGCGCTACGCCGCGATGCTCGCGAAAAACAGCCTGAAGGGCGTTTTCATCAACGGCTCCTCCGGCGAAGGATACATGCTTACGGACGAAGAGCGCATGAAGCTCGCCGAAGCGTGGATGGCCGCCGCGCCCGCGGGCTTCAAGGTGATCGTCCATGTTGGCTCCTGCTGCGCCAGGGCGAGCCGCAGACTCGCAGAGCACGCGCAGTCGATCGGCGCGTGGGGCATCGGCGTGATGGCCACGCCGTTCCCGAAAATCGGCCGCATCGAGGAACTCGCCAAATACTGCGAAGAAATCGCAGCCGGCGCGCCGGATCTTCCTTTCTACTACTACCACATTCCCGCGTTCAACGGCGCGTTCCTGCCGATGCTCGACCTGCTGAAGGCCGTGGACGGGCGCATTCCGAATTTCGCCGGAATCAAATACACGTACGAATCGCTCTACGAATACAACCAGTGCCGCCTCTACAAGAACGGCAGATTCGACATGCTCCACGGCCAGGACGAGACGATTCTTCCGTCTCTGGCGATGGGCGGCGCGCGCGGCGGCATCGGCGGCACCACGAACTACAACGGACGCTGCCTGGCCGCGATAATCGACGCCTGGGACGCCGGCGACATCGAAAAGGCGCGCGAGCTCCAGAACTTCGCCCAGGAAGTCATCAACGTGATCTGCCGCTTCCGCGGAAACATCGTCGGCGGCAAGCGCATCATGAAACTCATCGGTCTGGACCTCGGACCGAACCGCACGCCGTTCCGCAACATGACGGCGGACGAAGAAGCCGAAATGAAGAAGCAGCTTGAAGAGATCGGATTCTTCCAGCGCTGCAACGTTTTCTGAAAAACCGGGACTCACGCAGATGGACGCTTCGTCATATCTCGCTTCGTGGCGCGACCTCTACCGCGACGATCTCGCCGGCGACATAATCCCGTTCTGGCTGGAGCACGGACTCGACCGCGTAAACGGCGGCGTGTACACGTGCCTCGACCGCGACGGAACGGTGATCGACACGACCAAATCCGTATGGTTTCAGGGCCGGTTCGGATTCGTCATGCCTTACGCCTTCAACAACGTCGAAAAACGGAGCGGGTGGCTCGACGCCGCCCGCTCCGCGATAGAGTTCTCCGACGCGCACTGCTACGACTCCCGCGGGCGGATGTATTTCGAGACCAAGGCCGACGGAACGCCGCTCAGGATGCGCCGCTACGTGTTTTCGGAATGCTTCGCCTGCATGGCCAAGGCGGAGTTCGCGCTTGCGACCGGCGATAGCCGCTACGCGGAGGAGGCGCTTGCGCTTTTCAAGCGCATCCGCGGCTTCATGGCGGACGGCGCGCGGTTCATGCCGCCGAAATACGAACCCGCCCTCGAAACGCGCGGACACTCGCTGACAATGATGCTGATCAACGTGGCGCTCTGCGTTAAGAAGGTGTCTTCCGACCCCGCGCTCGACGAACAGATCGAAGCCTCGTTCCGCGAACTTTCCGGATACTTCGTGCATCCCGAGTTCAAGGCGCTTCTTGAAACGGTCGGGCCCAACGGAGAGTTCATCGACACAATCGCCGGACGCACCATCAACCCCGGACACTGCATCGAAACCGCGTGGTTCCTGCTCGACGCCGCCGCGAGCCTCGGCCGCGACGACATCCGTAACGCCGCGCTCCAGATTCTCGACTGGTCCTGGGAATGGGGATGGGACCGCGAATACGGCGGACTGGCAAGCTTCAAAGACTGCCGCAACCTTCCGCCCCAGTGCTACGAACAGGACATGAAGTTCTGGTGGCCGCACTGCGAAGCGATAATCGCCGCGCTTTACGCGTACAAGGTCACGCGCGACGAAAAATACCTGCGCATGCACAGGCTCGTGTCGGATTGGACGTACTCGCATTTCCCCGATCGCGAATACGGCGAATGGTACGGCTACCTGCACCGCGACGGTTCCGTCGCGCAAAGGGCGAAGGGCAACATTTTCAAAGGACCTTTCCACATACCGCGCATGATGGTGAAAGCCTTCACCCTCTGCAACGAAATCCTCGCAGGCTGAAACACCGCACCCGCAAAAAGCGTCCCGCGGCGGAAGAGGACGCGCCAAGAAAGGAACGCAGATGAAAAACCGCGCTTCGATTCTCTCTGTCGCATTCGCCATTGCATCCGCTGCCGCGCCTGCGCTGTCGGCACCTGTCGCTCTCGAATGGGCGCAGCCGTCCGGAATGCCCGCGCGCGCCGCCCGTCCGTTCAGCGGCCTGCTCGCCGACGGCTCGATGATATTCGCGGGCGGCAGCGATTTCGTCCCCGACGCCGCTACGGGCAGGATGCGCAAGACGTTTCTAAAGGACATCTTAACGCGTTCGCCGGACGGCGTCTGGACGAAAACCGGCGAACTGCCGTCCCCTGTCGCCGAAGGTGTCTGCGCCTCCGTCGCCGACGGCGTTTTCTGCGCCGGCGGCAACTGCGGCAGAACGCGGTACGACAATGCGTTCATCCTTCATCGCGACGGCTCCCGCAGCGATCTTCCGCCGCTGCCCGAACCGGTTTCGATGGGCGCGGCCGCCGCCGACGGCGGGATGGTGTACGTGGTTTCGTCCGACACGGTCTACAGAATCGACCTGCGCGACCCGTCCGGCTGGGAACTCGCCGGAAAAATCCCCGGACCTCCGCGCCTGCAGCATGTCGCCGCGATCCAGAACGGCGACCAGAAGGAAAAAGTCCTCGTCGTGTACGGCGGATACGACGCCTCGTCCGGCGAAGTCCTGCACGACGGACACGCGCTCGTTCTTTCCGCGATCGGAAGGGAAAAGGAAGCCGGCCTCGAAACCCCGTGGAGGAGACTCGCACCGCTCCCGGAAAACACCACGACCATCGGCGCGGCGTTCCTTCCTGTCGGACACCAGCACATCCTTCTCGCAGGCGGATACGGAGAAACCGGCTGGCGGAACAAAACCAGATGCCGGAGGCTGCTCGACAAAAAAATCTCGCGCGGCGGGCTGTCGCCGGAGGAACAGGCGTTCCTCGACGAATGGGAGCAGTGCAAAGATCCGGTGAAACTCGGCTGGCAGAGAAAGATTCTCGCGTTCAACTGCGTGACGGGAGCCTGGTGCGAATACGGCGAAATCGCGCCGGAAGACAAACCGCGCTGCGGAGCCGCAGCCGCGCTGAAAACAGGCAAGACTCCGGAGGAATGCACTCTGCTCATAGCGGGCGGCGAAACCGCGCCAGGCCTGCGCACGGACGCCGTGTCCTGCGCCACTTTCCGCAAGACCGGCAAATTCGGCGCGGCCGCATGGGCCGTAGTCGGCGGATACGCGCTTTTGATGGCGGGCATGGCCTGCTTCTTCATCTTCAAGAAGAAGGACGAAAACGACTACTTCCGCGGCGGAAACAGAATTCCCTGGTACGTGGCCGGAATGTCGATCTTCGCGACAATGCTTTCTTCGATAACTTTCATCGCGATACCGACCCAGGCGTATCTCCAGGACTGGCGCTACTTCGTGATGGCGTTTTTCATAATCGGCATGGCTCCGGTGGCAATATGCTACTATCTGCCGT
>Ga0310695_10005688_pt1 | contig 21493 bp, 18 predicted proteins | sample RumenRJG_04DNA_FD_203882 | JGI IMG/M metagenome (GOLD analysis project Ga0310695, IMG submission 203882) | Bovine rumen microbial communities from Lethbridge, Alberta, Canada - RJG_04 (v2) (version 2) | ecosystem: Host-associated > Mammals > Digestive system > Stomach > Rumen | place: Canada...
TGGACAGCGGGTTCCAGCTCACCCTGATCGGCATAAGCGTGCTTGCCTTTTACGCCGAATACCTCAGCTTCACCCTTGAGAGAAAACGCGTGTCGGGCATAGCGCTGTGCGTGACCGGCATGCTGGTGTATATCGCCTGCTATGTGTACAGCCATGTACATCCGGCGGCATACGCTCTTCCGGACGGTGTGAACTTCAACCTGCACATCGTATGGGGAATCATCATCTTCTCGGTCAACATAGTGTTCCTGAAGATATTCGTCATGATAACCACGCAGTCCGAAAGCTCGCTGACCGCGGCCCAGAAACAGGCAAACAGCATGATAACCGCCATGTCCTCGGACTACAGGAGCGTGTACTACGTGGACCTCGACAGGGACACGGCCATATGCTACCGGGAGGATCCGAACGATAAAGAGCAGTCCCCGGCCGGAGTGGAATTCAGCTTCTACGAGCGCTTCGCCTGGTACGGGCAGCACTGCGTTGCCGAAAGCTACCGCAGGGGCTTCATGGCTTTCATCGATCCGGACAATATCCGCGAGAGGCTTTCGACCAGGCCCCTCATAGCCTACCGCTATCTGGCGGTAAGGGAAGGGCGCGAATACTACGAGATGATCCGCATGGCGGGCGTCCGCCGCGTTGAGGACCGCGACGACCATATAGTACACGCGATAGGGCTCGGGCTTACCGTCATCGACGAGGAGATGAGAGAGACCATGGCAAGGAACGAGGCTCTCGCAGAGGCCCTCGCCGCCGCGGAGGAGGCGAACGTTGCCAAGTCTTCGTTCCTCTCGAGGATGAGCCACGAGATCAGGACGCCGATGAACGCCATCATAGGCTTCGACAAGCTGTCACTGCGCGATGAGAATCTGAGCCCTGAGACGAGGGATCATCTCGAGAAGATCGACGAGAGCGCCGAGCATCTGCTGTCGCTGATCAACGACGTCCTCGACATGAGCCGCATAGAATCCGGGCGGCTGGTACTCAGGAATGAAGAATTCTCGCTGGGCGCGATGCTCGAGCAGATCAACACCATGGTCACGTCCCAGTGCAGCGATAAGGGGCTTACCTACGAATACCGTGTCCTGAACAGGATGGACGACCGCTACATAGGCGACGACCTGAAACTCAAGGAGGTGCTTCTGAACATCCTGAGCAACGCCATCAAGTTCACGGATGCGCCGGGCAGCGTGACGCTCAGCGTCGAGAGAACGGCGAGCTTCGAGAATAAGTCGACTCTGCGCTTCCGCATCAAGGACACAGGCATCGGCATGGATAAGGACTACATCCCGAAGATATTCGACGCCTTCACGCAGGAGGACGACAGCCGCAAGAACAGATACGGCAGCACGGGCCTCGGCATGGCGATAACGAAGAACATCGTCGAGATGATGAACGGAACGATCGACGTCGAGTCCGAGAAGGGCGTCGGCACGGAATTCGTCGTGACGGTCACATTCAGGAACGCCGGGGATTCCGGAGATATCAAGGGATCCGGGGAGTCCGGCGGTGCAGGCGGGACGAAGCTTGCGGAGCTTGAGGGCAGATGCGTCCTCCTCGCCGAAGACATAGAGATGAACGCCGAGATCATGATGGATATCCTCGAGATGGAGGGCATCGGGGCAGACCACGCCGAAAACGGCAGGATCGCGCTTGAGATGTTCGAAAACAGCGAGCCGGGCAGATACTCGGCCATACTGATGGATATACGCATGCCGGAGATGGACGGCCTCGAGGCCAGCGAAGCCATAAGGGCCCTTGACAGAGAGGACGCGAAACGCATCCCGATCATCGCCCTGACCGCCAACGCCTTCGACGAGGACGTCCAGAGGTCGCTGCAGGCGGGGATGAACGCGCATCTCAGCAAGCCGGTCGATCCGGACCACCTGTTCAGAACGATGGGTGAGCTGATATACAAGGCGGAAGAGAACAGATAACATACAGCAGACAGGAAAGAAAGTACGAGCATGGATACACTTTTTATGATAATACCCAAAGTCTTCGGAGGAATAGTGTTCCTCGCGGGCGCGGCGCTCTTCATATTCGGACTCAAGACGAGCTTCAGCGAAAGACGGCGCTGCACGCTTTCGACCTACGGGATAGTCCACAGAAAGCTGTACGACTACACGGACAGCATAACCGACCCGACCGGAACGCGCGGAGGAACCTACCCGTGCGGGCTCAGGCTGCTGATCACCATCGACGGCGAAGAGCACAACGTGTTCAACGAGACATATGACACCGCGTACGAGAGGTTCAACGAGGGCGACAGGGTGCGCGTGAAGGTGAATCCGGACAACCCTTCTGAGTACTACGTAAACGAAGGAGCCTCGCCGGGCGTGTCCGTAATCCTTATAGGCATCGGCATGATGATCGCCGGAGCGGCAATATTCATGTATTTCAGGTTTTAGGCGCCGGATTACGGTCAGGATCTATGAAAATACTCTGCATAGGCGATTCGAATACATACGGCTATGATCCGAGGTCATATATCGGGTCGAGGTATCCGGAGGACGTCCGCTGGACGGACCGGCTTGACGGCTGCGAAGTGATCAACCGCGGAGTCAACGGAATGAAGGTTCCGCGCGAGCATCGGAGGTATGCCGGACTGATCAGCGCAGAGAGGCCGGATCTTGTCATCATCATGCTCGGCACCAACGATCTTCTCAGCGGAGTGAGCGCGGAGGAGATCACAGCGCGCATGGAGGCTTTCCTGGACGCGGTGATGAGCGCCGGCAGTCCGGTGATGCTCATCTCGCCTCCGGTGCTGCAGTACGGCGAATGGGTGATGGATGATGAGATCGTCGGGGAGTCGGAGTCCCTGGGCGGCCTGTACCGCGCTCTTGCGGACAGAAAAGGATGCATGTTCGCGGACGCCGGCAAGTGGGACATAGAGACGACCTTCGACGGCGTGCACTTCTCGCCCGAAGGACACGCGGCGTTCGCGCAGAAACTCAAGTCCTGTTTTTGAGACTCGTCAGGATGTAGCATATTGTCAGCTCAACTTTGGAAAGAATTCGCCAGGAACCTTAAAATATAGGGCTCCTGGCGATTGCTCTGTTTGCCTATTTTTGTGTTCTTTCTATGGGATGTTGTTTTCTTCAAAAAACATAGGGTGATGTCTGCCCCGAGAGCGACTGCGCTGACCGGCGAGGTATACTAAACTCGCTCGGGCAGCTATAGAGCGGCGCGATCGGCGTGGCAGACCCCGTGAGCTCAAGTGAGAGCGAACGGCTCTTGTTGCCAGCCGACACAGCTTCGCAGAGTCGGCAGAGAAAGCGGTGTCTCAGGCTTTGCCAGAGACGAACGTATCTTTCCCTTCGCCAGGGAGGCAGGTCAGCAGCGTGTGATCCCGCTGCTGACGCAGAAGAGGGTATTCTGAATCGCATAGTCAAGGATCAAGCCCGCTTTGCGGCGCCTGCGGCGTCCTTGACTCTGCTCCCCCTCTTGGTCAGTATCTGAGAAGCCGTCTCATTTGTTCCTGAGTCCGGTACTTTACGTTCAGTTCAAGTGTGAAGAGCTTCGAGATCTCATCCAGGACTTCGTTGTAGAATACCATCTGGTACTGGTTGCTATCCGAGATCCTGGTGCAGCGGTACTTTCTGAGTGAGTCTAATATCTCGCCGACGGGATATCTGTTTCCCAACATGTTCTCGAGTGTCCTGATCAGCACCAATGCGGTGAAGCATGTAGAGAAGTGAGCATCAATGTGATCATTGGTCTTTACGAACACCGGTCTTGCGCTGAACTCCGACTTGGATATCTTGAATGTCTCTTCTATCCTTGCAAGTCCCCTGTACACATCTCTCAATTCATGGTCTGTCATCTCGAGTTCACTGGTAACGATGGAGTAGTACCCGTCATACTTTTCGTCTTCAGCTATCTTTTCTTTATCCAGAGACAGATCCTTGCCGTCAACTATCTCACCTGTGTTCTTGTTGAATGAGATGTTCATTATGTATGCAGCGCTACCTGCAGCAGTGATCTTGTCGTACTTCTTAGGATGAGCTATGAGGTCTTCTGCTCTAGCGATCATTACGTCTCTGTCAGCCTTCTGCTTCCTCGCATATTTCTCTGAGTAGTAGACCATCTGCTTCTGGTCTATGATCACGGTCTTTGTATGGCGTTTCTTTATGCCCGGCTTGGATACATTGACCTTGATCTCTTTAGGGAAGATTCGTGACTTATGTCTGAAGGTGATCTCACTGCCATCATCAGCAACGATCTTCTCATCGATGTAACCACCTTCAAGCACCCATGCTTTGAACTCATCGGTAGCTCCTCGGATCGACTGCCCGTATACATAGCCGTCTCTTGGATTCTCGTCTTCACGGTTATCTCCATTGAGCCAGTAGATGTTATCCGATGTGTTGAGCCCTCTGTCCGCAACGAAGATGATCCTCATGTCTTCAAAGCGCTCCTTCATGCGGTTTATGATCGGCCGCATGTGTAGTTTTTCAGATTCATTGCCGGGAAAAAGATCGTATGCAACAGGGATGCCATTCCGATCGATCATAAGCCCCATCGAAACGATTGGATCAGGTCGTCTGTTTTTCTCCGGTCCGCGTTTACAGTACTTCGCCGGGACTGGATTGCCGTCCTTGTCCACGGGATTTCCTTCATCATCGAGGATGTCCATATCTGACCGGCCTATGTCGAAGTAGTAGTTAGTGCAGTCGAAATATGATGTGGAAAGATCCCTCTCGATCAGCTTCTTTGAATGATCGAAGATCCATTCCTGCAGAGCTTCCTGGTTTCTGGCTATTATGTCCAAAGCATAGTAGACGTCGTCAAGGCTGAAGCCGTCATATCCTTCAAAGAACATGTGCCGGTGCTCATAAGTCCATTTCTTTGAGCCGGGGTAGAGGGCTCTTCCGAACACAAGAAGCCTGTATATCTGATCGATGCTGTAGTCCACATTGAGCTTTCTGGTCTTCCAGTTCCAGAACTTGTCGATCTCAAGATCCTTGTAGAGCTGCTTAAGAATACCATAACCAACATTTTTCAGATTGTCTTCATCGACATCCATAGTTTCATTGAGATCGATCTCAATGCTTACCGTAGACGATTTCTTCTTTTCGGCAGTTCGTTGTTTTGCGACTTCCCTGAAGTGCGCGATAGGGTCATCATAGATCTTTTTCAGATCTTCCAGACTGCCGAGCGCTTCAACTGTTCTGTTAGTGTGTTTTCTTTTCCCGGTCACGGGATCCTTGTACGAGATCTTCTCGTTGAGATAAAGATGTTCGTGACCTTCCTTGCCTGTGATGTTCAGATACATTGCAAAGCCTCCTGTTACTTGAAATTGTAACATGTTTTGAAGAAATAGTCAAGAATAGGCATACAGAAAACACAATATATTGACAAAAAAAGTACTGCAACCACAATGGGTACAGGCTCTATTTAACAAACTCGGTTTCCAAACTCAGGAGGCCCGCCTCCTCCGATTCCTCGTACGAGATGTAGGTGGCGTCGTTCTTCGAATACATGGTGCCCTCGGTGTATATCTCGAGCGAATCCTCTTTTTCGAGCTCGCGAAGGAACGCCTCTCCGCTCGGTCTGAGGTTCTCGACATACTGTGTGCTTGTGATCTTAAGATTTACGTTCTTTTTCATGGCCTTTGTTTCTGTTTCCCAACTCGATTATTATAAAACACTTGACGCAACCGACACAATAACAACATATTTGAAATCTAGAATAAATGCTGTAAAATTACCGGGAAAGCAACGATATCGCCATAAGGGAGATAAAGGACATGGACGACAGAAAAACTATTATCAGACTTGACGATCCTTCATTTGAATGGAAGGAAGAAACACCGCCCGCGGCTGCGCCTGCGGATGTTCCTCTGACGGAGACCGTGGTCGAACCGGCTGCCGGGCCGGTCCCGTCCGATGTGGCCGTGTTCGACGTTCCGGACACAGCTGCGCAGGACACGCACAAAGAGGCTGTATTCAACGTGCCTGAAACGCCTGCGCGAGCGCCGTACGAAGGTCCTGCGCACGCGGCGCCTGAGGGGCCTGCCCACGCGGCTCCTGCAGGCTCTTCGAAGAGGAAGAAAGAAAAGAAGTATGTGACCCGCGGCACTCTGGCCGCCTTCATGATCATCACCATGATAGTCAGCGCCATGCTCGGCGCCGTAGCGGGCCTGCTCTTCTCGCGCACCGGCGGCAGCGCGGTAAAGGAAAGAGTGGATTCCGAGCTGTCCGAGCTGAACCTCGGAGACGCCACCGGAAGCGAGCTGACCGTATCCGAGATCGTGAAGAAAAACGAGGACTCCGTCGTGGAGATTGTCGTCTCGGGCACATCCCAGGGCATGTGGGGCCAGCTCGAACTCACGCAGGGCGCCGGCTCCGGAGTCATCGTGAAGGAAAACGGATACATCGCGACGAACTACCACGTTATAGAGGGGGCCAGCAAGGTCGAAGTCACCCTGCACAACGGCGAAACATATAACGCGAACATAGTCGGCAGCGATTCGATGAACGACATCGCAGTGATCAAGATAGACGCGAAGGACCTTGTGCCTGTCTCCATAGGCGACAGCAGCAAGCTCAGCGTCGGCGACATGGCGGTAGCGATCGGCAACCCTCTGGGACAGCTCGGCGGCACAGCGACTGCCGGCATCATCAGCGCTCTTGACAGGAACCTTACGATCGAAGGAACGCCTCTTACTCTGATCCAGACCGATGCGGCCATCAACGGAGGCAACTCCGGCGGAGGACTCTTCGACGGCAGAGGCGAGCTCATCGGCATCGTCGAATCCAAAGCAGCGGCCGTGGGCGTTGAAGGTCTTGCGTTCGCGCTTCCTATCAACTCGGTCTCGGGCGTCATCAACGACCTGATCGAGAACGGAGGCTCCAACAAGACAGCCAAGGTCACGCCGGCTGTGGGCGTGGTCATAAGCGAAGTATCTGAAGAAAACGCCCAGTACTACGGTCTGAGCAAGGCCGGCGTATATATCGCGCAGGTGACGGGCGAGAACGCAAAGAAGGCCGGCTTCCAGGAGAAGGACAGAGTCGTCTCGATCGACGGAAAAGAGATCAGCAAAAGCGACGAGTTCATAAGCATAGTCAGAAAGCACAAGATCGGAGACACGGTCTCGATCGTGGTCGAAAGAAACGGCCAGGAGGTCGAGATAAAGACCGAGCTCGAGCCGCTGGCCGATACATCCGCGGACGAATAGTCCCTGACGTTGACGCAAATCTGCCGGATCCGGCGTGACTTGCGTCAACGTTGGGACGGTTTCCACCCGGCACAAGCATAAATGTTGACGCAAATCACCTGATTTCAGACCTGTTTGCGTCAACATTTTTCTTTTTTTGTGAGTTTCATATGAAAACGTTGACGCAAATTGTGATGAATAGCGTCGATTTGCGTCAACGTTCTGTCTTTATTCTGTGTCTTTATTCCGCGTTATTCGGCGTCTCCCATTGCCTCCATCTTCTTGCCGAGCTCGAAGACGAATTCCTTAAGCGCCTTGACATGCGCGTCGGCCTCCGACCTGGCCTCCTCATCACGACCGGCGTTGATGGCCTCCATGATGCGGTTGTGCTGCTCGGCCGTCGACTCGTACAGCGAGAAATCGTCGTAGTACAGATATCTGAATCTGAGCGAGAGCTCCTGTACATATTTTACGAGTTCGCTGAGCGTCTCATTTCCGCTGCACTGTACGATGAAGTTGTGGAACTTCTCGTCGAGCTCGATAATTGTCTCCTTGTCGTCAGCCTTCTCGATCGCCTGCTCGTATTCGCGGGCGATGGACCTGAGATGCTGCTTCTCGTCATCGGCGATCCTCTGCGCGGCCAGCTTTGCCACGAAGCCTTCCATGTCCTCTCTGACTTCGAACACGTCGAGCATGTCCTTGATCGAGATACTGGCTACATAGGCGCCGCGCCTCGGCTCGACCTTTACGAGCCCGTCGTCGGCGAGCCTCTTTATGGCCTCTCTGATCGGGGTCCGGCTCACGTTCATCTTTTCGGACAGGTCGATCTCCATCAGTCTGGTCTGAGAAATGATCTCGCCTGTCAGGATCTTATGCTTCAGTTCGAGATATACCAGATCCTTCAGCGGCTTCTGTACCTTAAGCTGTATGTCCGTCATAATGTCCCCCTGTATCATCTGCCCGTGTCTGTCAGCCACGCTCTCAGCGACGCATCGTTTACAGCCAGCTCGGTAAAGGCGGCCAGTCCCTTGCCTGCCTTATCGAGGTCTTCGTAGTATGCGACCATAGTCGGACCGCTTCCGCTCATCAGGATCACCTCGGCATCGAGCCTCTCCTGCATGAACTTTCTCAGGTTCGCTGCCTTAGGGTCGGCCATGAGAGTGTATTTTTCCATGTCGTTGACAAACAGGTGCTTCCCGGCGTGGTCTGCGTCCGCATAGCCGATGGCGTCCATGGCCTCGTAGGCTGCCTTCGTCATGATCGCAGTCCCCGGATTTGCCATAATGACATATCTCGGCACGCTCTCTGCCGCTTCGACTATCTCGCCTATTCCGAAGGTCCACGCTGAATCGCGCGCCTCATCAAGACCTTCGAGCCCCGAGAGCACATCGCGGTTGCGGTACGCGTTCATGAACGTCGAGAACGGAACATCAGCCCCGAATCCGGCGCCTATCTCCATGAGCTGCCTCAGGCTGAACGGTCTTCCGGTCATCTCGTTGAGTCCGAGAAGACAGGCCGCAGCGTTGGCGCTTCCGCCTCCGATACCCGCCGAGACCGGAAGGTCCTTCCGGATATCTATGAGAAGCTGATCCGTCAGTCCGTACTTTTCAGGATCATCCCCGCCTATAGCGTCCGTGAAAGCCTTGACGGCTCTGAACGCAAGGTTGTCCATGTCCGTCGGGATTGTTTTTGCATCCGTACATAAATATACAACAATGCCATTTACAGTGCAATGCGGCAGCTTGTATTTTGTTGCTTTTTGAGAACATTTCTCGATCTTCATGACATCATGCAGACCGATCCCCTGCATGAACGAAACGATGTCATGATAACCGTCGGGCCTTTTGCCCGTGATCTCAAGCGAAAGATTTATTTTTGCATGTGCGTTGAGAGTTATGTGATCCATCCTGTGATCTCCGAAAGGGTCAATGAAAACAGGGGAGGCCGGCTCCCCTTATATATGTTTTCTATTTCTTTCTCTGGTTCCCCTTGCTGCCTTTGCTTCTGGTCTTCGCCTGCTTAGGAGCCTTTTCGGCTTTTCTCATGGCAGCCAGGGCCTCGACCGATCTGTCCTCCCTGCTGATCGGAGCCGGCGCGTGTACATGATATACATTGTTCAGGAGCTCCGCGCAGTTCTCGATCTTTTTCTCCTGAGGCTCTTCGGTCTTTTTCTTTTTCCGGGCCCTCTTCTTTGCTTCCTTTTCTTCTTTCTTAGCCTGCTCGGCTTTTACCTCGTCAACTGTCTTGCCGGTCCGCTTCGCTTCTCTGTACGGATTGAACGCGGCCTCCTTAGGAGCGTCCTTCGGGGTCTCCTCTTCTTCTTTCATGTTGTTCTGGCGTACCGAGATCAGCATGATGCCTCCGAACATGACGAACATCATGACCATGTTGACTATGTTGTTGACCCTCTGATTGTACGTTCTGAACGTCACGGTCTGCTCTTTTGCAAGCTCGTGGCCGTCGTTGTCCACCACGCCTTTGCTTACGACGAGCCTGTACTCGGAGTTGTTTTTGGCGGTGAAGCCCTTGTCGATGTCTGCAAGCACCAGCACGAGACCGTCGTTCTTGTCGCTGAACAGTATCTCTACAGGGACGGCCTTTCCGTCCTCGTCGTAGATGGCAAACTTGTCGAGATTCGCCTTCTTTACCTCCGGCTTGTTTATCGGATGATTGAATGTAAGCTTGACTCCGAGGTTTTCGATCGAAGTATTCTTCTGTCCGTCTTCAGGGTATGAAGACTTGAGTTTCAATCCGTCATCGGCAAAGCACATGGCCGATGCCGCCATTATCATGACCGCAGTCAGTATCGCGATCAGACTTACCCTCTTCATTATCTGTATTCCTCCGTTGTTTTACGTCTGCTTCTGAAGAATCCCCTGAGCAGCTCAGAGCATATGCCTCCGAGCACTCCGCGTTCCGTTTCTATGCGGTGGTTGAGCCTCGCGTCGCCCGCTATGTCGTACAGCGATCCGCAGGCTCCCGTCTTGGGGTCATCGGCTCCGATCACCAGGCGGGATATCCGCGAGAGCACCAGCGCGCCGGCGCACATGCTGCACGGTTCGAGCGTGACATACATGGTCGCCCCGCTGAGCCACTTGCCCCCGAGTCTTTTCTCGGCTTCCTCTATCGCGAGCATCTCAGCGTGAGCGGATGAGAGCCCCGATGATTCGATGCGGTTATGCGCCCTTGCCACGATGACTCCGTCCTTCACGATCACGGCCCCGACCGGGACCTCGTTCTCAGAGGCTGCCTCAGCGGCCTCCCTCAGCGCCTCGAGCATGAAGCGCTCATCATCGTTTGCGCATTTGATTTCCTCAAAAACCATAGCCCGGATATTGTATCACAACAGGACTTTAAAAATCTACTTTAATACGTATTTAACGACCATCAGAAGCGGATTCACATCATACAGCACCTTGCCTATGCTGGTCATCTGAAGGGCGCTGAGAGTCGCCGGCACGTTTTCGGGATTCAGAAGCGCCGTTACCGGTATGAGAAGAGCGACGAATATCCACGCTATGAGAAGGCCCCTTACTCCTCCGAGCACAAAGCCGAGCAGCCTGTCAGTGACTCCGATCACCGGCGAGGTGTCGCGGAAGCGCCTGATAAGGAACCTGATCACCGCTGTGAAAACAGCTGCGGCCAGCAGTATGAGAGCGAATCCGATGACGCTCACGGCTATCGCGGTCAGCTTCTGGGCAGCAGCGTCCGCAGCCCTGTCCGCCGCGCTGTCGAACATGCTTCCGACGGATTTGGAGAGCGAGTCCATGTAGGATCCCGGGTCGCCCGTCGAGTTCAGTGAATCGAGCGCGGCGTTCCCGCTGCCCGGATCGGCCCCCTCTCCCCTGATAAGCACGAATATGTGCTCGTGCAGGGACCGGCTCATCTCGGTCTTCATGAGGAAGGCGGATATTTTATCGGAATAAAATATCCCGAGCCCGACGCCTGCTGCGATGCTCGCCAGTCTTATTATCGTATCGCCTATCCCTTTGACGGCGCCCCACAGGGCGGCCGCAAAGATGATGATGCATATGACTCCGTCTATTGCCCACCAGTCTGTAAACATACGGACATTTTACCACATTCGGGCCCGGTCTTACCTCTCATAAACAAATCTTATTCATGCTGCGGTGCCCGGACCGCAGCCGGCGCAGTCCCGTTTTGTTCGCGCATACATAAGCCTCCCCGGCGGCTTTGTTTTCCGCAACAAAAAACAATGTGAAATTTGTGTGGAGGAATAAGTTGTATTTCAGTAATTTCAAGGGTTTGACGGATTTTTAATTATTTGACGGGCTGCCCCCGCGGGTGCTATTATTAAATTACGTTAGAAAGCGGGGACGGGGCTTATTTTATTGACGCTTCCCGGACGCGCAAGCATATAAAAACAACGGAGGTATAAAAGCGATGGAAAAGAAAACCCCGCTCTATGACACCCATGTCAGGTACGGCGGCAAGATCGTCGAATTCGGCGGCTTCCTGCTCCCTGTACAGTACGAAGCCGGTGTCAAAGCAGAGCACATGGCTGTCAGGACCAAATGCGGACTCTTCGACGTCTCCCACATGGGCGAGATACTCGTACAGGGCCCTAAGGCAAAGGACTTCCTCAACCTGATCCTGACCAACGATTACACTGACCTTCAGCCGGGATTTGCAAGATATTCCCCGATGTGCAACGAGAACGGCGGCACCGTCGATGACCTCATTGTATACATGAAGGCAGAGAACGATTACTTCGTAGTCGTGAACGCGGCCAACACCGACAAGGACTTCGCGTGGATGTGCGATCACAAAATCGACGGAGTCGAGCTCAAAAACGTGAGCGATGAGTACGGCCAGGTAGCTCTCCAGGGGCCTCTCGCCGAGAAGATCCTGAAGAAGGTCGTGGATGAGAAATACATCCCTGCCGGCTACTACACATGCATCTTCGACGCAGACTTCAAGGGCATCCCTGTGATGATCTCCCGCACAGGCTACACAGGCGAGGACGGATTCGAGATCTACATGCCGGCCGCCAAGGCTCCGGACGTATGGGAAGCTCTGATGACTGCAGGCAAGGATGACGGACTCATCCCTTGCGCTCTCGGCGCCAGGGACACGCTGAGAATGGAAGCCGCGATGCCGCTTTACGGGCACGAGCTCAACGATGAGATCAGCCCTAAGACAGCAGGTCTCGGTTTCGCCGTCAAGATGGATAAGCCTGACTTCATCGGAAAGGCCGCGATCGAGGCGGACCAGCCGCTCAAGCACAGGAGAGTCGGACTCAAGGTCACGGGCCGCGGCATCCTCAGAGAGCATCTTGACGTCTACAGAGACGGCAAGATCGTAGGACACACTACTTCCGGCACGTTCCTGCCTTACCTCGGCAGCTCGTACGCGATGGCCATCGTCGAATCCGGCGCGAGAGAGATCGGAGCTCCGTGCCAGGTAGACGTTAGAGGGCGCATGGTCGACTGCGAGATGGTAGGACTGCCGTTCTACAAGAGAGAGAAGTAACGGAGGCGGACCCCTCCGGCTGAAACGTTATATCTTTAATCTTTTTTCTGTTTTTTAAAAAGGAGATCAAAAAATGTTTTATCCAAAAGAACTGAAGTACACGAAAGATGATGAATGGATCCGCTTCGAGGGCGATGAAGCTTATGTAGGCATCACCGACTACGCTCAGAGCGAGCTCGGCGACCTCGTATTCGTAAACCTCCCTGAGGTAGGCGACGAGGTAGTAGCGGGCGAGGCTTTCGGCGATGTCGAGTCCGTAAAGGCAGTTGCCGATGTAATGTGCCCTGTCACGGGCGTCGTTCTTGAGCTCAACGAGGAACTCCTCGACGACGCTTCGCTGATCAACAGCGATCCTTACGGCTCCTGGTTCATCAAGGTCGGCAGCATCACTGACAAAGAAGAACTCATGACATCTGAGGAGTATGACGCATACAGAGGATAATCATCTCCTCAGGGACAGTTATTTCCGCTGTTAAGTTAAGGAGGAATCAAATTGGGCACTTTCATTCCTAACACAAAGGAAGAGCAGCTAAAAATGCTCAACGAGATCGGATACAAGGATTTCGACGACCTCTTTAAAGTGATCCCCGAAGCGGCCAAGGTCAAAGGCGAGCTCGATCTTCCCGAAGGACTTTCCGAGATCGAAGTTGACCGCAAGGTCCGGGGCCTCGCAGACAAGAACGTCGTATTCCGTTCGATCTTCCGCGGCGCCGGCGCGTACAACCATTATGTACCGTCCGCAGTAGACGCGATCGCGGGCAAAGAAGAATTTGTTACGGCATACACACCTTACCAGGCTGAGATCAGCCAGGGCATCCTCCAGTCGATATTCGAGTATCAGACCATGATCGCCGAGATCACGGGCATGGATATCGCAAACGCCTCGATGTATGACGGCGCTTCCGCCGCCGCCGAGGCCTGCTGGATGTGCAAGGACAGAAAGCACAGCACCATTTATGTATCGGGAGCCATCGACGAGAGGATACTCACGGTCATCAACACTTACTCCTTCGGAAGAGAGAGCAAGGTCGTGGTCATCCCTGCAAAGGACGGCGTGACCGACAAGGACGCTCTGAAGAAAGCTCTTGCGGACGATCCTGAAGCATCCTGCTTCCTGATGCAGTATCCGAACTTCTACGGCATCATCGAGGACGCGGACGAGCTTTGCAGCATCACTCACGACGGAGGCGCGAAATTCATAATGTACTGCCATCCGCTCGCTCTCGGCGCTCTGAAGAGCCCGGGCGAGGTCGGAGCCGACATCGCGGTGGGCGAAGGTCAGCCTCTCGGACTCGGACTCGAGTTCGGCGGACCGTACCTCGGCTTCCTGTCGACGCGTCAGGAGTACATGCGCCAGATCCCGGGCAGACTCATCGGAGAGACTGTCGACACGAGAGGCGACAGAGGCTTCGTTCTGACCATCCAGGCCAGAGAGCAGCACATCCGCCGCGAGAAGGCAAGCTCCAACATCTGCTCGAACGAGGCGTGGTGCGCTCTGAGAGCCGGCATCTATCTGTCGACCATCGGCCCTGCGGGTTATGAGAAGGTCGCTGAGCTCTGCTCATCCAAGGCGCACTACATGGCCGACGAGCTCGAAAAGCTCGGCATGAAGCGCTGCTTCAAGGGCGAGTTCTGGAACGAATTCGCAACGACATGCCCTGACGCCGACAAGCTGCTTGCGGCTCTCGAAAAGAAGGGCATACTCGGCGGACTCAAGCTCTGCTGCGGCTGCTGCGATGCGGGATGCGACACAGACTGCATCCTCTGGTGCTGCACCGAGCTCAACACAAAAGAAGATATCGATGAAGTCATAGCTGTCGCAAAGGAGGTGTTCTAGGATGAAATTAGTATTCGAAAAGAGCATTCCGGGCAGAGGACAAGACATTTTCCCTGCATGCGATGTGCCTGTAAAGATGCCTGCGGCTCCGAAGCGCGAGAAGAAGGCTCATCTGCCTGAGATCTCCGAGAACGAGATGGGCAGACACTACACGGCTCTTGCCAAGAGAGCCCACGGAGTCAACGACGGATTCTATCCTCTCGGCTCCTGCACCATGAAGCATAACCCGAGGATCAACGAGAAGATGGCAGCCCTTCCGGGCTTTGCGAAGCTCCATCCGCTCCAGCCTGCTCACACAGTGACAGGAGCCAACGAGCTGATCGCGGATCTCGAGAAATTCCTCTGCGAGATCACGGGCATGGCGGGAGTGACATTCTCACCTGCCGCCGGAGCTCACGGCGAGTTCACCGGGCTTCTCCTGATCAAGGCTTATCACACGGACAGAGGCGACACAGAGCGTAACGAGATCATCGTTCCTGACGCCGCTCACGGCACCAACCCTGCCTCGGCTACGATGGCCGGCTACAAGACCATCGTCATCAAGTCGAACGAGAACGGCACTGTGGACATCGACGACCTCAAGGCCCACCTCGGTCCTAAGACTGCCGGCCTGATGCTGACCAACCCTAACACGGTAGGTCTCTTCGACCCTAACATCATGGAGATCACGAAGCTCGTCCACGAGGCAGGCGGACTCTGCTACTATGACGGAGCCAACCTGAACGCCGTTATCGGCATCGTGCGTCCTGCAGACATCGGATTCGACGTTATCCACATGAATCTGCACAAGACGTTCTCGACCCCTCACGGCGGCGGCGGTCCGGGAAGCGGCCCTTGCGCATACAAGAACTTCCTCGCTCCGTTCGCTCCGGGTCTCGTCTGCAAGGACGGCAAGGAGTACACGAGGGCCGAAAAATCCATCGGCAACATGACCGGCTTCTACGGCAACTTCCTCGTGATGGTCAAGGCGTACACCTACCTCCTGACCATCGGCAAGGACGTAGCCACTCTGGCGCAGAACGCCGTGCTCAACGCCAACTACATGCAGGAGAAGCTCAAGGATATCTATCCGATCGCATTCGACACGACCTGCATGCACGAGTTCGTCATCGGTCTCGACCCGATCTACAGGAAGACGCACGTATCGGCTCTGGACGTAGCCAAGGCACTCCTCGACTACGGCATCCATCCGCCTACGATCTACTTCCCTCTGATCGTGCACGAGGCTCTGATGATCGAGCCTACCGAGACGGAGACGAAGGAGACTCTCGACGAAGCCATCACGGCGTTCAGAGAGATCTACGACAGGATCTTCAGCGCGCCTGAAAGCGTACAGCAGGCTCCTCAGACCACGCCGGTACTGAGGCTTGACGACACCAAGGCCGCGAGAGAACCTCATCTGAGATACGTCTTCGACTAGTCTCCTCATCACGGAAACAGAAAGGAAGGCCCCTGCGCATCACATCATGCGCAGGGGTCTTTTCAGTACGGTCTTTTCCGTACCAATAATATTGAAGATATTGCTCCTGATTATATGGTAAAATATCGTTAACCAAGTATTTTTTGCGTACCGTAAAACAAGGAGAGGTTCCGGCATTGTCTGAGTATTTTTTACACTATGCTGAATCGAATATTTGTTGCGCCGCGATATTCGGCATCATGCTTGCCCACGATCTCAGAAGCGTCGACAGGCAGGAGAAGCAGATCAAATTCGACCGCGTTCTTGCCGCGTTCATCGCTTATTTTATTTCAGACGTTTTCTGGGCGGCAGTCATTACCGGCACTATCCCTAAAACGATCTTCTCCGCCTCCCTGACCAATATTTCGAATCTCGTCCTGATGATCCTTATAACATACTGCTGGCTCAACTATGCCATGGCTGTGCTGCAGTCACCGAACCGGAACCGGCCTCTCAACAAATTCGCGGTGCTCTTCCCGATGCTCATAAGCTTCATTGTCGTGATGATCATCTTCTTCATCGACCCGCTGATTCTCATCGACAAGGACCTCAATTCGACAGATCTTTACGATCTGTTCCAGGTCACCATACCTGACATCTACATCATCGCAGTGCTTATCTATGCTGTTAAAAAAGCCCGGTCTGTCGACTCTCCTTCCGAAAAGAGGACTTACCTTGCTCTCGGGATCGTCCCTGTCAGCATGATCCTGATCGGCGGGCTCCAGGCCTTTGTCATGCCGGAGAGTTCGATCTTCTGTCTGGGCTGCACCATAGTGATGGTGCTGTTTTACATCGAATCCATGGAGAGCCTGATATCGCTTGACCCTCTCACCGGGCTCAACAACCGCAGCCAGCTCCGCAGGTATGTTTCGCAGGACAATACTCTCTTCAGGGAGGGACTCGATACTTACATGATGATGCTCGACATAAACGATTTCAAAAAGATAAACGATACATACGGCCACGCCGAAGGCGACCGCGCTCTGATCATAATGGCGAACGCCCTCAGGAGGTCCGTCAGCGCGATGGATTTCCACGCCTTCATAGCAAGATACGGCGGCGACGAGTTCACCATCATAGCTCACACAAACAGCAGCGCCGGCCTTGACGCTCTTGCCGAAAAGATAAGGACCTCTCTCGAGGAGGAATGCGCGGCCGTGAAAGTTCCGTATACCGTGACCACCGGCATAGGCTGGTCGAAGCTCTCGCGCGGGAGCGACAGCGTGGCGGACTGCATGAAGCGCGCCGACCGCATGCTCTATATCAACAAGAAAGAGATAAAGTCCGGCGAAGCGATACAGGCGTCCTGACAGCAGGCAGCAGAGGAACTCAGATGTCCCAGTATTTTATTTACTACACCGAATCTCAGATAGTATGCCTGATCATATTCAGCATCATACTTATCCACGACCTTTCGAGGATCGACCGCCAGGAGAAGCAGATCAGGTTCGACTACGCGCTGGTCTCCTTCATGCTGTACTTCATTTCGGATACCTTCTGGGCCGCCATAATATCCGGCGTCATCCCGAAGACTGCAGCCAGCGCGACCATAGCCAACTATTTCAACAACTTCTTCATGGCGCTGATCACCTACAACTGGTTCATGTACGTTCTGTCGGTAGAGAAAGTAGGCAAAAAGTACAGTCCGAAGCAGAAGCTCCTGTTCGCGCTTCCACTCATCGCTTCGGCTGTCGTGTCCCTCGGTCTTTACGGACTCCGGCCTGATCTCATGTTCGGTCCGGACCTCAGCACCAAAGCCATGTCGACCGTGATGCTTGTGCTGGTTCCTATCATATACATCGTCGCGATACTGATATATACTGTCAGAAAGGCTGCAGAAGCGAAGACACGCGAGGAGAGGTCCACGCAGCTCCGGCTGGGAGCTCTGCCGCTTGCCATCGTGTTCGGAGGACTTCTTCAGGTGATAGTGCTTGAATCCGTTCCGATCTTCTGTTTCAGCTGTTCCATCATCATGATAATATTCTACATACAGTCGATAGAAAGCCAGGTCTCGCTGGACCCGCTGACAGGGCTCAACAACAGGGGCCAGCTGCAGCGCTATGTCCAGCAGAGCAGCTCTCTCTTCAGGGAAGGCCTGAGGACCTACGTCGGAATGATCGACGTGAACGACTTCAAGAAGATAAACGACGGGCACGGTCACGCGGAAGGGGACAACGCTCTGGTAATGATCTCCGCTTCGCTGAGGCACGCCGCGGGCACGGCAGGTTTCCCTGTCTTCATCTCCAGATACGGCGGCGACGAATTCGTGCTCATCATGCACTGCAGCGACAGGAACGGACCCGAAGAGATGATCCGCTCGGTGCGCAGGAACATACAGGAAAGATCAGTGCAGGCCGGGCTGCCGTACAGGATCACCGTCGCCTACGGCTACGATGAGCTCAGCCGGCGCGGAGAGGAGTTCTCCGACTGCCTCAGGCGCGCTGATCACAACTCCTACCTGGACAAGAACAAACAAAAAAGCAAAGGAATAAAGGGGTAACGGCATGAGATATTCACTAAAAAGCAAAGCGATAGCGCTGATAATCCTCCTCGCTCTCATTCTGAGCGCATTGTCGATATTCGTCAGCGTCAGATTCGTCTCGGACATCATCCGTGACAACTACGAGACCGAATCCGCGCGGCTGTCGCAGACAGCGGCAAATGTCGTGGACGCGGAAGCTCTGGCGCGTCTGAAAGACGAGACAAAGAAGATCTATGATTCGATCCCGGCGGACGAAAGAGTATCCAGCGATGACTGGGGTTCGGACGCGTTCAACAAATATGTTTCGCATTTTGAAGCTCTTGCCGGAACCGACGACTATAAAAAGGTCCACAGCCAGCTGCGCCAGATACAGGACGCCAATGATGTGGACTGCATATATGCGGTTTTTGTGGATGCCGATACGGAAGCGTTCATCTATCTTGTGGACGCCGCAGAGGAAGATCCCTGCCCTGTCGGATGCTTCGACCCTGTCTATGAGGAGAACAGGCGCGTGCTCGAAGATCCTTCCGTCGGTTTTCCGACTTACACCACCAATACGGAAGAGTACGGTTATCTCGCTACCACCGGGACTCCGGTATATGACAGCAACGGTGATGTCGCCGGCTATACCATGGTCGACATCTCCATGGACGATATAGCTGCATGGCAGCAGAAACTGACCTCCCGCCTCGTGGGACTCGAGCTCCTTGTGACGCTGCTCGTCATACTGGTCTCCGTCACGCTGGTGAACCGCGCCCTGGTCCGTCCGATCAATCAGCTCTCACGCGCGGCAAGGGAATACAGCAGCGACAAGGATCTGAGCGCGCACAATCACTTCTCAAGACTGGACATCCGCACCCATGACGAGATCGGAGATCTGACGGAATCCATGAAAGCGATGGAGCAGGATCTCAACGACAAGATCACAAGACTCTTCCATACGACAAACGAGCTCAGCGCCACCCGTCAGGAGGCGGACAGGATGAACGAGCTTGCTCTGATGGACGCTCTCACGGGAGTGCGGAACAAGCGGGCCTATGACAACGCCGTAGACGAGCTTGCAAAGTCTCTGGCTGCTGACAGCCTGCACTCCCGGGAGTTCGGTTTCGCGGTCATCGACCTCAACGGGCTGAAGCAGATCAACGACACATACGGCCACGAAAAAGGCGATATAGCGATCAAGGAGCTCTGCAGCGTCGTATGCAGCGTCTTCTCGCACTCTCCTGTCTACCGCATAGGAGGCGACGAATTTGCCGTCATCCTGAAGGGGCAGGATCTTCAGAACATCGATAAGCTGGTGGACCGCCTGGGCAGCGATCTCGGAAAGATAAGCAGCGATGACAGCCGGCAGCCGTGGGAGAGAGTCTCTGCCGCCATCGGATATGCCATCTATGACGCGGAGCGCGATGAATCGACCGGCAACATCTTCCGCAGGGCAGACCGCGCGATGTACATGCGCAAGCAGGAGATGAAAGGCGAAAAGGACCGCTGAAGCGGCCGGCTCAAAGATATAGATATCAGGACCGGCTGAGATTTGATGCAGAGCGAGAAAAACGCCGCACGAGCGCACGGAGCTTACTGAAGTAAGTGAGTACGCGAGTGCGGCGTTTGACGATGCTGTGCGCAAATCTCAGCCGGTCTCCCCCTACAGGCGGGCAGCCTCCATTATAGCCTCTGCGAAGGACGGATGAGGATGGATGATGTTGGCTACTTCTTCGAGCATCATCCCTCTTCCTATCGCTACCGAGAGCTCTCCGATAAGGTCGGACGCTCTTCCGCAGAGCAGGTGCGCTCCTATGAGCACGTGATCGTCGGCTCTCGCCACGAGCTTGACGAAGCCTCTGTCGAGTCCGGCGATGACGGTCTTGCCGTTCGCCGACATAGGGTACTTCTTCGTGACCACATCGATGCCTGCCTCCTTGGCCTCCTCGGCTGTCATTCCCACAACGGCGATCTCAGGATCCGTGTAGATGCAGCTCGGCACTGTGCCCATGTTGATCGTGGCCTTGCAGCCGTTCATCAGCGCTACGGCGTTGCGACCTTCCGCAGACGCCACGTGAGCGAGCTGGATGCCGCCGTTGCAGTCGCCGATGGCGTAAATGCCCTTGACCGGAGTCTCATAATTGTCGTCCACCTTGATGAATCCCTTCTCATCCGCAAGATCAGGATAAGCCTTCAGGAGGTCGTCGCTGAACACTCCTGCGGTGTTAGGTCTTCTGCCGACGCACATCAGGACCTTGTCGGCCTTTACGGCCAGCTCTTCGCCCTTCTTATTTTTGAGAGTGACCACGAGCTTGTCGCCGTCCTTTTCTATCTTCTGTACAGGCGATGCCACATGCACATCGACGCCCTTCTTTTCGAGCGTCATCTTGATGCTGCGTCCGATCTCCTTGTCGATCACAGGAAGGAGCCTGTCGAGCCCCTCGATGACAGTCACGTGGTCTCCGAGGTCCGCATAGATAGTCGCGAACTCGATGCCGATGACGCCTCCGCCGATGATGACGAATTCAGGGATCTCTTCTCCGCCCATCTCGATCAGCTCGGTGCTGTCGATGACTCCCGGCAGATCGTGTCCCGGGATAGGAGGCGTGAACGGCTTTGAACCTGTTGCTACCAGGATCTTTTCGGCGGTGATCTCCATGCCGTCGACCATGACGGTATGCGGTCCGATGATCATGCCCTGCCCCCTTACGATATCTATCTTTTTCTTGATCAGCAGTCCGGTTATCCCGTTTCTGAGAGTATCGAGGACCTCGTCCTTGCGCTCTCCGATGCGTTTGCGGTTGGCTCTGAGCCCTTCGACTTCGACGCCTACCTCAGCTCCGTTTTTCGCGTCTCTGAATACATCAGAGGAATGCATCAGAGCCTTCGTAGGGATGCAGCCGCGGTTGAGGCAGGTGCCGCCCACGCTGTCCTTCTCGACGACGGCAACACTCATACCGAGTTCATGGGCATAAAAGGCAGCCTCGTATCCGCCCGGACCCGCTCCGATTATCAGAAGATCATATTTGTAGTCACTCATCTCTGTACCTCTCTGTGCTGTAATAAATTGCTTCCGTT
>Ga0310695_10005693_pt1 | contig 21461 bp, 20 predicted proteins | sample RumenRJG_04DNA_FD_203882 | JGI IMG/M metagenome (GOLD analysis project Ga0310695, IMG submission 203882) | Bovine rumen microbial communities from Lethbridge, Alberta, Canada - RJG_04 (v2) (version 2) | ecosystem: Host-associated > Mammals > Digestive system > Stomach > Rumen | place: Canada...
GATCTATAATGTATTAGATGTGCTAGATTAAGGACAGTGTTTACTATGAGTGAAAATGTAAAAAATACAGATAATAGTAATGCATCTGGTGAAAAAAACAAGAAAAAGGGCTTTTTTTCATTTTTTCATAGAGAAAAGAAAGTTAGTGATGACAAAAAGGAAAAGTCATCAAATTCGACCGCTGCTTCTGCCAAGGACCAGAAACAGTCTTCTTCCCTGTCTGCAAATACTGACGGTTCAAGAAAAAATTCAAAAAAGGAAGATGGTTCTGTTCTGCAAAACACAGCCAAGCCAGAGGGAACTTCTGGTGTTAAGAATAAAAACAGCAATATAACAGGTGCAGATAAAAAATCAGCGGCTGATGTACGAAAGAAGATCCCGAAAGAAAGCAATAGCGTTTCATCGGATGAAAAAAAGAATTCTTCAGCTACCGGCAAGAGACCTGTTGCAGGTGGTAATTCAGACAGACCGACGGGTGGAACTGTTAGAAAGACAGGTGCGGCAACCGGTCATGGAAGCAGTAATTCCGGATCAAAGACTTCAGACAGTTCAAAGATCAAGGGATCTACTAAATTAAACTTAAATGTGAAGAATGCTGAAGCGGTTAATGCAGCTACCGGTAAAAAGAAATCATCGGATCCGGCATTTTTTAAATTCTTCCAGTTTAAAAACATACCGATAGTAAATTTGGTTTATATCGGTTTCAGTATTTTACTTATACTTCTTATATCAATATCTGCACTGAGTTTTGTAAAATTCAGCACTTTGAAAAGTGCATTCCAGGAGGTTACCGAAAAGGCAACGCCTGTTGTTTTAAACGCTGATCGCGTAGAGGCTGATCTGATTTCAACCCATAAATCGCTGGTGGATATACTGACTGCAACAAATGCGACTGATATTAAACGGTTAACAACAATTTATGAGAATGAAAGGAAGAAACTTAGTGATTCCAACGCAAAGTTAATTGAAATAGCCAAGAATGAACCGAAAATAGCATCTGAATTAAATTCATTGAACAGTGTTTTTGACAGTTATTTTAATCTTACCAGTGCCATACCGCAGAAATATCTGGATTGGGCTGAGGATAACAATAAATCTCTTGTGCGAATCAGTAAATACCGATCTTCAGTAGGATTTTTCAACAGTGCATATGCTTCGGTTCAGCATGTGCTTGAAGAAGAGGATGATTTCGTTTTTCAGGAATCCAAAACTGCTGAAATGCCGAAGGGTGTTCTGATGAATAAGGTTGATGAATCCTTGTCGAGTTACGATCCAGCCCTTATTAAGAAAAATATCGATGACATGCAGTTTCATTTGAAGCAGTTTGTTGATTTGATTAAGACCATGGAAAAGGACTGGCCGAACTTTAAAAATGAACTGGGCAGTTATTACACACCTTTTATTTCTGATATCTCCGGAGAGAAGGGCGTTCTGTTGAATCACTACAATCTGGCATTGAGACAGGCCGAGTTAAAGAGGATTTCCAAGGAAGCAAACTCTCAGCTTGATGAACTGCGGGAGATTATAGCAAGAATCGGAATTATTAGTAATAACTCCATGGTGCATTATGTGAGCAATGCGTATAACCTGATAAACAGTTCATATCTGCAGCTGCTCGCAATTCTGGTTTTCGGAATCATAGTTGCGTTGTGTGTTGCCATTGTTGTCGGCAGGGTTATCAGAGTTCCGCTGCATCGCATTGTTGAGACAATTAATGCAATGTGTGATTATGATATGACGAAAAAGGTTAATTATTCCGCTTCAAGTGAATTCGGATTTCTGGCCCGCAAGATAAATCAGCTGATAGATGTATTCAGGGATATGCTTGGTCAGATTGCAAAATCATCAGATACTTTGAAGTCAAACGCTCATGACAACAGCGAGTCAATGACCAGAACATCTCTGAAGATTAAGGAGCAGCTTGATCAGACTGCATTAATTGATTCCGCCATGTCAGCACTTAAGAGCGCATCCGACAATGTGGCTGAATCTGCAGAGGTATCATTGAATCAGATTATATCCTCCAACGATACTGCTGAAAACGGCAGACGGTTAATGAGTGATAATATAACAACCAATCATCTGTTATCTTCAAAACTTCAGCGAACAAATGATGTTATTTGCAATGTAAGAGAAATGAGTGATAACATCGGTCAGATTGTAGGTGTTATCAAGGATATTGCCAATCAGACAAATTTACTGGCATTGAATGCTGCAATAGAATCTGCTCATGCCGGTGAACTCGGTAAAGGATTTGCCGTTGTTGCCGATCAGGTTAGAAGTCTGGCTCATAAGACCAGCGAGGCTACACGCGATGTTGAGAATTTGATTCAATCACTGCATGCGGTTGTTGATGAAGCTGTAAATAATGTAAAAGAGTGCGGTGACGAGATGAACCGTTCTGAGATGCAGACATCAGAGGTTAATTCCTCGATTGAAGAGTTGAAGGCAGTTCTGACGACTATCAGTGATATGGCTCATCAGATTGCGAGCGCAGCGGAGGAGCAGCGTTGCACCACGGATGAAATCAACAATAATATTGATAAGATTTCAAATCTGTCAGATGAGAATGCACTGGAAATTCAGAAGGCCAAGGAATTAAGTCTTATGCTTGACAGACTGGCTACAGAACAAAAACAGCTGGTTGGTAAATTTAAGTTCTAATTAGCGTTAAAAAATAGTTAAAAACCGCTATAATAATGACTAATTATAGTGGTTTTTGTTTTTATACGAATAATTAAGTAGAAATGAATATTAAATTAAAAAAATTACTGCTCACGTTTTCAATGGCAGTTTCAATGATCTGTGTTTCTGTTCCTGTGTCGGAAGCAAAAAATGTAAAACATAATTCCGCTCAGAAAAATAACATTTATCAAAATGCAAGGAAAAATAAACCGAATCATGCAGTTTCAAAACAGTCTAATACCTATATTCTGGAACCTGCAAGGGTAACCAACGGTTCGGTAACAGGATTTGCTTATTATTTGAACGGAAGAGACAGAGGTTTTAATAAGGATCTGCTGATCGCTCCTGCCTCAACAATGAAAGTACTGACTGCAACCGCCGCGCTGATTCAACTGGGACCAAACTATCAGTTTAAGACTGAATTGCTTGCAGATCATGGTGCTTTTCAGAGAGCCTCACGTACCGGAGTTTTAAATTCGGATCTTGTTGTCAGATTTTCCGGCGCGCCTGATCTGACATCCGAAAAATTACTGGCATTTCTGTCTTCGAACCTGAAGGATAACGGTATCAAAAGAATTCAGGGAAAGGTGTACATAGATGTGAGTTCATCTGTGGGATACGATCGGGGAAACGGCTGGCCCTGGGATGATCTTCCTTTATGTTTTTCGGCACCTGCATCGGCTGCGGTGATTGATCATAACTGCGTATATACAAATATGTACCTGCCTAAAGGTAAATCTTCCTTTAATGAACCGAAGCTTACCGAGTTTCAGCCTATTAAAATAAAGATTGATGCACCGTTGGTATCCGAGCAGAATTATTCACGTGATGCATGTTCACTGCAGGTTGCTCCGTCCATTTCAAATGTTTACCAGGTAAAAGGATGTTTTTCGGATAAGGTAAACAAAACCAAAAATTATCAGCTTGATCTTAAATTCGCCGTACAGAATCCGAATCGCTGGAGTTCTGATATCATTGCCAGAATGCTTAAAAAACTTGGTATAAAATACGAGGGCAAAATAGAGGTTTATAACGGTGAATCATCGTTGCCTTCAGTTGCTGTTTTACCGTCCCGTTCACTTAGATCACTGCTGGATCATATGCTGAAGAGATCAGACAATCTCTATGCAGAGGAAATCTGCAAGGCTGCTGCCAGATCCTATTACAAAAGACCTGTTTCCATTACTCAGGCAGCAGTCGGTATCCGTGACATACTGAAGAAAAGAGCCGGCATTAATTTTAAAGGTTCGGTTATCAACGACTGCAGCGGATTATCATCTTATAACATAATTACCCCTCAGGTTGTTTTGAATGTTCTTAAATTCGCGTTGAGCAATGAACGTGAACTTGGAATACTGGGACTGCTTCCTATTTCCGGTGAAAGCGGAACACTGCGCGCGAGACGCAGTGTTGTTCAGTATCCACTGAAGGGTAATGTGGTTGCTAAAACCGGAACCATCAGAAATGTAAGGAATTTAGCCGGATATGTAAAATCCGATAAAGGAAATTTTATTCCTTTTGTAGTTTATACCACAGGCTTTTCTCCCGACGTGGAAGAGGTTAATTATATGAATAATAATAAAACACTTTGGCCTAATTTTGAATTTGAAAAGAGAGTGTTGAGTTATTTATACGAGGAAAAAGAACCAGTTATTGCTAAATAACTGTCAAAGTGGTAATTTAATGAAAAAGGTGATTTATAAATTCAAAATAAGGCAAAATTATGAACATTGAGAAATCTCATAAACTGGATAATGTCTGTTATGATATAAGAGGTACGGTCCATCAGGAAGCAAGAAGACTTGAGGATGAAGGCCACAGAATTATAAAACTGAATATCGGAAATTTGGCACCTTTTGGATTTGATGCGCCTGAAGAAATTGTTAAGGATGTTATCGTAAATATTCCACAGAATGAAGGATACTGCGATTCCAAGGGATTATTCAGTGCACGTAAGGCTATTGTGCAGAATTACCAGCAGAAGGGATTGCGCGACGTTGACGTTAATGATGTGTTTATCGGTAACGGTTGTTCTGAGCTGATTGTTCAGTCAATGCAGGCACTGCTTAATAACGGCGATGAGGTTCTTGTTCCTGCTCCTGATTATCCTCTGTGGACTGCGGCAGTGAATCTGGCCGGAGGAAAGGCTGTTCATTATATTTGCGACGAGGCTCAGGGCTGGTTCCCTGATCTGGATGATATCAGAAAGAAAATTTCACCGCGAACCAAAGGTATTGTTGTAATCAATCCTAATAATCCGACCGGAGCAGTCTACAGTACTGATGTGCTGCTTGAAATTATTGAAGTGGCAAGGCAGAATAATCTGGTTGTTTTTGCCGATGAAATTTACGATAAAATTCTATATGACGATACAGCTCACCGCAGCATGTGTACCCTGAGTGATGATGTGCTGACTCTGTCATTCAACGGTCTTTCAAAGGCATATCGCGCGTGCGGATTCAGACAGGGCTGGATGGTTATCAGCGGTCCCAAGAATAAAGCGAAGGGCTATATTAACGGACTGGAACTGCTTGCAACCATGCGTCTTTGCGCCAATGTTCCTTTCCAGATGGCAATTCCAACCGCGCTCGGCGGATATCAGAGTATCAATGAACTGATTGTACCGGGCGGACGATTAAGAAAGCAGCGAGATCTGCTGTACGAGTTGTTCACAAATATACCGGGAATCAGTTGTGTAAAACCGAAGGCAACATTATACATGTTTCCAAAGGTTGATGTTAAGAAATACAACATTAAAGACGACAGCAAGATGATTCTGGATCTGCTGCGTCAGGAACATTTACTGATGGTGCAGGGTACCGGTTTTAACTGGCCGAAGCCTGATCACTTCAGAATTACATTCCTTCCGAATGAGGAAATTCTTACTGATGCTGCCAACCGTTTATCTCACTTCCTGAAGAGTTATCATCAGTAGAGGCTGGTTTTGGAAAAAAGTAATTTCTTTGCTCAGATTGCCAGAATGAGTTTCATCAATCGCTGGGCTCTGATGCGCAATGTCAAAAATGAAAATCTTGCTGAACACAGTTTTCAGGTTGCAGTCGTTGCGCATATGCTGGCTCTTATTGAAAATAAATACTGCGGCAAAAACATCGATGTCGGCAATGTAGCAGTTGTGGCTCTGTATCATGATGCTGCGGAAATCTTTACCGGAGATCTGCCGACGCCGGTCAAGTACTTTAATGATGATATTGCAAAGGCATACAAACATCTGGAACATCTTGCAGAAGACAAACTTGTGGATTTCATGCCCAAAGAATTTGTCGATGATTTCAGACCTCTGATTTCATCAAAAGCGGTTGACCCTGAGGTTAAAAGAATTGTCAAAGATGCGGATACAATATGCGCAATTATAAAATGCGATCATGAGCTTAAAGCAAACAATCACGAGTTTGCAGCTGCTAAAAAACGTCTGGAGCAGCAACTCAGGTCCCGCAAGGAAAATTCACCTGGCATTAAATATTTTGAAGAAATGTTTATGGACAGTTTTACTAAAACACTGGATGAAATTTCGGTGTAGTATGGGAAAATATATATAGATTTAAGGATTGAAGAAAATGGCAGAGGAAACAATTTTCAGCAAGATTATTCGACATGAAATTCCGTCGGATATTGTTTATCAGGATGAATTTGTAACCGCCTTCAAGGATATTGCTCCAAAGGCTAAAGTTCATGTTTTAATTATTCCGAACAAGGTAATTCCTTCAGTTAATGAAATCGAAGAAGGAGATGAGGCTTTAATTGGAAAACTTTTCATTGTTGCTAAAAAAATAGCAAAGGATATGGGTTTTGCCGAAAATGGCTACCGTTTGATTTTTAACTGCGGCAAGGACGGCGGTCAGGAAGTTGCACACCTTCATATGCATCTGCTCGGAGGGGAACCTCTTCACAGCAAGGGTTTCTGCAATTAATAACATATAAGAGCAAAAATAGGAGAAGAAAATCCTTTTGAGATTTTGGAGAATTATGAAAAATTTTTGGATTGTTAGTTTAGAAATTATATGTATTTCATACTTGGCAGCAGGTTGTTCCTTGTTACAGAACCGTTATGCCGATCGTTCCAGGATTGAAGAAGATAACTCTGCTGCTGCGATTAAAACTTCAGCTTATAATCAAAAAATAGAAGACGGTATTTCATACCATAAAAATGCAAACGGCGATATTGTTGCCGATGGAAATGCAGATCATCCTTTAATTACCGAGGCCAACATTGTAGATAATACCGTTTATCAGCATACTGTTGCCTCTGACAATTCGTTAACTGTTAATAATTCTTTGAATTCAAATATTGACAGTTCTGTTAATAATTTGAACACCAAAATTGAAACTGTTGAAACTGCGGTGAATTCGAAAAAGGAAGAAGTAGCTGCAGCCGTTCAGAACAGCAATCCGCGAATCGGTGACACTAAGGTTAATGAAGCTTCAGTTTTTGCGTCTTCAAGTGAAATGATAATAGGATCGTTTGGAAAGATGCCTGAGAATTCAACACTTTATGTTGAAGTTGTTGCCTGTGATCCTCCATTGGTTTACAACACCGGAAGACTGACAGATTCGATTATTGCCCAGTACCGCAATTCAAATAAATTCAGGATGGCAAGTGATGCCAGCATAAAGGCATTGCGTTCAAAAATTGAATATAATGATGTTGCGAACGGTGACTGGTCCAGCCTTGCAAGCCTGGCAAGAGCACAGAAATATGATTATGTATTTTACGGTGCTATCGGAAAAGAGAATTCAGATGTTTACCTGATGTACTATCTTATCAGGGTGGACAGCGGAGAGATTGTCTGGGAATCAACCAAATCAATTAAGTAGAGTTGATTTTATCTGCTGATTTTCAGAAAATTTAAATCAGATTCTGAAATGAATTTAATTGTTGAATTTTTTAATTTGTGAATAGAGAGTATATATGATTATTGAACCAAAAGTTCGTGGTTTTATCTGTACAACCACTCATCCAAGCGGATGTTTTGCCAATGTTGAGCATCAGATTGAAGTTACCAAAAAACAAGGTGAAATTAAAGACGGTCCGAAGAAAGTACTGGTGATCGGAGCTTCAACCGGTTATGGTCTTGCTTCCCGTATTACCGCTGCTTTTGGTTCCAATGCTGCAACAATCGGCGTGTTTTTTGAAAAGCCTGGAACTGAAAAGAAACCTGGAACAGCCGGATGGTACAATTCTGCAGCATTTGATCATTATGCAAAGAAAGCCGGTTTATATGCCAAAAGCATCAACGGTGACGCTTTTTCTGACGAATGCCGTGCCAAAGTTATCGAATTAATAAAGCAGGATTTAGGAAAGGTTGATCTGGTTGTTTATTCCCTGGCTGCTCCTGTAAGAAAAATGCCGGATACTGGAGAGGTTGTAAGATCCTCCCTGAAGCCTGTTGGACAGGTTTATAAGACAACCGCTGTAGATACCAATAAAGATGAAATCATTGAATCTGAAATTCAGCCTGCAACCGAGGAAGAAATTGCAAATACTGTTAAGGTAATGGGCGGTCAGGACTGGGAATTGTGGTTAAAGGCACTTAAGGAGGCCGATGTCCTGGCTGACGGAGTTAAGACCGTTGCATACAGCTATATCGGAACCGATCTGACATGGCCTATTTACTGGCACGGCACTTTAGGTAAGGCAAAAGCCGATCTTGATCGTGCAAGCCATGAAATCAGCAAATCATTGCAGAGTGTTAATGGTAATGCCTATGTAACTGTACTGAAATCAGTGGTTACTCAGGCATCTTCCGCTATTCCTGTAATGCCGCTGTATATTTCAATGGTATTCAAGATTATGAGAGAAAAGAATCTTCATGAAGTACCTATCGATCAGATCAATCGTCTTTTCAGAACAAGACTTTACCAGGGTTCCGACTTGGCACTGGATGAAGAATCACGTATCCGTATGGATGACTGGGAACTGAGAGATGATGTTCAGCAGGCATGCAAGGATTTATGGCCGAAAGTTACCACTGAAAATTTATCTCAGTTAACAGATTACAGACAGTATAAAGAGGAATTTTTGAGTCTGTTCGGATTTGGATTCAATTCTGTTGATTACAGCAAAGATGTAGATCCTGTGGTTAATTTCGATGTAATCGAGTTAAAGTAACACTGCAGATCTGTTTTAACTGACATACTGAATATTGAGGAACCTTTTCTTTTGAACCGGTTCCTTTTTTATGGCAGGAATCCATCACTGATCAATATCGGCGGTTTGCTTCGATTTCGGTCTGCTGTTCCTCCTGCCACAATTTATCAATGTTGGTACCGGTTGCCACATTGTTCATACACGAGGTCAGCATCCGGTAAACCCTGTAGTCGGTATAAAGAATGATAAATATAAAGGCAAACAGGAATAAAGGAAATACGGAAACACTAGTGAAAATTATGTTCTCAAAGTGACGCACCTCTGAATCCGGAGGCAGATAGAACAAAATCGCATCCAGAGCTTTTGAAACACCCAGTTCCATTGCAATATAAACAATCAGCACGGCGATTGACCAGACGGAACACTCTATTATCGATAAAGCCTTTACTTTGATAAGTTCATGCGGTTTACGTATATGGATAAACAGGCACAGGTAGATTATTGTGCAGAAATTAAACCCGAAAAGAAATAAATTGTATGGATCTATAACATTGCTTATTGCCGAATATTCCTTGAGAAAGAATACAACATTGACAACCCAAAGCATAATAGTCACAGAACTAACCACTAAATGAGCCAGCACACAAAAAATTAGTTTTTTAAGTAATTTAATGTTCTGTTCCATTTTATGCCTCTTTTTGAAACGTCCGGACAGAATGCTTAAATCGGAAGCGTTTCTAGTTGTTAGCTTCCTTTCCTTTTATGATCAGAAATAAACAATGTACACATCTGATAAAAATCCAAATAAAAGGTAATACTGATATAATTAATGAACCGAATAATATTACCGGCCATAATGTATTGCCGATTACATTTGCAGACAACAGCCTGTTTAAAGCTACAATTACAAAATTATCCTGTTCAATTGAAATAAAGGATAAATATTTGCTGTTACCTGTATGGCATGCCATATTATCAAAGCTGTATTGTATAAAACCCGCAATATCGGTATTTGTTCCAGGTTCAATTGACGATGAACAGTGATGAACTGCCTGTTCGGGCACACCGGCGGCAAAGTGTATGCAAAGCCACAGAATCACGAATACAGCCAGAAAATCAACAGCTATAAAAGCAGCTCCGCGATAAATGGTCTTTATATAGTACATGGATTGTGACAGCCCGACCTGACCAAAATCAAACAGATAATTATGTGATTTTGTTCTGAAGTAGATCAAAACTGCAAATAACACATTGGCAAAACCAATCAAAAATATTGTCAGAATTGTCAGGAAACTGTAGTTTGTAAGACTGTGCAGATAAACGACAACATTTATTATGTCGAACAAAAGACACAGCATCAGTATAAAATCCTGTTTTAATGTTTTCTTTACAGAGGTACTTGCAGTCATGTCGGAAATCCCTTTTTAAGAATGATATTTTTCACAGGCCTCTAGAGTGTTTTCTATCAGGCTTGCAACGGTCATAGGACCCACACCTCCCGGTACAGGGGTAATGTAACTTGCCCGTTCCTTGGCAACCTCGTAGTCTATATCGCCGCATAGAGAACCGTCATCCAGACGATTGATACCCACGTCAATAACGATGGCTCCTTCCTTAATCCAGTCTCCCGGAATAAATTTAGGCTTGCCGACGGCAACCACCAGAATATCAGCCTGTTCAATAAAGGAACGTAAATTTCTGGTAAATCTGTGTGTCGTAAGAGTTGTGCATCCTGCCAGTAAAAATTCCAGGGTCATCGGTCTGCCTACAATATTTGAAGCTCCGACGATAACAGCATTCTTGCCTTTAAGATCTGTGAATCCTTCATTTCTGATAAGAGTCATGATTCCCTTCGGAGTACATGAACGCAATGCCGGAATTCTTTGAGCCAGTCTGCCGACATTGTACGGATGGAAGCCGTCAACATCCTTGTCAGGAACTATTCTTTCAATTACTTTGGTTGAATCTATGTGTTTAGGCAAAGGTAACTGTACCAGAATTCCGTCAACTTCCGGATCCTTGTTAAGTTCATCTATCAGGTCAAGAACCTCCTGCTCCGAGGTTGTGTCCTGCAAATCATAGGCACGGGAAACAAAACCGACTTCCTTGCAGGCATTACGCTTTGATTTTACATATACTTTTGATGCCGGATTCTCTCCAACTAAAATAACCGCCAGACCAGGTGCACGAAGACCTGATTCAATTCTCTGCTGAACTTTCTGTTTAACTGTATTTCTAAGATTTTGAGCGCACAACTTGCCGTCAATGATTTTTGCTGTCATTCGAATTAGTCCTAATTTCTCTGGATTCCACTACCTTTTATGAAGCTTCGGAACTGAAACTTTTTATCTTTATGCATCAGCTGCCGGGCAACACAACGGTAGACTGTTAACTGTCTATCATTATATAAAAAGGCCATTATCGGGTAAAGTAATATCACAAAAATCACCGGCAAACAAAGCATGCCGGCGAGCTTTGATTTTCATTGTTTCCATTTAATTACCGGCGGTAATCAACCGATTGAAATCAATTGGTGTTTTTATGTGTCTCCTTGATATCTCCCCAGTGGGTTTCCTTTAATCTTTGTTCGGTTTCCTTTGCCGTCTGACTGTCAAAGGATCGCAGGATCATGCGGTTTGACTGGTCATATGTAAAGTAGTTCCAAATCCAGTCCATAAGCACGGATAATTTATTGCGGACAAACAGAATTGACATGAGATGCACTGCCATCCATAAAACCCATGCTATGAAACCGCTGAATGATAATTTGCCGATATCGGCAACAGCCTTGTTTTTTCCTATGGTGGCCATGCAGCCGAGATTCTTGTATTTGAATTTTCGGAGAGGCTTTCCTTCGGATAACGCCCTAAGATTCCGAGCAAGCAGTTCTCCCTGCTGCAGTGCAGGCTGTGCCATCTGCGGATGACCTTTCGGATAGTCAGGATCCTCGTTCTCAATAAGTGCCAGATCTCCGATTGCATAGATATTATCATAGCCGGAAACCTGGTTATATCCGTTGACCCTGATGCGGTTTCCCCGTCCTACTGCATCATCGCTGATACCGATGATTTTGTTTGCTGTAACGCCGCCCACCCATATTAAATTTCTTGTCGGAATTCTGCTTCCGTCATTCATGATTACCTGGTTATCGACATAGTCGGTTACAAAGGTATTAAGTTTTATGTTCACATGCATTTTGGTAAGAAATCTGTAGGAACTTTCAGATGCCTTTTCGCTCATTCCGTTCAGAAGCTTTTTATCACCCTGGATCAGATGGATATTAACCTCTGAAACATCCATGTCCGGATAGTCCTTATGAAGAATGTATTTTCTCATTTCCGCCAGGGCACCTGCTATTTCAACTCCGGACGGGCCTCCTCCGACTATCACTATGTTAAGCAGTTCCAGTCTTTCCTGTTCGCTTGAACATGTTACGGCGCGTTCAAAGTTCAACAGCAGTGCATTTCTTAATCCCATTGCCTCCGATACTGTCTTCATTGGAACAGCGGCATTTGCAATATTCTGATTGTTAAAAAAATTGGTTGTGGTTCCGTTTGCCAGTACCAGGTAGTCGTAATCAATTTTGCCGATGGATGTCTGAATGTAGTTTTCTTCAGGATAAACGGCACGCAGCTCCGTCATGCGGAAGAATGAATCCTTGCGATCCTCAAATAACTTTCTGAACGGAAATGAAATTGAACTTGGGTGGAGACCTGCGGTTGCAATCTGGTAAATCAGCGGAGGAAACTGATTGTAGTTGTTCTTATCGATCAGTATTACCTGATACTGTGAATTTTTTAATTTCTGTGCCAGACGAAGACCGGCGAATCCGCCGCCTACTATAATCACCCTTTTTTTATTGGTTTTAGGAATATTAAAACTCAAAGTAAACCCCTAGCAAAAACAGTTACATACTTAATACCGATTTTGCATTATTGCCTGATATTTGGCTATTATTTTGATGCAAAAACCAAAGATAGGTAGCAATAAATCTATTTTTAGAAACAGATCTTTCTTTTAATCCGGATAATCAATCCGGATAATCGGTTATAAAAAGTGCAATAATCCGGACTTCGAAATATGAATTTGTCAGTAAACGATGGTGTTATGGAGAAAGAACAGTTATGGATAATAAGTACAGAAATCTTGCCGTTATTACAGCCAGAGGCGGAAGCAAAATGATACCCAGCAAAAATATCAGGGATTTTATGGGTAAACCTATGATGTCATATGCAATTGAGGCTGCAGTAAAAAGCGGTTTGTTCGGTGAGATAATGGTGTCGACTGAAGATCAGGAAATTGCGGAAGTTGCCAGAGCTTACGGAGCATCGGTTCCTTTCATGCGGTCGGAGGTGACTGCAAATGATTATGCCACAACCTTTGATGTTATGGACGAGGTTGTGTCCGAGTATGCCGCAAGAGGAATGAAATTTGATAATATATGCTGTATTTATCCGTGTGTTCCGCTGTTACAGCCGGAACAGCTTGCTGCCGCCTTTGAACATTTTCTGAAAAATCCTGAAGTGGAGCATCTGATCCCGGTCGTGCGTTTCTCCTATCCTGTTCAAAGAGCATTCATCAGGAAGGAAGGGGATTTGATCATGTACAGGGAACCTGAATATAAAAATTCCCGTTCACAGGATTTGGAACCGACATATCATGATGCCGGCATGTTCTACTGGTACCGGAACAGTTACTTCTCTCTGGTCAAGGAGCATTCATTCCTGGTCAAGACTGCAATGTATGAAATGGATGAAAAATTTGTGCAGGATATAGATAACATCAGTGACTGGAAAATGGCAGAACTTAAATACAGAATTCTCAATCAGAAGATTTAGCGGAAGTCAGAGCGGTTAAAAGGTGTTTTTAGCTTTTCATCTGCGGAGTTTCTTCAGAATCTGATTTGCGTGATAAAAATATTTACCTTAATCAGAATTGTTAAGGTAAATATTTGACTTGTGTATGGGGATTAAAAGTTAGTAGTTGTAAGCACGTTCTCCGTGGGATGCAAGATCCAGTCCCTGGCGTTCCTCATCACGAGAAACTCTGATACCTGTCAGTTTGTGTGCAACAAAGAAACCGAACCATGCTACAGCTCCTGTCCATACGATCGTTACCACAACCGATATCAACTGACCTAAAGTCTGTGACCATATGGTTGTGTTGTCTCCTCCGAATCCGGTACCGCCCAGGTCAGGTGAACAGAATATGCCTGTCATGATTGCTCCGATGATTCCTCCAAGGCCGTGAACTCCGAATACATCAAGAGTATCATCAACACGAAGAGCTCTCTTAAGACCGTGAACGCCCCACAGACATGCAGCTCCGCCGACAAGTCCCATTATTATTGCTCCGTTTACACCTACAAATCCGCAGGCAGGAGTTATAACCACCAGTCCGGCGATTGCTCCGGAGCATGCACCCAGGAGGGATGGCTTGCCCTTTACAACCCATTCGCAAAGCAGCCATGAAACAACCGATGCTGCCGGAGCGAGAATTGTGTTGACAAATGCCAAAGCTGAAGTTCCGTCAGGTGTAAGTTCAGATCCTGCGTTGAAACCGAACCAGCCTACCCAGAGCAAACCTGTTCCGATCATGGTCATGGTCAGACTGTGCGGCTTCATTGCCTCACGGCCGTAACCGATACGGTTTCCTACATAGTAGGCACCTACAAGAGCACAGATAGAAGCGTTGATATGAACCACGGTGCCGCCGGCAAAATCCAGTACTCCGAAAGCAGAATCCAGCCATCCGCCGCCCCATACCATGTGCCAGGACGGAACGTATGCAAAGGTAAACCATATAACCAGAACGACAATCAGTCCAAGGTATTTGATTCTTTCAGCAAAAGAACCGATGATCAGACATGCGGTAATTGCCGCAAAGGCGCCCTGGAAAGCAAAGTAAACCAGTTCTGAAAGATTTGAGTGCGATGTATCCACCGTGGATGGTGTTATATTAACCAGGAACGAATTTGAAAAGTCTCCGAAAAACAGACTTAAAAACGAGCCGCTGTCGTTACTGGATGCAAGAGAATAACCGTACATGGCCCAAAGCAAATACATTAGGGCAAATGCGGTAAGTGTCTGAACCAGGACAGAGCACATGTTTTTGGTACGTACCATACCGCCGTAAAAAAGACCTATTCCAGGAAGCGACATCAGAATAACCAGAACGGTACTCATAATAATAAATCCGTTAGACACCAGATCTAAACTAACATCGTTTGCCGATTCTGCCATGGCAACATTCGCAGTGCCTAACAGAAGAGCTGTTAATAATAATTTAATCTTCATGTTGGAATCCTCTTGTTATAAATTACTTATCTTAAAAAACATAAAATTCTATGAATTTAACTTTATAATTTAATGTTTATTTAACCTAATCTTAATTAAATAAAGAACTAAATGTTTATCCATATTATACATTAATATTTTAATTAATCTATCTATAAACTTAATAATTTAAATTAATTGTTAAAATTAATTACTAAAATTAAGTTTGAATAAAATTATGTTGAGGAATATCAAATAATTAAAAGGGATAACGGAAATATGATTATAAAAATAATAAATTGCTGTTTATGGTATAAATATTGCTTGATTTACGGTAGTGTTTATTATTGTGACCATTTTTTGCCAGGTGGTAAGGATTGATTATGCAAGTTGCTATTGAAAGAACCATGACAAATATTGCTGATAAAATCGGTAGTAAACTGGGAGGCGGTACGGGTGCCGGATGCGGAGACCAGTCCTGCTTTGCCGACATTTTAAGTTCGGTAAATGAAGTTATCAATGATAGGGTTCAGACAAAACAGAAGATCGGAAAGACCCGCGGTGCCGGTGATGAACGAATTGATTCCGGCAATAAAACAGGCAGTGATAATGCAGGAAAGACAAAAACAGAGTCCAAACTCCGCAATGATCAGCAAAAGGAAACCGGTTGCGCCGATAAGAAGAATATTTCGCCCGATAAGAATGTAAATAAGGCTGATTCAGAGGAAAAGGCAGGAAAATCCGGAAACATCAATGAACGGGAGGATTTGAAAAATAATACGGATGAAGAGTCTGAGATTAAGGAAACTGTGTTGACGGATTTGTCCGTCAGTGACGTCGGCCTGGTTTCGGAGGAGGAAACCGCAGCAGCTGAGGAACAGACTGATTCCGGCGAAACACATGACATAAGCACGGATGCTGTTAAGAATATTCAGCTGCAGCAGTCAAATGGATACGATGAGACCGCCTGCACCGCCGGAGCTGAAAAGGATTCAGGTGTACCGCAGAATGATACGGTATGGACCGCCATGTCTTCAGACAGTTCAGAACTGATGAGTTACCTGGATGTCGCACGCAGTATCAGTTCAGATGTAAAACTGGCAGTAAAGAGTGAAATTCAGGATATGTCAGGCAGTTCTGCCATTGAACCGGAATATGATTATGCCGGCGGCAAGGTATTACTGCAGGTTGAGACTGAAATTGGCAGTGATTCCGCGAATGAAACTGCTGTAAACTCAGATCCGGTCGGAGATGCCCTCAGGGTACTGTCAAATACCGGCGCAGTTGAAGAGAAGACTGCAATGTCTGTAGATCAGATCTTGAACAGACGTAACGAGAATATAAATAAATCTGCAGGCTTCAGCACAGGCGGCACTGCAGATGAAATTACGGAAGAAACAGAAGGTTTAGCAGGAGGCAGGGGAATTAACGAAGTTTTAAAGGCTCTGGGCGGTGACGATTCTCTTAAACAGGCTTCATTCCTTGACACTTTGAAGAAACTTAATTTATCAGCGGCGACGGATGCTGGAACTGCCGATTTATCTGCAGGAAAAAACGTGAACAATTCTGTTAATACCGCAGCCGGTATTCCGGGATCGGCAATTGACATTAATACGGCAAATCAGAGCGCATCCGGAAGTCAGATGAAGTTTGCCGAGGCTATGGACATCGAGATCGGCAGAACTTCTGAAATGAATCATGTTTCTCATGCCGTTTCCGACAAGAGTGTTTCGAACGAGTTCAAACTCCCGGAACTGGCAGAACTGCAGAAGACTGTTCATTTGTCAAAACAATATGAGGAAAATGCCAAGCAGATAGCTGAGAAGATTAATATAATGCTTGCTAAAAATCTCAAGGAAGCGGAACTGAATCTTGATCCTGCCGGACTGGGCAAAATGAAGATCTCGCTGCAGTTATCGGAAGACGGAGTTGCAAGAGTCAATATGATAGTGCAGCAGAGTGAAACAAAGGATCTGGTGTATGAATCCATGAATAAACTGAGAGAATTTATGGAGCGGCAGGGTTTTTCACTGGGAGACAGTTCGGTTGAACAGCAGGAATCTTGGGCACAAAATTCACAAAATGGTGAAACATCTCATACAAAAGAAAAAACATTTGGTAGAATAGCAGAAAATGGACGTGAGGAATCCGTTGAACTGAATATGGATATCAATGTTTCTGAACGGACTGTGGATTACTTCGCCTGAGGAATGTGAAAGATGGCTGATGATGCTGAGTTGAAACTGGATAATGGCGGCGGAAAGAAGAAACTGTTTATTATAATAGGTGCTGTTGTTCTGCTGGTCGTTGTCGGTGTTGTGGTATTTATGATGATGGGGTCGAGCGAGCCTCAGGAAAGTGAACAGACGCAGCAGCTGCTGGCTGAATCAAATAAAATTTTCTATGTCAGCATTCCTTCTCCGATTGTTTTGAAAGTTGTTTCAAAGCCTAAGGGACATATTATGCAGTTGAGACTGTCACTGATGGTTCGCGGGGAGGAAAACAAAAAACTGGCAGAGCATCATTTGCCGGCAATTTTGAGTGCTATTTCCAGTTCATTGTATGATTTGGATTTCGCCGAGGTTCAGACTCCCGAAGGCAAGGAAAAAATTAAAGAAACCGCACTTAAAAGTGTGCAGTCAAAGCTGAAACAGCTGGAAAACAAACCTGTAGTCGAGAAAGTTCTGTACGACGGTTTTATTATCCAGTAATTAAATTGAGATCAAAATGAGCGATATTTTAACCCAAGACGAAATTGACGCCCTGCTGCACGGCAGTGAAGAGGATGAGTTACCCAAGGAGGAACAGCCCGACAGTAACCAGGGGTATACCACCTTTGATTTTTCCTCGCAGGACCGTATTGTGCGCGGTCGTATGCCGACTTTGGAACTGGTTAATGAACGTTTTGCCAGACATTTGCGTATAAGCCTGTTCAATATGATGCGCCGGACGGCGGAAGTATCGCTTAACGGTGTGAAAATGATCAAATTCAGTGAATATGTTCACTCTCTTTTTGTTCCTACAAGTTTGAATATGGTGCGTTTCAAGCCTTTAAAGGGAACCGCGCTGATTACACTTGAAGCTCAGCTGGTATTTATTCTGGTGGAAAATTTCTTCGGCGGCGAAGGCAAACGGCATACAAAGATTGAAGGACGTGAATTCACTCCTACGGAACGGCGTATCATTCAGATGCTGCTGAGAATTATTTTTGAAGATTATACTGAAGCATGGAATCCTGTAATGACGGTTGAATTCGAATACCTGGATTCCGAAGTTAACCCGGCGATGGCGAATATTGTAAGTCCTACCGAAGTTATTGTTATCAATTCGTTTCACATTGAACTGGACGGCGGCGGAGGAGATTTCCATGTTGCAATGCCGTATTCAATGCTTGAGCCTATCAGAGAACTTCTTGATGCCGGTGTGCAGAGCGACAAGGGTGATACCGATATGCGCTGGTCGAAGGCTCTGAGGGATGAAATTATGGGAGTCAAGGTCGGACTCAGCGCAAAACTGCTTGAAACTACAATTACACTGCGCCAGTTAAAATCTATGAAGGCAGGAGATATTATTCCGGTTGAAATGCCTGAATCGCTTCTGGTTATGGTGGAGGATCTGCCTACCTTCCATGCGAAACTTGGCAGAGTAAAGGAAAAGGTTGCACTGAAGATTACGGAAAAACTGAAGCGGCCTGAATCCATGAAGAATGAATTGACATTAATTACATCACGTAACAATAACCTTGACGAGTTGGAGTACGATGAATATGAAGAGGAAAACAGCTGATGAGTGAAGAAGATGACATCATGGCAGCATGGGGTGCTGCGTTAAGTGAACAGGCCGAGGCGGAAAAGAAAGCGGCCGAGGAACCTCCCGCTGAATCTGACGATCATGATGATCGGAGTCATTTGCTGGATGCCTCCGGTGCCGATGTAGAAACCGTTCCGCTGGAGAATTTCGGCGAACCGGCTCCTATTTCCAAGGAAGAGAAAAGACGACTGGATTCCATACTTGATATTCCGGTGGTGATTTCCATGGAAGTTGGCCGTTCCCAGATCAGCATCAGAAACCTGCTGCAGCTCAATCAGGGTTCCGTAGTTGAACTTGAACGTGTTGCCGGTGAACCTCTGGATGTGATGGTTAACGGTACACTGATTGCGCATGGCGAAGTTGTGGTGGTTAATGATAAGTTCGGTATCCGTCTTACCGATGTTATCAGTCAGACAGAACGTATCAAGAAACTGAAATAATTCATGAAGCGATTACTCATAACCATCTTCTTTCTGATTTTCTCAGGCGGTGCATATGCTCTGGAGGAAACAACCTCAAAGAGCGTCGGGATCGGAGTTCCCGGTGCAGGCGTCAGCATCCTGCAGTGGCTGCTGAGTTGTGTCGGTGTTATTTTTCTTATGTTTTTTCTGGCTTATTTATTAAAAAAAGCCAGATTTGTTCCAGGTCTGAAAGGCAATCTTCTTAAAATCGAGGCGATGATCGGCGTCGGATCACATGAAAAACTGGCCATTGTCAAAGCAGGAAGCAGATATTATCTGATAGGAATTACACCGCAGAAAATCACACAGCTCGGAGAAATTGACGCTTCTGAACTGAATTCCGGGCAGCAGAGTTCCGGCAGTGGTGAAACTGCGGAAAAAGGTAATTTTGCCGAGAAGTTGTTTGCATTTATGGTCAGGGGAAGGAACGGAACAGGAGATGCGGCTCCGAAAACGGAGAAGAAGTCCGATGCTGAAAACTCCAAAGGAGAGAACAATGAAAACAATTAAGTATCTGCTGTTTTCCTTTGCAGTGATTTCCGGTTTGTTCGGAACAGCATATGCTGCCGATCTGTCTTTGCCTGCCGTAACTCTGACTACCAATGAATCCGGTGAACAGCAGTATACACTGACGATGCAGATCCTTGTGTTCATGACTGCACTGACGGTTCTTCCGTCACTGATCATCATGATGACCTCTTTTACCAGAATCATTATTGTGCTTTCGATTCTCAGACAGGCCATAGGTCTGCAGGCAGCTCCGTCAAATCAGATTCTGATTGGTTTAAGTCTTTTTATGACCTTCTTCATAATGAATCCGGTTTTTAATCAGATTTATGATCAGGCTCTGGAGCCGTATTCAAATGATCAGATTACAGCTCAGCAGGCTTTCGACAGAGCCCAGGAACCGCTGAAACGGTTCATGCTGGCTCAGACCCGTGTCAAGGATTTGAACAACTTTCTTGAATATGCAGATGTTTCAGTTGATAAGCCCGAGGATGCTCCGATGAAGGTGGTGATCCCGGCCTTTATGATCAGCGAATTGAAAACCGCGTTTCAGATCGGCTTTATGATTTACCTGCCGTTCCTTGTTATCGATCTGGTGGTGGCAAGTATTCTTATGGCCATGGGTATGATGATGCTGTCCCCTGTAATGGTTGCTCTTCCCTTTAAACTTATGCTGTTTGTAATGGTTGACGGCTGGACCATGATCGTCGGTACCCTGATTACAAGTTTCGGAATCGGCGGAGGTTAGTATATGGATCCTTCCGGATTTGTTGATGTCCTGCAGAATACATTCGCCACGGTGGCTTTGCTTGTTTCGGCTGCAATTATTCCAAGTCTTATCGTAGGTCTGTGCGTTGCCGTATTCCAGGCGACAACGTCAATCAATGAACAGACTCTGAGTTTCCTTCCGAGACTGCTGATTACCATTGCCGCTATCGCACTGGGAGTTAACTGGGGACTGCAGCAGTTAATGGATTTCTTTACCATGATTATTACCATGATCCCAGAGGTTGTCAATTAGTGGAAATACTGGAATCTGCCATTATGCAGTATATGGTTTCATATATATGGCCGTTTCTGCGAATATCTTCAATGATTGGCGCGATGTTTATCATCGGTTCCCGTATGCTGCCTGTAAGGATCAGACTGATATTTTCCATAGTCATAACCTGGGCTGTTATTCCTCTGATACCTCCGGTAAGCAGCGATATTCAGCTTTTCAGTCTGGAGGGGTTTATTGTATCCGTTAATCAGATAATTATCGGTACCACTCTCGGTTTTTTGACGGAATTCATATCACAGTGCTTTATTCTTGCGGGTCAGGTTGTAGCAATGCAGACAGGTCTTGGTTTCGCATCCATAATGGACCCGGTAAACGGTGCATCGACACCTGTAGTAGGTCAGTTTTTCAGTATGCTGTGCGCTCTGGTGTTTTTCGGTATTGACGGACATCTGGTTTTTATAGATCTGGTTCATAAAAGTTTTACCACAATACCGGTAGGTCTGAACTTTATTTCGCCTTCCACGTGGGAAACTCTGTCTCTGTTTTTATCGGTAATGTTTCAGATTTCGGTAAATTTTGCCATTGCTTCCATATGTACCATGCTGATTATCAAC
>Ga0310695_10005694_pt1 | contig 21457 bp, 1 predicted proteins | sample RumenRJG_04DNA_FD_203882 | JGI IMG/M metagenome (GOLD analysis project Ga0310695, IMG submission 203882) | Bovine rumen microbial communities from Lethbridge, Alberta, Canada - RJG_04 (v2) (version 2) | ecosystem: Host-associated > Mammals > Digestive system > Stomach > Rumen | place: Canada...
CCAACGAAGTCGGCATATTGTTAGCGTCAAGAGAATACTTGCCCACGGCAGCAATCTCACCACCACCATAAACATTCTTCTTCACCTTGGCATTGCCCTCAACGATAACGGTCGTGTTGCCACGCACCAAAGCCGAGTAACCATGAGTATCTACACCGGCACCGGCACCAAACACGTTACCTTTGACGTCGGGTGCAGCGGCTCCTTCGCTTGAACCCTCTCCATTTCCTATCTTCACTGATGTATTTTGATCCACTCGGCTAATCTCACCGCCGCCATAGACGTTACCATAAACGGTACCGTTGGTGACGCTGACACTCGCTGTCCTCATGATGGCAGGCTCACACTTGAAGGTGAGAGCCTCACCCTTACCGGCAGCGAACACATGACCAGAGGCATGATTTGCAGTTGCACCTTCATTATAACCGATTGTACCACCAGTAACAGTAACAGTGGATTTGCCAGTGTCATAATTAGTTGTACCTTCTGCATCACCTTTCTTTCTGATTTTTTGCCAAATATAGGATTTGCCGTCAGAAGTATAGGTAAACTTACCCACAAAGCCTAACTCACCGCCACCATAGACATTACCAGTGATGGTACCGCCACTGACGGCTACAGTGGTGTTTCCTCTCACTCGTCCAGCCTTGTCAAAGCCAGAGACACCTTTACCACCACCAAAGACGTGACCAACCGAAGATTCCGTACCAATGGTACTGCTTCCTTTTATCTTCACGTCGGCATCACGCTGTACAAAGCCGCTCTCACTGCCACCATAGGCAGACCCTTTGACAGCAGCATTCTCATCGATGGTCAAATATGTATCAGTGACTAAGGCCAACGTTTGGAGGAAGTTCAGGTATTTATCCTTTGTATCAAAGTATTCCCAAACATACGTATGGTCTGTCTCATCAGTATAACTCCACGTTTTATTCTTATCAGCTTCAGGGAAGTCCGTATCATTCGTATAACGCGTCATGCGCTTAGAACTGTTTGGCAAGTCGCTTGTACTATATACATAAGCGGGCACGACTCCCTTGCTGGCCCCATAGACATCTCCACCATTATATCCGATGACTGCATTGTCTTGGATAGTGACAGTACATTCACCACCGCTTACCAGCGTGGATGGCATACCAGAACTATCAAGTCCGTATCTGCCTACAGCAGCAACCTCACCACCACCATAGACGCTCTTTCCAACCTTCGTAGTGCCTTGAATGGTGACTGTAGTATTGCCACGCGCCAGACCTGAGTAGCCATGTGTCACCACGCCCTGACCAGCTCCGTATACATAGCCTTGGATATCGGGAGCTGCATCTCCTGAGGCATCTGCTACGCCTAACGTCACGACTGCATTCTGATCCACTCGTCCTACCTCGCCACCACCATAGACGTTCTTTTCTACCGTACCGGCACTGATTGTGACACTTGTTTCCCTTACCATGGCTTGTTCACACTCGAAGGTGTCGTCACTACCCTTACCGGCTCCATATACATGGCCTTTGACGGTTGTAGAGCCACTGATAGCTACAGTGCATTTACCACTAAAGTCTTCATCTCCTTCATTCTTATACCATGTATAATTTCTGTGGTCTGTAGTATGGAATCTACCCACATAACCTAACTCGCCACCGCCATAGACAGAACCATGCATAGTACCTCCGCTGATAGTGAGTTCGGAGTTTCCTTTTACTTCTCCTGCTTCGTCAAAGTCCTTGAGACCTTCTCCGCTACCATATTTTACAAGGCCTTTACCACCGCCAAACACGTTACCATATGATCCATCAGTACCAATCGTTCTATTACCTTGAATCTTCACGTCAGTATCGCGCTGTACAAAACCACTCTGACTGCCGCCATAAACATTACCCTTAACAGTAACATCTCCGCCAATAGTCACATGAGTATAGGAGGCCAAGGCCAGCGTCTTAAGGAAATCCAAATATTTTGACTTAGAATCAAAGTATTCCCAAACAAAGCTTTGATTTGCTTCATAATAATTCCAAGATGTTCCTATTCCGTCTATTTTGTAAATATCCCCATCATAGTTCACCATTCGTTTGGACCTATTTGCTCCACTGGTAATATAGGCTGTCTCAACACCCATGCCGCCACCATAGACATGTCCTGCTGTTGCTGTGGCTGTTCCATCAGGACCAATCTGTGCCTTGCCCTGAACGGTTACAGTACATATGCCGCCACTATTTGTTTCATAAGGCATGCCAACACTTATATTAGGATGTGCTTCAACAAATGCTGGATCTGCTAAATTGTCCTTTGTAGCAATTTTATATCGTCCCACGGTGGCAATCTCGCCACCGCCATAGACATTCGTTTTCACCTTGGCATCGCCCTGGATGGTAACGGTACTGTTGCCTCGCACGAGTGCCGAATAGCCATGGGTCTTCACGCCAGCACCGGCACCGAACACGCTACCCGTAACAACGGGAGCACTTGTCTTGCTCACATCGCCGTCTCCAATGCCTATCGTCACCTCCGTATTTCCTTCCACGCGGCCTACCTCACCACCGCCAAAGACGTTGCCGTCGATGGTACCATTACCGATGACGACTTTCGTATTGCCAGTACCTGTGTTAACAACACCCACCATGGCTTTAGCACACTCAAAGGAATCGTCTTTACCTTTACCGCCACCAAATACATCACCAGCGATAGTAACGCCTTCTTTGGCTTCCAGAGAAATGGCTGTGTAGCCTGAATTATCCTTGGCGCCAATGTTTACAGTCGTGTTACCAGTCACATCAGCCAGTTCACCACCGCCAAAGACATCACCCGTGATGTGGGCACCCTCGACCGTTTGGGAATCGTAGTTTATTGAAGTAATCTTTCCATCCTCAATTGTAGCGTCGATAACATGGGTAGAAGGATCACGATGCATAATATCTATCGTAGGTTCCGTACCGATATTGACTTCGGTATTACCATACACCTTACCTTGCTGACCACCACCAAACACGTTGCCAATGGTACCGATGGCGTCATCGATTTTACCCGTTACTTGCTTCTCATAATACGTAACGTCTTCTTGAGCAGTACCTGTAGCAGGTGTGGTGCAGCTGGCATCAGTATAGTAACCGGCCACACTGGACGTACCAACCTTAAGGCCAGTTACTTTAACAGAACCAGTTACAATACTCTTAACATTGTGATAAGTGCCAGTGCCGCCTTTTTGTGGGCTATATTGCTCATAATCAATAGGGAGAAGGACATCTGTATTATGTTTGTTTCCTTGAACCATATTGATGTTCACCTTCGTATTGGCTGTAGCCTCTTCAATATAGCTGCCGCCATAGACGTTTTCAATGCGGGTGGCAGACTTGACATTCACAGTGATGGTGCGCTCTCTGTCTGCAAAAGGTTTGTCATCCTTGTCAGTGCCCGGATATTTAGCTCGGTTTCCACCACCCACCAGGTTTCCTATGATGATAGGTCTTGAGCAGGGATCGGTTTCTTCAATATTGACAGTAATGTTACCACCGATACCTCCACGCTCGTCATTGCCGCCATAGACATTCTTGAAATAGCCGCTGGTGATGGTCAGCGTGACATTGCCAGAGATATGAGCTTTGTAAGAACCACCGCAGACATACTCGATTTGGGAGCTTGCTGCATCGGAACAAGCTGCAATGACAACATTCACGTTACCGTCAACGTTGGCCTCACTACCAGCACCATACAATTTGGTGATAACCAGCGGACAGCCACCCGCCTGCTCCAGTGTAGGATTCGTGCTACGGCAATCTCCCTTGGCATCACTGCCGCCAAATACCTGACCAATCTTTCCACCATGACAGGTAATCTTTGCTGCACCGTTGACATCAGCACCAGAGTTATCCACCCAGTTAGTAAACTGTTTTACAGGCTGACTGCCGTTACCACCACCGAATGCGTATTCTATGTCGTAGCATCCCCAAATGGTGACATCCGTAGCAGGTACAGATGCTGAGTTACCACCGCCATATACACGGGAGATACTGGTCTCACCGCAACCGTCGATGACAACGTATGTATTCTTACCTTCATTGGGCAGATAGGCTGCCTGATCACCGCCACCATAGACCGTCTGGATTTCATAGTTCTTATGGCCAGCGCTTCCGTCTTCGGGGCGGGTAGCATAAATCTCTACAAGCACATCACCCATCGGACAGCCATTGAGATTGTTACAGCCAAACACACGACCTTCGGTAGGTACACCAGAAACCTTCTTACCACTCATCGTTGTCACATCCACAGGATTCTTTGTAAATGCCACACGGGAACCACCATACTTGGCGATGGAGTCTTGACGATTGATGCTAACCCTCACATCACCATAAACATTCGCGATAACGGCATCAGTGGCAGGAACCGCATTTACCTGAGGTGTATTAAGATCTCCAACTTTGACAGCACCAGGTAATGTTGCATTATAAGTTTTAGCTTCTTCAGCCGTTAGCGTATTGCCAGCCACCTTAGCTATTGCTGGTGACATGGCTGTATTATAAGTTGTAGCTTGTTCTGCAGTCAAAGCATCTGTACTATTTAATGCACCAGTAAGCTCTGCATTATACTCTGCTGCCGTCTCAGCTGTATGGTAAGTAGCAGGTCGTGCTGCAACTCCGTCTGTACCCAGACGTCCTAAACCACCACCATAGACATTGCCGACCACACCGCCAGTCAGGGTGACAAGCGTCTTATACTTAGTGCCTTGTGCAGGATTGGGGCCTCTACCTGCCGAAATCAACGAAGCCGCCACATTCATGCCATCTGCCCAGTCACCGTTGATGGTTCGCTTTTCACAATAGGTGCCAGTGCCAGTATACGTCTCTTCCGTTTCAATATGTCTGTAGCTGTAACTTCCTTCAGAACCTGTCCTTTCATACAGTCCCTTGAGGGATGATGCGGGAACGTACTCATAATATTTAGTATCTGCTACAGCGTATCCTGCAGCTGCATCATACGTATCTGCACCTGTCTTAATGTATAGTCCTGTAACAGGTGAGACACCTGCCACTAAGCCATGTTTCTCAATATATTTCTCTTTGGAAAGCCCAACAACCACAATATAGATATCATTTGAGCCAAACGCCCAGTTCGCCGTATTGGTCTCTGCCAGCGCACCGCCACCATAGACATCGCCAACTACCTTACCACCGGTAATGACTACGTTCACGCCACCGGCAACATCAGCCTCTTTACCACCACCGAAGATACGATTGGTCTGACCGTCATACATCAAGACAACCGTACTTCCGCTATAGTCGGCTTGCTGACCACCGCCATAGACATCGTTTGTAACAGTACCACCATTAATAATAACCGTTGCTGCAGTATGAGGTGTACCGTTAATATTGTTACAACCATACAAATTGGTCACCTTACCAGTGCCGGAAAGGGTAACAACTACCGGACCATAGACATTCGCTGCAACAGCCGCCACAGCAGGAGGACCTTCAGAAGCCAGTCGTCCCAGGCCGCCACCATAAAGACTACCCTCAATGGTGCCACCTGTCATAGTGACGTTGGTGGATGTCAAGATGCGATAATAGGTAGTTGAAGTTTGTGCCTTACCCGCTGCCGGAGTGTAGGTGTAGGGGGCTTCAGCACCTGAGCGTGTGAAGTAGCCATCTACAAGAGAAGTGCCAACCGTGAGACCAGTCACTTCCTCAGCAGCATACGCGAGTTCGTCGTTAACCCAGTTGGCAGTATTGGTATTAGCCAATGCGCCACCGCCATATACATCATGGGACACTGTACCGCCATTGATGGCGACAGTGACAGCACCTGTTACATCGGCTTCTTGACCACCACCATAGACATCGTTAGCCACCGTACCGTCACTCAGCGTCAAGGAAGTGCTTCCTGCAACCTGAGCCTCACTACCACCGCCATAAATATTGTTGGCTATTGAACCACCAGAAACTGTAACTGTCGTATTGCCATTAACAACAGCCGTCGTACCCAAGCCACCACCGAACACATCGTTCACGTAGCCATCAGTCATTGTCACACTGACGCCACCAGTACCATTATAGGCAGCCAAGTTACCACCACCATAAACACTTGTAATGGTATAGGTTGCATCTGATACGGGCTCATCCATACCATGGATATTGACGGCTGCCGTCTGTTTGGGAGAACCTAACACATTGTTACAACCGAACACATTGGTCACTTTACCGCCCTCAACATTGACTGTCACTGGACCATAAACGTCTGCGGCATGATCTTCCGCTGGTGCCACATTATCCTCACCCAGTCCGCCACCATAGAGGTTACCAGTAATGGTACCGCCATAGAGGTTTACCTGAGTTGTCTTTCCATCTGTGCGTGTCTCGACAGACTCCTCTAAATGCGAGTTCACCTTACCCTTTGCACTGCCACCATACACATCGCCAATGATGTTCGCATAGCCTTCGTAAGTATAAGTGGTTTCTTCATCAACGGTCGTTGCCGTCATCTTACCAATGTTTACAACGACATCACCCGTCACATGGGTTGTCTCACCATAGCCGCCACCAAAGATATTACCTACAATGTTGACACCCAGATCCTGATTCACCGTACCGATGTTCAGTGTAGCATTGCCGTCCACGTCGGCCGCTTTACCACCGCCATAGATACCCGCCTCTGTTCCTATTGAAACATAGGGCACTGAGGCATAGGCCGTTTTATCAGGATTAAGATATTTTGTATTATTATAGTCTTCGCTTTCCGGTTCACCGATAGTCTTCGTAATATTGACACCAATATGATCACCTTCACCCACCGGTGCCGTACCAATATTTATTGTGGTATTACCCTTAACGTTAGCAGCACTACCACCACCGAATACCTGACCGATGTGTCCCAAAGACGTCTTGTCAACATTATTGACACTACCATACATCATATTGATATCGACATAGGTGTCGCCAGTCACTGTGGCAGTCTCACCCTTACCGCCACCAAATATCGAGCCAATAGAGGTACATGACTCTACAAATACTTTGACATGGTAAGGATAGAGTTCATCTTTGTCAAACTCAACTTCGAAGTTGCCGTTGTCTACCGATTTAGCCTCGTATGGCTTCCACTTACTCTCGCCTTCATCATAGTAACATCCGTATTTGGAGTATGGAGCGTCATTACCACCGCCATAGAGTTCGCCAATCTCAAGGTCCTTACAGCCCTCTTCCTTGACATAGACCTTAATGGTTCCCTTAATATTACCACCCTTGTTGTTACCACCGAATACACGTCCGAACTTACCGCTGGATATTATCAACGAAGCGTTACCATTGACCGTTGCCTCCTCGGCACCGCCATATACGGCATCCACATAGTCATCAGGCATACACTCCAGGATGATGTTCACATCACCATTCACGTCTGCATGACTACCGGCACCGTAGATTTCGCCTACTTTCAAATCTGAACAGCAGTCTCCTGTAGGAACAACATCTCCACTCTGTTTTGTACGGACATCTGTGCCACCACGTACATCACCCTTGGTATTGCTACCACCATAGACATTGTTGATATAACCATAGTAGAGTTTAGTCACGGCTTTACCCGTACCGTATGTACCAGCCGTCTTGGGATTAGACTCGTCAGCAGCGTATGCCGTCGGATCTATAATACCCACATTAGCACCCGGCTTTGTCGGATCTGAACCATTACCACCACCATACAGGGTATTGATGATGTAAGTACCCAGTACGGTCACTTTCGTTGCAGGCACGGCAGCAGCATTACCACCGCCATAGACATATTCTATACTTGTTTCATTACAACCTTCGATAAATACCTCAGCAAAGGCCTCTTCCTGCTCTTCTTCTGTACCCGAAGCCTTTGTCGGATTATAGTCAGCCTGATTGCCACCGCCATAGACAGCAACTACGTCATAAGTATAAGGTTCTGCGGATCTTTGTTCACGAGTCTTTTCACTATCTTTTTCACTATCACCTACCGTCCGTTTCACATGTACCAAAACATGGCCCTTTGGTGTACCGTTCAAGTTATTGGCACCAAAGACTTGTTGCACTTTCGCACCATCAAGGAGCACTTTGACATCGCCACCCACTATAGTAGCAACGGCTGATACTGCATCAGCAGCAGGAGTCTTAACATCACCAACATTTTTTGTACCAGCAATTACCTCATCGTCTTCTGCAGTATAAAGGACCTCAGCTTGTGCATCCTTAGCCTGACGACCCAAACCGCCACCATAGACATCACCGTTGATGGTACCTTTATACAGGTAGACATCTGTCTTAGTATCTGCAGTATGATCACCCGATCCATCAACATTTGTATTACCCAATTCACCGCCACCATAGACATGACCGTTGATGGTAGCTCCTGCTGATTCCTGACCGGATGTACCTATCTTCACCGAAACAGTGCCATTTACCAGAGTAGGCGCACCCGATCCGCCGCCAAAGACAGCATTGTTGCCTCCTGATCCCAGCGTACCACCGGTAATCGTTAATTCAACATCCTTCTTAATCACACCATTGATATTGGCACCACCATAGACAGCCTTACTTACCGTACCACCTTCCATTGTAAGCTTGGTCTGGCCATAATTCAAGGCCACAATCTCTGGTGTAGCGGGTTCAGCCACAGCCTCCTTTCCCAGACCACCGCCAAAGACACTACCGCTGACCGTACCAGCATAGATATTGACCTCCGTCTTTTTGCCATCAGTATATGACAAGTCACCCGTTGAGGAATCCTTGGTAGCATTCACCGCACCCAAGGCACTACCACCATAGACATCTCCATGTACGAGACCTGAGCCACTCAAAACACCCGTACCCTCAGCCTTGGCACCTATATTTACTATCACATTGCCACCGACAACCGTCGTTTCACCACGACCACCACCATAGATATCATGACTTACTGTGCCGCTGGTCATATTCACTTCCGTATTGCCAGACACATCGGCAGTATTACCACCGCCATAGACATAAGAAATCGGTTTTTGGCTATCTTCGTCTTCAGTTTTCACATTCTGAATCTTCACCAGTGTATTCTGGTTTACTGCTGACTCATCACCACCGCCATAGACACCGCCGTCAATCTGGCAGTTGTTCTCAACCGTCACGTCAGTTTCTCCCACCTGACCAAGTCCCGTCAGGGCAATAGCGGAATAGACATATTTGCTTCCTGTATTACTACCACTGTTGCCATTTGATAGCGTAACACCTTCATCTGTGGCATATTTCCAATCAAAATGGAGTGTATCAGAGGGTTCGCCAGGCTCAAACATACCAGAAGAAGTATTGATGTTCGGGTATTTCGTAAAACCAGCCGTTCTGAATGGAATCTGTGGCAAAGAAGCAGAATAGCCACCACCAAACACGTTTCCATGCACTGTACAGCCGTTAAGCACGGACGTGGCCTTGCCTGTCACATTTCCCAAGTTACCACCGCCATAGAAGTCATTATTAATGGTACAGCCCATCAGGGTTGACGACACATTGTGGCATTGTGCCAATGAGAAGGTGGCAAACTTCACAAAGAAACGGGCACCCGTGGCACCACTAGTCCATACGAAGAACTCATAGTCAAAATCTACTGCCACGCCAGGACCTTTATAACCATAGACAATACCATTATGGCCTTTTACCACTGTACTCGACCCATCATAATACTTACCTTTATCGCCTGAACCTTCATTATGATAGTATTTCTCAAGCGTTTCCCAATCCTGACCGCCGTCTTTATCGTAATATTTCTTCTTGCTGATAGAATTACCACCAAAGCCAGCACCGAAATATTTGTCAAACGTACAGCCTTTCGCGGTAGTTGTAACATTCATGCCCGAGACCATATTGCCAAACTTCGGTCCACCACAGAAAGTACCTACATGACTGTTGAATATATCTGTTGTAATCGTTCCTTGAATTGGCTTGGCATCGTTGATACCACCACCATAGAAGTTATCGATATCGGCATCATAAATCTGCCACCGCACATTACCGTTAATCTGCTCCAATCCTGCACCTGCACATTCCTCAAAATGACCGCCACTGATGTAACATTCGGCATCATCATTTTGGGGGGTAGCATTCGCATTATAGGTACCGGTGAGATGGAAATCCTTGTATTCACCACCCGTCACTGACACAGGTACATGCTTTGTACTTCCGCTACCGTCACTATGCGTACCGTTACCGAAATCATTAAACCATGCGTTGCTGCCTATATGGATATAGGTGGTCTTACTAGGAGAGCCTATTTTGGTAGATACGAACTGATCAAACACACCGCCAAGAAGGATGATGGGGGCGGGGGCAGTCTTGTTCCTATTTTCGTACTCGAACTGTGAGAAGTATATCAAACATGTGTTAGTAATCTCAAACCAGCCATTCGGATCAAAAACAGCGGCATTACGGAACTGTGTTGCCGTGTTTGGCTTTTGAGCCTGAGCGGTACCAGGTATGTTGATGAAATCGAATCGGATAGGATTCACCTCAGTACGGTTGTTGTCATGGTAAATCATGCTATAGTCCGGCTCATGGTCTTTGTCCAAATCCACCGACATCATCGTAAATTTCTTACTATTGCCTTTGGGCACTGTTCCCTGATGCAGATTACCAACCAGTACGATGGCATTGTCATAGACACCTCCTGAGGTTAGTTGACCAGTAGCGGCGTTGACCGAAGTATAAACCGTATGTTCATTGCCATCAATGTTAATCTTTTGGGTCGGGAATTGTTTTCCTAAATATGCAACACTATCAGCTCCATAGCTCGTATTACAAACCACGTCCAAGTATTCATCTGCCACAAAGGCGGCCTGGGCCCAATAAGGCTCAATGGTAATGGCTGTTACACCGTAAGGCACGTCGAAATAGGCTCCCTGCGAGAACACTCGGCCGCTCACACTATACAGATCTTTAGCCCATGTCTTGCGGTCGGCAAAGTTATAGCCATTCCAAGTGTCACTTGTTGTAAATGAGCCTTCTTCTGCCTTATCCACAAAATCAGGATCAACTGTCATACCCGTAATCTTCCAACCAGTCACCACGCGGGCTTTTTTATCATTATTATTAACATAAAGTCCGTAGTTTCCCTCACCCACTTCATTATAGTAAGGCAGCTGCACCTTGTCGTAGTTGAAATTAAAGCGTTCGAAGTCTTTGTCGGTACGTGTCAGGGTAAGACTACTCTTTGTGATGGAAGCACCTGAAGGCCAAGTCTGACCACCATCGGTTTTCGTATCACTGATGTTTACCGTAAGCGTACCTATCTTGCGACCTTGGTTACGGTTTTCCTCAGAATAGTTAGCCAGATTTCTGGTGTCGTAATTGATGATAGAAGGATAATAGCCCTGTTTTTTCAGCACAGGATAGGGTTTGGGGGTTGCTATAGAACGGTCTGCCGTCTCTAATACCCATTTTGCCAACAACGCCGTATCGGCAGGATTTCCAGTAATATAGTATGCTGCCAGTCGCTTGTTGCTGTTCAACAACTGACGGTACAACTCAAAGCGAATCAAGTATCTGTCTTCTACGGCCAGGGCACAATTATACATATTGATTTTTCCAGTCTTCAACTTCTCGTAGGCATAGTAATTAAAGTTGGTAAGACCATTGTTACTTTGATTAGTTCCTTTACGGTTTTCAATGATTTCTCCACCATAGACAGGAGCCACAGTATCACCTTGACAGATGTCACCATAGAACATACAGTTCATCACCATGGTCTTAAGGCTACCAGCTGTAGATTTATGAGTATTGTAACCTACGATACCACCCTTGGATGATCCGCCATCAATATTAGCATAGCTATAGCAGTTGATGACGCGTGCGCTGCCATCGAGATGTCCCACGATACCGCCAACATGCTTCGTACCACTGACACTACCGCCATTCACACCGCAGTTGTAAATACGCGTATTGCCCGTTGCGGTAGCCACAATAGCACCTGCATGGCCATCAGCATTCTCAACGCTAACGCGATAATCACATTCTTGATGGTTGCACCATCGGCATAGGCGATGAAAGGTGCCGATACACTACTGAGCGTCTTGTCAATCTTACCTTCGATAATGCCCGTAAACGGCGCAGTCTTAGTACCGATAGAGCCAGAGGCAGAGAAAGTATTGCTCAGCATATAGTAACCACCCATGGCTTTAATCTCTGAAGAACTGCTGACCACCTTAGGCACTGGAGTAAGGGTAAAGAACTGTGCTAAACTGTCGGCACCCTCTTTCGCAGGACTTGCAAGCATCTCGAACGACTGCATCACCTTAGTATTATCAAAGCGGGGCATCAGGCGCATATTGCCTTTACCGTCAGTGACTACCATAAAGGTAGCATTGGTAATCTTCATCTTCGTTTGGTCAAGACCAATAATACCAGACTGCTTCACACCCATGTTTTCAAGGGTTACACGGGGAGTAATGCCTTGATTATATGTACCTGTCCAAGAACTAGTTACTGTTGAGCTACTCGTATTGGCAGTGAAATAACGTAACTTATTCTCAACATTCTGAATCTGCACATTGTAGGGGTCGAAGCCGTTCTTGCCAGCAGCGAAGTATGCTGCTTCATTCTCATTCTTGTTTCCAGCATCATCTTGGGCACCTGTTTCACCATCATAGAGATAACCCATCTCTTCATCAATATCGAAATTGGGTCTCAGATACCACTGCATGCTCTCAGGCACATCCAAGATGTCGGGTTCCGTAGCAGTTGAAGAGAGTGACGTACCACTAATCTCTGCATAGCGGCCGTTTTGCTTAATCAGGTAGGGGGCTGCTGATGTTTTTTCATACTCATCTGCACCCGCATATTTACTGGCATACTCGGCCTTCACATCGTAGGTAACGTACCAGTCACGTTCCTTACCATTCGAGAGGGCCTGACTCTCATAGTCTGGAAGGTTACCGGTATTTTTGCTTGCATCAAAAACGCCAAGTTCTTCGGTCGTGTATTCTTTCGATGGGTCATCTTTATCCGTAGCATAGTCCGAGACGGTGAACTTATGGTAGCCAGGAGCCTTAGTAGCCGTCTTCCAATAGTGATACTTCTCCACCATCGGACTGCTGTATTTGTGAATCTCAGCATATATCGCTGCACGCTTCGGGTCTGTAGGGCCATTGGGCAATGGCAAACGTACTATCTCCCACCCGTGCTGGTCAAGCAGGATGAGCATAGGCTTGATGTCTGTAGCTTCGAAATGGAAAGTTCCGTCACCCATACCAATGGTCTGGAAGACGTGCTCTTCTTTCAAGAACTTCTTGCTCGTGGTAGTACCGACATCACCATTATGTATCCAAGGAGCAGAATTGGCCCAGGCCTCATAGACATGCCATGGCTTTTCAGCATCAAAGCCCGCTATCGCATCCTTCTGATCATTGCTCAGCGTTACATTACGACCTGTCGTTTTCACTTCGTAAGAATCAGTCAACTTACCCTGCACCGTAGGATTGTTCTTCCAATACTGCTCAAAGGAGTTGACGGTGCGACGCGCTGTCGTTGATCCATCGGATATTTGTTCCAAAGTCACCAATTGCAGACTGCTTATCGATGTTCCAATAATCATGTACTCCGTGGCATCAGCGTTGTTGGCGGGAGCACTGTCTGCCGCTGATGGATTTGTCACCTTCGGGTTATCATTGGTAACACCAGTCACAATATGAGTGCCACCATTGTATTCAACCGCATAAGTCTTCAGATAGGAGTGGAAATTACGTGTTTTTTCTTCTCCGTCTTCCGTATATTTATAGCTCGTCTGCGTCTGGTACGATGAAATCTTCACGTGGTATGGGTCGAGCTGGGCCTGAGATGCGGGATTGTTGGCAGGCTCAATATACCACAGCCAGCGGGTACGTTCGCTGGCACCGCTATTAAACTGGGCGTTCCATTTGTCTGTACCATAGACATAGAGTGCACCATCGCCATTGCTATACGGGAAGACAGCCGTTCTCTTCTCCTCAGTCATCACCTTATCGGCATTCTCCTGGTAGAATTTATCACCGGCAGCAAACCAAAGTCTATAGGTCTTACTCACTTTATCAGCAATATTGAGGCTGTTCCGACCATCTAGGTCCAGTAGTGAGTTATCAACATCATAGGTAACATAGATAACATTGTCTTGAGCTCCCAAGTCCCCAACACCATAGATTCGGTCATTTTCGTCAAAGGTAAACGTGCTACCGCTCAGCGTAGCGGCCTTGTAGAACTTATAGGTGCAAAGCGGACTCTGCCACTTATCCGGTAGCGCCAAACGACCCGAATAGGGAATGTCACTTTCTATTGCCACGCCAGCCTTGTCAACCAGGCAGAAGTGGAGCGGAAGTGCTACAGGGGTCACTATGAGACTGACGGTCTCGCCTGCGGCATTCTGCAACGTGACAGTTCCCGTCCCCTCTGTTTCACTTACGATATTCAAGGGATCAGAGTCTTTCATGATGAAGGTTTCCGAGGCTCCAAGCGTCAGGTTAGGCGAAGAATAGTGTAAGTATCTTCTCGTGTTGACATTCTGCACAAAGACAGCATAGGGGTCGTTGCCACCGAAATACCACATATATGGTTTCTCGGCCTTGGTAGCAGTTCTCTTGGCCTCATCAGTCTCACCAGTTGCTGCTTCCTTATCCACAGGCTCTCCACTATTGTCGTCCCAAAGGAATTTATATCCACTATCATTAACCTTGACATTAAAGGTTCTAAAGGCCTGCAAATGCAGGAACTTCCCCATTAGTTCATCAGTGTCATAACTCACATAGATAACAGCATTCCCCTCTGGTGTAGCGTGCTTTTCGTTCTCCTTGCTCAAAAGAGTACTGGAAACTGCATCACCCACATTATAGTCACCGGGGAACATGTAGTAGTACACCTTCTCTCCCTGCAGATACTCACTTCGAATTTCTTCAGGGATGCTGGTATAGTTATTATTCAGTGGTGTACCCTCAGGCTGCCTAATTGTCTGGACGACAGCCACCTTGTACGACCTATTTATTATCTTATAGGTATAGTCTGCCAACTGGCAGGTCGCGATTCCAGAGATCTTGTCCTTTGTTGAATTGTAAGCTATCGCCTTGATGGCTGTTGCCGTAGCTACATCGCCTTTAGGAATGGTAACCGTAGTCGTGGCATAGGTCGGTGTTGACGTGGTCGGGTCATCATTGTTCAACGTATAATAGATGGTATTACCCTCTTCTGCCGTAATCGTCACTGAGCCATCGGTATTGTATGTAAAGGTCGGTCTCAACACACTGGGTGCCACCGTTTCTGAAGCAACGGATGTCAGCACAATGTCATAGCGTTCTATCACCACTTTGAAAGTACCAGGATCCAGAATCACATATCCGTCAACAGGAAGAATCGAGCTGGAGGCCGTAGGGTCAGTACCATCCGTCGTATAGCGCACATGATACCCCGATGGCAACCCGTTGTTATCACTTACCGTTACAACACCATCGGTAACGGTGATAGTGGGGGCATCGAGTAAGCCTGATGTAAATGCCCACAGGGGTGTACCACCTGAATAGAACTGGATTAAGCCCTCGCGGCCTTCTCCGTTTTGTGGTTTGTTGTCTGACTTAGACCACGTCAACCACTCTCTATCATTTCCTGAAGCGCTGTTTAATGAAAATCCCGTAGTTGTAGCCTTGCTGTTTAATCCCTCTTTGGGTGATATTTTATAGGGACTACTAGTGTTGTTTAAGACAAAATACGTATAGTCGATATCCTCGGCAGCCGGTTCATCTGTAAGCCACACATCTCGGTCTCCATAATCATTTTGTTTGGTGTTATTGGCTTTGGGGAATGATCGTATGACAACATATTTATTGAGTCGGGGATTGATCAATTGGATGTATCCCCCAGTAACATTTTTCACTACCCAATGGCTGTATGATTTGTCATGAGCAGAGTAAGTGACACCATTATTGTTAGTAACGGCGGAAGCTGTTGTTTCTAAAGAAGTAGTCAGATATTGGTAACCTGTACTGCTATTAGTAGTCAGTGATGGCCAAAGGTAACCTTGCGTTGCGCTGTTGTTTCGGATGTAATAAATACCATCGGCAACCTTAGTTTGTCCCCACAAACTCGTGGTTCCGAGGGTCAAAAAAGTCAGTAAAAGGTATATGGTTTGGAGAACATATGTTCGTGGGCCTACGAACATATGTTCGTGGACTGGAGAACATATGTTCGTGAGCTTATGAACATATGTTCCTTTTTTTAGGATAGGCTCTAGCCATAGTCTAGCCATACTCCAGGCTGCTTCTAGGCTGCTTCTAGCCATACTCCAGGCATACTCTATGAGTATGGGTAGAGTATGCCTAAAGGCTGATATCTCCCTTGTTGCTCGCTTCTTAAATCCGTAAACGTGCATATCTTGTGTCATATCTTTATCTGATTCTTATTTGACAAATAGTTTCTTCTTGTTCACGATGTATACGCCAGTATTCTGGACGCGTGTCTCTTGAGTCTCGCCAGGCTGCAGCACGTAGTTTGCAAGCGTGATGCCACCAACATTCATGATGCAGATGACCACTGGCTCCTTGAGGTGCGATGTGGCGATAATCCTATGTTCCTTCACATAAATCTCCAGACCACCATCAAGCGTCGATATTGGTTCTTGCTCCAGACCATTATAGTCACCACCAAAGAGGATATAACCAGGCAGCATCCTTCTGGCCTTAGCGGCAGTAGTAGCCGTGAAGTATGGACGGAACGGAACAGCCTTGACATCACCTTCTACCTTGTCGAACTGACTGCCGTCTTCCTTCATCACATAATCCGATGTCTCCAGCGACTTATTGAGGTAATTGCTATGGAAGGTAAAGGTATAGTTCTTACTGCTACCCTCAGCCGTCTTTTCCACATCACTAGCCTCATCGTCGCTGACAGCGATACCAATGCCTGTATTAGAAGCGAAGGTGATGGTCTGCTTAGCAAGTCTGCTGATAGGAGCTGCCGTATTCAGAGCCTCGAACTTACCACTCAGGTCGAACTCATAGTAGGTCTCACCCGGGAAGCCTATAATGTATGGCTTAGCAGCAGTTAGGAGCGGATAGCTCGTATAGCTGCGGGCATTCCTGTAATAATTCTGATAGATGTCACTATTCTTATCCTTACGCTCCGTCTTCTCATAATAGTAATCCCACAGGAAGGTGTTGGTGACGTTCTTGGTGGAACCTGCAGCGATAGGATAGTTGAACACAGCCTTAGCCACTGTACCTTCCCTTTCAGTAGCGATGCTCCTGAAATCACGCAGCCAGTATTCATGGCCTATCTTAGTACCAGTAGCGTTCTTACTCGTCTCACTACCACTGTAGAAATGGGTAATCTCACCCTTGACATCGGTGGTCACCAGTTCGGCAGTGAACGGGATGCTGATACCCGTCCAGCCCTTATTACGGTCAACAAACTCCTTATCGGCAGGCATACGCTGGTACCACATACGGTAATCGTCATCGAAGTGATAAGCAATTGGACAGTTGAAGTCCTCCTTGTCCATGAGCAGATGGTCGTTGATAGCTACGAGATTGCTCTGTACCAAGTGACCATTGACAGACACCGCTGTGGCATCCTCCACACGACGATACTCCTTACGATCAGCATATTTAGTGCCTGTTACGTCATAGTAATCGTTATATACAGGATCCACGAAGTAGCTTGTCAGCACACCATGCGTCTTGGCATTGACATAGCCGCTCTCACCAGATGCAGCAGGAGCATATACCAACAGGTTCTGCGTCTCGTCACAGTTCTCGATACCTGTCAGACCGTCATCGTCGAGCACTGGCGAATAGAACAGACCGTCCTGCAAGCCCAACTTGTAAGCACTCTTGTCGTGACCCTGCTTATGTCCTGCAAAGTCGATAGCTGTCATACCTGGATAAGCAAGCGTGTCAGCATACTCCACCTTGGCTTTTCCATCTCTCTGGGTGCTAATCCTCTGTGCCAGATAAGCCTTCGGATTGAAGTGAGCTACACCCATCTCCTTCGAGCGGAAGTAAGCCGGAGCACGATAGACGCGGTTAGCATCTGTGCCATCCGACAGGCGGCCACCGTCGCGTACAACAGCTGTCGGAACCTCCTGGTGGGCCTCAGTAGGATCATAGCCGTAGGTCAGCTTCTGTCCGAAGAAGATGTAGTCGTCTGGCCAGATGGGATAGAAGTCTAACTGCGTAGTCGTTACACCATCCTCAGTGAATGTTTCTTCGTGACAGCGTTCGTCCTCGTCATCGGGGATAGAACCTGCGGCAAAGCGGAAGTCACCATCCTCAAAGCGGTCCTCGACATACTTGATACCATTGTAGCCAGACGAGCAGAGGTCTGCATTTTCTGCATAATATGCCGTTTGCGGCTCAGCTACACCAGCCTTCCAGTACTTATACTCTACCCCACTATTCACCTTCTGGTCGTTGTAACGCTTGTACAGGTAGAAGTTGTTCAGGTCGTAGGCCACCTCACCATTGTAGAAGGCCTTGTCAGGCTTAGCGGTAGCAAGACCGTGATTTTCTGTATCGGAAGTATTATAGGTCTTACCCTCCTGACAATAGCTGTTGACAACCTGCTTATAGCCCGAAGTAGCAGTAGGATTACCGAAGACAGCACGGACACCGTCTGCAGGGGTACCTGTCGTATTCACCCAACAGCTCTCCACATATCCGTCGCCAGTATCAACCACACCTGCTGAGGTAAATGAACCTGTAACACCGAGGTTATACACGCTGCCGCAGAGCTTGCCGAACAGTGAATGGTCAAGACCGCTGAGGGTGTGGCCATCACCGTGCAGAACGCCCTCGAAGCAAGGATCTTCGCCAGAGGCAATAGGTGTCCAAGGTTCCGTATGTTTAATATCTGTGCGGAGGAAGAACTTCAGGTGTTTGCCACCCTTGACACGCTCGTTCAGCAGTGCATGACCTGTGAGGGCACCACTTTCAGCGATGTCTGTGCGTAAGCTCAGGTCATACAGGTTCTTGAACAGGTCGAGTCCATTCTCTTCGCTTGCGCTATAGTCGTTGATATATATCTTCGAGTCGCGCTTCACATTCTTATGATCGATGTAATAGTGGTGATCGGCATCATCCATTACCTTCTTCATGTCGTGGTAGTTAGCCACGCTCACGGGTACGGCATTCGAGTACGTACGACCCAGATAGCTCTTGGCGTAGTAAGCCACATAGTAGTTGTCCTGATACCAGTAGAGCGGATTGAACGCTGGGTTGTATTCCACACCATTGGTATGACTCTCAGCATCACGTTGCGTAGCAAAGAGTTCCCAGCCATAGCCCGTTACCTCGTAGGCACCTGGTGTAACAGTCGGTTCACGCAGGGTAACAAGGTCGCCTGGCAAGATAATCTCTGGCGCGGTAATGTCGTCGATGGTAGGTACACCGCTCTTGAACGTCAGGTGGATGTTCACCACATGGCGCTCGCTGATAGGTGTCACATTACCGCTGGCATCAGTCTCATCATAGTCATACTGATAGATGACGGTAATGATCTTCTCCTTCGACAGGTCGTAGATATTGCTCTCGCGACTGACGTACAGCGTCGAGGTCTCCGTCGGTGAGATGCCGTGGATGGTGAAGTTCTTCTGTTCGTTGGTCAGGTTGGTATAACCCGTAAAGTCACCACTATTGTCCGCAGCGATAATGGCTCCAACAGGAACGGTAGCACCAACATCGTATGAGTTAGTGTTCGTACCCTTGACACTCTTCACCTTATGTCCAGTTGTTATCTCATAGGCCTCGCGGCAGTAGTAGAAATTCGTGTTCTCTTCTGTAAACGTGAGCGTGGTGACATAGCCCTGTTCTGTGGTAGTCAGACTCGTGTAGGTTTGACTACTAATCGTCTCACCGACAGCATACGGTGTGCTACCAATCTGGAATGGTGTGTTCACCACATAGTATGTACCAGCATCCTTCACTGCAATGGTAGAGTAGTGGCGCTGCTCATTTGGTAGCGATTCGAATTGTTCACGCGTCAATTCATCACCAACGTAAACCTTTCCACCTGTTATGGCAGTAGTTTCCATGTAATGCTGATCTTTTCTTTCGCCCTCTTCAGTCTCAGTCTTATCACCAGTCCCACCGTAATATGTTGCCGTGTAATCGATAGCCGTCTCAAGCGAGTAGTGAGCCTTATTGGCTTCAGCACCTTCCAAGTCTTTTGTAGCAGAGTCATACTGGTACTTCTGACCTTCGGACATATCACCATTTGCAGCAGTCGTAAAGTTCTTATCGATCAGCAGGTCGAGAGCATCGTAGTTGAAGGTGAACTGGTTGCGGTCGGTTTCCGACATCGAGCTCCAGGCCTCCAGAGCTCGGTAGTTATGACCACTCTCATAGTAGTTACCACCATAATAATAATGTACAGGATTTCCTTCCAAATCAACGGCAGGCTCACTGGTACAGTAGTAGGCCTGAACAAGACAGGTCTGAAGGTCGTCACGCAGGGTTGCCAGGGTTATCAGCTTCTTCTTCGTTTCTTCTGAGTAAGCTGATGCCTTGATGGCGTCAATGGTCATCTCACTCGTTCCAGCCTGTTCCGTATTCATCTTTCCCTTCACTTCAGTGACATAACCTGTTGCTTCCGACATCTTCATCTTCGAACCTCTATAGATGACGTTCTCCTTTGTCAACTCAATAGTCTTGGTACAGATATAGGCCTCTTCACAGTCGCCACTATGACCACTTGCGAAGTTATAAGGTACTGCTGTTCCCGGGTTGTAGTATATCTCATGACCATCTTCAGTCATCGTAATCTTATTCTTCACAATATACGCCTTCTGGAAAGTGGCCTGCGTGCCATTCGATGCGGTTACATGGCTCTTAATACTTTCATAGGTAGTGTAGATGGCCTCTGGGATAAGGTCGCCATACTTGTATTCGCTCTGTCCAAGCACCGCACCATCCGATGAAATCAGACGATAGGTAGGACCATCCTCATAGAGAGCCTTCTCTGAAGGATCTTCGATCGCTTCGTATGCAGCAAGGGTAATCTTGCTACCAACATTATTCTTTGGTGTAAACCAGTTGTCCCACTGGCTGGGGTTGTTCACCTCGTAGGTCAGGATATAACCCTCGTCGTGGCTGACGTTGTTCGACTCACGGAAGATATAGCTGTCGCCAGCCAGGTTGTCATCGGCATCCTTGATGGCCTCGCCATCAGCATCTTTATAGGTATGGCCACCCACTTTAGCCTTGTAAGTAGTGAACTCTGTATCAGTCATGACATAGGTGCCCGGAGCATAAATCTTCGGTTCGCCATTCTCCTCTTCATTATCGATGTTCACTGCCACGCAGTTCACGTAGGTCTTTCCTACGAACAGTTCCTTTTCATAGCTGCTCAGCAGATACCAATCCCAATAGCTGATGGGGTCGTTTTTGTAGTAAGTCTTACCATTGATAATCATCTTCTGGCCATCGCCCAACGGTTCACCTGGCTTCGAATAGTAAGCATAACGACTTGGCATCACGTTCAGCAGCTTCATC
>Ga0310695_10005695_pt1 | contig 21455 bp, 15 predicted proteins | sample RumenRJG_04DNA_FD_203882 | JGI IMG/M metagenome (GOLD analysis project Ga0310695, IMG submission 203882) | Bovine rumen microbial communities from Lethbridge, Alberta, Canada - RJG_04 (v2) (version 2) | ecosystem: Host-associated > Mammals > Digestive system > Stomach > Rumen | place: Canada...
TTTGTTAAACAGCTCCGGCCCGGGCCTCAGTTCATCATCCGTAAGCTTCAATATAGCACATGAAAGCTTTTCCCGGCTATCCGGGAGGGGGATATATGACAGGACGGGAGAATTTTTCGGAGAATGTCTGAACAGGTACAATAAAGCTTGCAGATTGCAGAATCACACTGCATAGCGGAGGAAGCCCCCTGAAAAATCGGATGTCTCTGACAAATTCATGGCCGGTGCCGCGTGCAACCGGATAATTCCGAAACCCGGACACATACTGCAAAACCGGCAGAATAAACCAGGAAATCCGCCGTACAGGAAACTCTTCATATCTTTTTTGCGAATTTAAAAAGGCAGCCCCGGTATCCAGGACTGCCAGGTGTTTTCAGGATCCGGTCAGACCTGCCGGTCTTTCCGGAGAGCGGGATTTTCGCTAAAAGCTTCTGACGCAGTTAAGAGAGCCGCCGTTCAGCGTCATTACATAGCCGTTTCCGTTAAACTGGATCATATTTGTTCCCGAAGTTCCCACTGTCTGCTGGTTGGGAGACTGCTGCACGGTATAGTTAAACTGAGAACCGTTCAGAGTATAGCTTCCCACTTCGATAAGATTCTTGGGCATATTGCCCTGACTCAGATATACCCGGTAGACATTACCGGCAAACTCGTGAGTCAGCACCATCTGGGGATTTCCGGGAATCTGACAGGTGTAGGAACCGGAAAGACCGGCCTGAGCTTGCGGCTGTGGTGGCAAAGGCTGCGGAGCCGGACCGGCAGCTCCCACTCTCTGATACGCAATGTTCTGTCCGTTCACATTCAGATAAAGAACATTGCCGCTGAGAGCAAACATGAACTGATTGGCACCGGTGGAACAGTTGCGGTCATCACAGAGAATAAGCGTATTTCCCTGAATCCCGTAGAAGAAGTTTACCGACTGACCGTTGTTTATCACCATGCCCGTGCCGTCAGGATTAAACACGAACTCCATGGAGGCTCCGCCCATATAGGCTCCCCACTTGCCCAGAATGGACCCCTGAGGCATCGGCTGAGGCTGCGGATTCTGCACCGGAGGCTGCTGCGGCCCCGGAGACGGCTGCGGAATATAAATGCCGGTTCCGGTATTCACTGCGGTGCCGCCGGTCTGCCCGCCTCCCGGCTGCGGAGCGGTCTGCCCGCCGGAACCCTGCCCGGGAGCCGGAAAAAACGGAGGGAAATCATCGGCGGCTGCCGCAGCCGAAAAGGCCAGCAGCACTGCCGGCACAAGCTTGATCAAGTTATTCATAACTGAAAATTCCAAACGAAATTAAAATCCGAAATCAAAATCATCCGGCAGCTGTCAGTTGCCGAAACCCTGCTGCCCGGGCTGCGGGAGCGGTCCCTCATATTTCACCAGATTATAAGAAACATTGTTTATGGTAATAACCAGCACATTGTTATTGATGACATACGGAATGACATACTGCTGTCCCTGCATGTCGGAAATCATCAGCTGATTGTTCTGAATGACATAGGTAAAGCCCATGATCTGGCCGGCATACCCCAGAGAACCAATGGACTGCTCTCCCAGCATCAGCACCATGGGAATACTCGGATTCTGGGAAATCCAGAAACCGTGCATTCCGGAATTGATCCCGGAAAAAGCCCTGCCGATATTCGAAGTTCCCCGGTTCTCCAGCTTTTTAAGAGGTGAAACTCCGGGATTGACACCTCCGGCAATTCCCTTCTGAAGGTTATTAATGCCGCGGCCGGCCTGAATACCGTTCGCGGAGTCTGCCATGCTCATAATGACATCATTGACGCCTGCAAATGCCGGAGCCGCCGTCAGGACTGCCACCATCGCAAGAGTACGCAATATGCTGTTTTTCATAAAAAAATCTCTCAAATTAAAAAACCTGAAATCCCGAGCGTCTCCAAAAGCCGAAAGCTTTTCCGAAATTACGGGGCGTATGAGACAAACTATCTGGTACAGTGAATGTCGTAATCCGAAAACTTCATCACAAAGCCGTCAGATGACGGAATAATATAACTTACCGCACTCTGCCCCACCAATGATGCTACGGGATTCTGAAGAATGGTATAGGTAAACCTGTCTCCCTCGACCTTATAACTGCCGTACTCCAGGAATGTGTTTCTGAGCCGTGTTCCCTTCATGGTGACATAAACCGCATAATTGGCCGGCATGAAGTCATAAACATAGAGAGCTCCCGGCACGGATCCGGAAGTGCACTGGTATTTTCCGGAAAGCTGCACCACAGGCTGCTGGGGCTGGGGCTGCGGCTGCGGCTGCGGCTGCGGCTGCGGTTGAGGCTGGGGCTGCGGCTGGGGCTGCGGAACCGGCTGAAGCTGCTGCCGCTCCGTCTTCTGAAGCGTTACCACCTTGTCGTTGAACATAAGCTGCAGGATGCCCTGTCCCACGGCAAACTGAAAGGTCATGCTGGAAACACTGTCGGAAACAGTCATCATATTGCCGGCAATAGTATATGAAAACTCCATCCTGGTATTGTTCTGAATCAGATACCCGGTTCCCTGAGGAGAAAAAAAGAAGACAATCTCCTGATTCATATTATCAACGCCCCGCCAGAATCCTGTCAGCGCCGCCTGAACCTGCGGATTTGCCGGAGCGGGATTCTGCACCGGCGGATTCTGGGTTCCGAAAGGATTGAAAGGAGGAAGAGTATCGGCAACGCCGCCTGAGCACACGACAGAAAACGCCATGCCCGAAAGCATGCACGACAGTCTGGATTTTTTCATCTGGAATTTCCTCATAAACGCGGCCGTAACCCGCCGCGGGTGCCAAAACAATCCGGACGGAACACTAAACTTGCAATGGTCTGAAATGGCAGGCTGCTTCTTTAACGGCACTTTGCCATTGAACAGGTCATGTACTGCTCAGAAATCACATCTGACAATGCATGTCTCTGTTACCAAAATTCAGCTGCAAAAATATTAAAAAATCTGCGATTTAAATTTAAAATAATTTTTCCTGAATCGAAGATCTCATGCAGTGCGATGCCCTGACCGCAAATTTCGGGCCGCAGAACACATCAGCATTTTATGTGATCACGCGGTTGCTTTTTGTGATCCGTTCCGTTTTTTGCACGCAAATAATCTGATATATTCGACAATAATTAATAATTAATATTTTTAAAATTTAATACCTGAATCACCAGTGCCATCCTGTACGGACGCCCCGGATTATCATTTCCCGGTTTTCCGTCAAAAAGCGTTGTTCAGGAGAGTGTTATCGAAGTCCTTTGGATCCGGGCATTTACGCCGCTCGCGGACATTCCCCGGAATCATGTTTTTTTACCGGACGGAGTGTTCCGCCCGGAAACCGAGAGGTCTCCATGTCCAGCAAGAAAAAATCCCCGACGGAAATATCCGCCCTATGCATATCCGTTTTCCTTGCGGGAATGACCGTTTCCGCATGCAACGATGACGGAACTCCATTGCCCGACACCGGAAACAGTGCCGCACTCAGGAAATCCGAAGCCCCTTCAGACGTCCCTGACGCTCTTCCGGAAAACTACAAACTGGATCCCTTCCGGCCCCGCTCAGAAAAGCGCTCCGAAGCCGCGCCGGAACAGAATGCCGCTGTCGCGGAAGCCTCCGGCTCCGGACTTCCGGAAGTATCCCCTGCGTTTTTCCCCTCCAAAAACAGCGGCATTGCCAGAACATCCGGAAACGATTCCGGCAAAAAAGCCTGGACAATCATGGTCTACATGTCCGGAGACAACAACCTGGAAGGACAGTCCTTTCAGGAAATTCTGGAAATGGAAAAAGCCCTTCCCGACGACGCGGAAATAATTCTCCTTCATGATCGCAGCCCGGAATTCTCCACCGATTTTGACGATCTCAGAGGAGCCCGGATCTACCGCATCCGGAAAACCGCAGCCAGCTACGATATGGAGCAGTATTATCAGACCATGAACCGGGCACTCCTGCCGCCACAACTCAGCTCCGAGGTAATCCGGGAACTGGGGGACATCAATATGTCGGATCCCCGGAACCTGGAGGATTTTGTCAGGTTCGTGGCCGAAAACTACCCGGCAGAGCGTTACGCCCTGGTCGGCTGGGATCACGGAAACGGCTGGTACGGGCTTATGGGAGATGAAACCTCCGGGGACTACATGACCATCCGCGAATATACCGACGCCGTTGCCCGGGCCGCTAAGCTTCTGCCACGAAAAAAATTCGACCTTGTAATGTTCGAAATGTGCCTCATGGGCCAGCTGGACGTGCTCTATGAAACCCGCAAAATCACCGATTTTGCCGTTGCCAGCGCTCCCTCCATCCCGGCCTTCGGGTCCGACTACATTGCAATTCTGCCCCTTTTTACCGGAGACATCTCCGTGGAGGAACTGGGAAGGGAAATCGTAAAAAGGAACGTGGCCTTCTTCAACAGACACAATGCCGTCAGCGACCTGGCATCCTACAGCTTCTACGATCTGAGACATCTGGACGAGGTCACCGCCAAAATGAATGCCCTGGCCGGGGGACTCAGAAAACACGTAACCGGGGATGCCCTGAAACTCACCAGAAGCACCATCGACGCCCTCCATTACGAGAGCTCCGGATTTGACGAGGTCCGCCGGGGACTTACCACGCCCTCCTCCGTGGATATCCTTGACTGGCTGGACATTATCGACCGGAATTTCAGTGACCTCCGCGGGGAAACCGGCGATCTCCGCAGTGCTCTCCGAAAACTGATGCCGCACACGGAAAGCACCCGGGGATTCGATTATGCAAAGGGACTTTCCGTGTTTCTCCCGCTTACCGAAAATAACATGCCCACCCCGGATAATCCCTACCCTGCCGTATGGGGACTGAAGCATGAAAGAGACTATCCCCGGACGGAATTTGCCGTTAAATCCGGCATGAAGGACTATCTCACCGATCTCTACCGGGAACAGAAAAACATTAAAATTCCGGCACCGGTGTTTTCAAAGCCGGAAATCGGAAGAGTCCGGGCGGATTCCGGAAAACGGGAGCTTCTGGTCGAAAAGGAAAGCACCATCACTCCGCTGAGTCAGTATTCTCTCAGCTTTGACGTTACGGGAAACCAGATCCTGTGGATAAGATTCATGCAGCTGATATCGGACAGCGCAAATCCTGAAAAAAGATACGTCAGCTTTCTCCAGAACATTCTGGATCTCAAAAGGCACACCCCCGAGAACATCAATGATCCCCGGAAATACATGCCGGAGTTCCGGGACGGCACCACTTCCTTTGTCAGGGAAATCACGGGACAGGCCTACGAACTGAGTGACGGCATGAAATCCGTGAAGGTTACCGTGGATCATTCCAGCCTTAATCAGGACGAAATCAGAATCACCGGTCTTTACCGGGATCAGTGCACCGGGGGCGAGGTTCCCGTTACCCTGGTAGTGGACAGCAATACCAAAATGGGTTCCCAGCTTCTGGATCAGCACCGGCATCAGATGATTCCATGCTCCCCGGATGCCGAATTCAGACCGCATTACGGTTTTGTCGATGCCTCCAACAAGTATCAGGTCCAGATTCAGGACGGCATAAAGCTGGGATCTGCAAAGCTGATCCTTGTGAATCTTCCCGATGATACCCATGTGCAGTACAACCTGACATCGGAGAACATTTCCGGTGCCACCGGCCGGACCATAAGCTCCGGAGATCACGTCATCAGAAACAGCCCCGAGCAAGTCCGTCTCATGAACAATGCCAAAGACGGACTTATGGAAATTGCCGACAGCTACGCCGTGGGACAGTTTGCCTCGAATATGGACAGCGATCTGGATCTTTTGCCCACCCGGGGGCTTATCTCCTTCAGACCGGACGGCTTCAGTGTCAAAGGCTTGTCCCTGCCCTCATGGAATACCTCATCCGGGGAACAGGGAATTCTCAATCTGACCCCGAATCTGAATGTCCCGCTGGCTCCGGCAATACTGGAAACCTTTGATGCCAATGGCCGGGTGGACAAGGTTTTCCGTAACGCCTCCTCCTTTCAGGTATTCATGGATCGGGACGACAGCGGTCATAAAATCTTCTACCTGGTAGCCCAGGGCACCGGTGACCGTTTTGCCCTCTTCCCGCTCCGGGACATTAACGAAAACACGCTCCGGGGAACCTGGATCGGCGAAAACCAGCTCTGGTCCTTTGACAATGGCCGGGTGACCTTCAGCTACAGCGGCACCAAAGTCCCCCGGAATGTCGGCACCCATAACGGGAGCTACACCCTTAAGAACAACGAGCTTTCAGTGCAGGGACTTCCGGACAGCAAGTACTACATCATAATCGATCGCCTTCATGACAGGCTCTGTCTCATGTCCGAAAGCAAGGTGCACGCCATTGCCGAAAAGGCGGTTCGGGACGGCAGCATGACGCTCCGGGAATTCAAAAATCGGGTTCAGGGCAAATGGCTGTACCGGGATGCCGCGGGATCCTCTGCCGCTTTGGATATTTCACCCGCGGGCCAGGGCGGTCTTCTGAGATTCCGGTTCTCCGGTTCCGGGAAAAACTCGGAAGCCATAGGATCTCCGGAATCGGACCGCATTCTCATGAGCTATGACAACGGGGCCCGAATAAGTGCCGGTTACCGTTTTGTCAGAAACGGGAATACGGAAACCCTGACGCTGATCTTTGAAAACGGCGGCGAATTCACCTTTCAGAAACAGTAACCGCTGCTGTCCCCCGGGACGGCAGAACCGCATGCGAGGCAACTATGCTTGTTAAAATGCTGGAGAAGGCTTTTTGCAAAACAATTCTGGCTATCGGGATTATGGTCATGGCGGGAACGGCTCCCGCCCGGGCCTCCGAAGAAGAAAACGCCCCGGCCCGGGAATGGACGGTGATGGTCTACATCGCCGGCGACAACAATCTGGAAGAGGCCGTCATCATGGACCTTCTGGAAATGGAGCAGGGCAAAAACGACGATACTGAAATTCTGGTATTTCTGGATCGCAGCAGGGGCTATTATCAGGGCTGGCAGAACTGGCACGGCGGCCGGCTGTACCGCATCAGAAAGGATCCCTCCGTAAATCCGGAGCTGATTTACGGCAATCAGGTCCCGTATCCGGACAGCATTTCCTCCGAAATGCTTCAGGATCTGGGCGAAATCGATTCCGGAAACCCGAAGGTACTGGAGGAGTTCGTCAAATATGCCGGAACCTATTTCCCGGCAAAAAGATATGCCTTTGTGGGCTGGGATCACGGCGGCGGCTGGCCTCTTATGCTTCAGGATGAGGGAACGGGACATTTCATGTCATCCGTAACCTTTGCGGATGCTCTGCGCCGGGGCAGTCAGGTTCTGCCCTCGGGCCGGTTCGACCTGGTGCTTCTGGACATGTGCCTTATGGGACAGCTGGATGCTCTTTACAATCTCCGGGATGTTACCCGTTACACTGTGGCCAGTGCCCAGATTGTACCGGGACCGGGGGCTGACTACGCCGGTTTTCTGAAATATTTCCACCCGGAGGTGCCCACCAGAAAAACCGGCGAGGCCATTGTGGATGCCAGTGTGGATTTCTACAACAAATACCCGAAGGAAGCCACATTTTCTCTTTATGACATGTCAAAGATCGATCCTCTCGCAGAGGATCTCAGAGATCTGACCGCAAAACTGAAGGAAGACAGTGCCGGAAACACCTACCGGCATACCCGCAATATCACCGACAGCTTTCATTACGGGCAGCAGAAGATCTACAGCGACTTTGAGGATCGGGACAGCGCCTTCTCATCAATTGATCTGGACGACTGGCTGAATCACATTCAGGTGTTCAGCCCTGACTTCAGCGCCGGCATCGCAAATGTCCGCAGGGATATCCGGGATTTCATGGTGTACACCAGGAGCAGCGATACCTACAAATTTACCAAGGGGCTGGCCGTATATGCTCCGGTATCCCGAAACGTTCTTATTCCGGGGTATGAGAACACCCCCTTTGCCCGGGCCTCCGGATTTCTGGAATACCTGACGGAGCTCTACAAGCATCAGGAGCTCAGGGGGCAGAAGGATCCCTTCTTTTCGGATATTGAAATCGGCATTCCGCACCCGCACAGAAAGGCAGACCCGACCAAACCGGAAAACTTTGACATCGAACCGGTTGACACCATCGTTCCCATGAGCCAGACCGCCATCAGGTTCGCCGTGAACGGAGAAAACATCCTGTGGACCACTCTGAGCGAGCTCATAATGTATCAGGAGAGACCGGATCGGATATACATCAATCACGAACAGCTCCTGGTGGATATCACCAAACGGGAGCGGCTGGACAAGTCCCTGATACAGGACAACCTGAACGATATTCTGCCGGACTACACCGACGGAAAGACCATGTTCCTGAGAGAATTTACCGGACAGATGTATCGGATCTCCAACGGATCCGAGATTCAGGATATCACCGTGGATCACTCCAATACCGCATTTGACACCATTTCGGTATCCGGATACTACTACAGTCCGTCCCTGGGTCAGGAGGTGCATGTTATCGCCACCTTTGATACCAGAACCATGCTTCTCAGCGGTATCTATCACCATGATCTGAAGAAGGAAATCACCGTAAGCCCCGGAGGCTATTTCCGGCCGGAGGTGTTCTATCTTGCCGAAGAAAACGGACAGCTGACTCAGAAAACCGAGGTGCTTTCCCCCGTACCATTCGGCAAAAACGATGAACTGTTTCTCCTGCTTTCCAATATCCCCGACGGCAGCAAAATCGGTTATCTTTTCAAAACCGAAACCATGGGCGGCAGAAACAGCTCCGGTGTTTCCAGTCTTATTCCGGTGGCAAACTCTCCGGAGCAGCTGGAGCTCATTAACGAAACTGTAAGTAATCTCGCCGGGCTTAAGGGACGCTATGCCATCAGCTACTATGGCAGAACCACCAAATCCGGTCTGAATCTGCTGCCTACCTTCGAAACCATAGCATTTGACTTCGACACCTCACGGACTCCCCGGATGATATCCTGGAGCAACGGGGAGAAAACCGGCATCGGGCTTCTGAACTATCTCCTCAAGCCGCAGAATCTTACTCCGCCCCAGCTGATTCTCTACCGGAAGCCGGAAGCCGGCAAGGAACTGGAAAACATGGGATCCTACGAGCTCTTTGTCGGATCCCGGGGATCAGACCGGGTGATTTATCTCATCGAAATCGGGTCCGCCACCCGCATCGCACTTTACCCCCTTGAAGAGATGACCGAAAAGGATTTGGAGGGCACCTGGGTCGAGGAAACCCAGAAATGGACCTTCGGCGATCACCGGGTAACCATGGTGTACTCGGGAGATGCCGGAGAAAAGGGCACCTATACCGGAACCTACGAGGTCCGGGACAATGTTATCCGGGTAAACTGGAAACTACCCTTCAAAGAATTCTGTTTCATTATTGACAAAAACCAGGACAGAATTGTCCTGAAACCCCGGGAAAAACTGCTGTTCGGCGGCGAAAGGGTCATTCCGGGCACCGGGGAAACCGCCTCCGCCATCGGAAAAAAGCTGGCCGGCAGGTGGACCATGCATAACGGCACCTCCCCTGCATCCCTGGAAATCTTCAGGATTCCCGGCAGGAAATACCTGAGATTCCGCTTCTCCATGAACGGCACGACTTCCGAGGCGGTAGGTGCCATCAGTGCCGGAAAATTCCTGATGAGCTTTTCGGACGGTCGCCGCCTGGATCCGGAATATACGCTGAACGGCCCGGATCTGATCCTGAAAACCGGAGAAAACCAGACTTTTACGTTCCGGAGGGATTCCGAAAATAAATAGCTTTCCGGCCGTTTCAGAAACGCAGAAATCCCTTTCCGGGATGAGAAAAATCTCATCCCGGAACGGTTGACCTGTTTAAGTCGGCACGGTACTGGTAAAATATACTCGTTCAGCATTAAATCACATTCTCGGTGCGGCAGCGTTGCCGTCGGCAAAAAAAATGAAAGAAATAGAACTTTATTCAGACGGTTCCTGTCTCGGGAATCCCGGCCCCGGAGGCTACGGGGTAATCCTGAGATACCCGGCACTTGATTACGAAAAGGATTTTTCCGAAGGCTTCAGAATCACCACCAACAATCGCATGGAGCTTCTCGGAGTGATTACCGGACTCTCCAGTCTCAGAGAAGCCTGCCGGGTTACCGTTACCACCGACAGTCAGTATGTCATCAGGGGGGTTACCGAATGGCTGCCCGGGTGGATCAGAAACAACTGGAAAACCAGTGCCAGAAAGCCGGTGGTAAATCAGGATCTCTGGAAACTTCTGGCCGGAGAAATTTCCCGGCACCAGGTTACATGGAATTGGATTAAGGGGCATGACGGACATGAATACAATGAAAGATGCGATAATCTGGCAAGAACTGCAGCAAAAGACTCCCCTGACAGCATTGATGTCGGCTATGAAATCTAGAGGCCTGCTCCTCGCGCTCTGTTCCGCCGTCCTGACAGCGCAGCTTTCGGGATGCGCCGCCACCACAGGTACCTCTCAGAGCGAACCTCCGAAACAGAAAATAGCCGAAACTCCTGAAGCGGATCCGGAGGTGACACCCTACGCCGCCGTCATGCTGGACGGCTTCCGAATCACGCCTCCCCAGGAAATTCCGATTACCGATCACGAGAAAAGCGGCTATTATCAGGCCTACGACAGCAAGTACGCCAACGACAATCTCTGGCTCCATGCGCTCTATCACATGAACTTCGTAAAGCCACCCCACAAAAGCACTCCGGTGGACAGAAAAACAGTCAACCGGAATCTGACGGAGGGGCATCTCTTTGCATACTACATCATCAACGAGCTGAAAAGACGCAACATGCCCCTGGAGCTCATTGCCATCCCCATGATTGAGAGCACCTTCAACCCCCATGCCGTGGCACCCTGGGGCACGGTGGGAATCTGGCAGTTCACCTCGGGTACCGCCCGGGTGTTCAAACTTCACACAGACAGCAACTACGATATGAGAAAGGACGTTATCGCCTCCACCAATGCCGCCCTGGACTACATGGAAATGCTTTATAAAATGTTCGGGGACTGGAATCAGGCCGTGGCGGCCTACAACTGCGGTCAGGGTACCGTGAAAAACGCCATTGACAGAAACAGAAGCACCGGAAAGCCCACCGACGTGTGGAGTCTTTCAATTCCCAGACACAGCAAGGAATATGTCAGCAAGCTGTACGGCTTTACCGACATGATCCGTCGCGGACAAAATGCCGGAGTAACCATCCCCGACATGCCCTTTAAGCCGGTTTTCAGAATCGTCAAACTTGACGGCAAAACTCTGAGACAAATCTCGGCGCAGACCGGGGTAAGCACCGAAAGACTGCAAAAACTGAATCCGGGCTTCCGATCTGCCGATGTAACCACCACTCTGGTTGACTATGTGCTGCTCCCCATAGACAACAACGATCTGCTCTCCGATTACCGTATGTCCAGGCCATCTGGTTCTGCCGCTTCGTCTGTCAGTACCTCCCGTCATGAAAAAACAGCCCCGACCAAAAAAACCGAATCTGCCGGAAAGCCTTCAGTGAACAAAAAGCCTGCTCAGAAACCTGATCAGAAGCCTGCTCAGAAACCTGCCCAGAAACCTGCCCAGAAGCCTGCTCAAAAGCCTGCTCAGAAACCTGCCCAGAAACCTGCCCAGAAACCTGCCCAGAAACCTGCCCAGAAACCTGCCCAGAAACCTGCCCAGAAACCTGCCCAGAAACCTGCCCAGAAACCTGCCAAGAAGCCTGCTCAGAAGCCTGCTCAGAAGCCTGCTCAGAAGCCTGCTCAGAAACCCATAAAATCCGGCGCTTCCCAGAAAAAGGGAAATTCCCCGAAAAAGAAATAGCTGAATCCGGTAATCCTTTTCTGCGTAGCCTGTCATCCGTTTTTTCGCATGACGGGTTACGTTCTTCAGCTTGTTCTGATAATTGCTGTTCAGCCCGGCGCGTTAACTTCGGATTCCCGGCAGTTCCCGGGAAGCTCCAAAGCCTGTGTACTGTTCATACGGCCTGTTTGTATACTGCAATTTCAGCTCCGCCAAAAGTCCCCGGAATATCAGCAAAAACACCATAACTGTGATAAAATCAACACAAATGCAAAATAATTCTTTGTAAATGACAAATATGGAATTCTGCGGCCCCTGCCGGGTTCCGGAGCGGGAGCATTATCCCGGAGACACCCCGTTTTTCAACTTCGTGTCCGCTTCCCGTCCGGCGGGGTCCCTTTTGAGAAAGCCACAATGCTAAAAGATACTATCATCACCAAACTCGAAACCATAGTCGAGCGCTATGAAGAGGTTCAGGCGCTCCTGTCCCAGCCGGAAATTGTCGGGGATCAGGATAAATTCAGATCTCTCAGCAAGGAATATGCGGATTTGGAAAACATTGTCCGGGAATTCCGGGAATACCGTACCGCCCTGGAGGATTCCAAAGCCATCCGGGAAATGCTGGAAAGTTCGGACGAGGAAACGAGACTCATGGCCGAGGAAGAAGCTCCCCTGAACGCCGAAAAGATCGCTGCCGCCGAAAAGAACATCCAGATCATGCTCCTGCCCCGGGATCCCAAGGACGACAGCAACGCCTTTCTGGAAATCAGAGCCGGCACCGGCGGTGACGAAGCTGCCCTTTTTGCCGGAGATCTCTACCGGCTCTATACAAAGTATGCCGAAAAGAAGGGCTGGAGCGTTGAGATCATGAGCGAATCACCCGGCGAAATGGGCGGCTTCAAGGAAGTCATCTGCAAGGTCAGCGGCGACGGCGTCTATGGCATTATGAAGTTCGAATCCGGCGGTCACCGGGTACAGCGGGTTCCCGTAACTGAAACCCAGGGCCGGGTTCACACCTCCGCCTGCACCGTGATGGTGTTCCCCGAGGTTCCGGAATCCGAAGCCCCGAAGATCGATCCCAAGGACATCCGGATCGATACCTTCCGCTCCTCCGGCGCCGGCGGCCAGCATATCAACAAGACCGATTCGGCCATCAGAATCACCCATTTCCCCACAGGCATTGTGGTGGAATGCCAGGATGAAAGATCCCAGCACCGGAACAAGGAAAAGGCCTTCGCCGTTCTGGCCGCGCGTCTGGCCAGACTGGAAGAGGAAAAGAGAGCTCAGGAAAAGTCCGAGGAACGCCAGAGCATTCTGAGCTCCGGAGATCGCTCGGATCGCATCCGCACCTATAACTATCCCCAGGGCAGAGTCAGCGATCACCGCATCAATCTGACCCTGTACCGTCTCGATGAAATCATGAACGGAGATCTGGATGCTCTCGTCATGCCGGTTATCGAAGAACATCAGGCCGCACAGCTGGCCGAGCTGGCAAAAGCCAATTAAAAACAGAGGCTCCCCATGAAAGCAGGTGATATCTACCGCGAATCAGAACAGATTCTGAGACCGTTTACCAATTCCAGAGAAGTATCCTCCATAGAGGCCTACTGTCTGGTATCGCACGTTCTTAACCGTGAAAAATCATATCTGCTCACTCATCCGGAGGAGGAAATTCCGGAGGATCAGGTAACGCGGATCCGGGAAATGACTCAAAAGCGCCTTACCGGAGTACCCATCGCCTACATCGTGGGCTGGAAGGAATTCTGGTCTCTGAAGCTCAAGGTCACCCCGGCCACCCTGATACCCCGTCCGGATACCGAAACCGTAGTGGATCAGGCCCTGATCAAAGCCAGTCAGCTCAAGGCCAAAAATCCCCGGCGCACCCTCAGAATTCTGGACATGGGAACCGGCAGCGGAGCCATTGCCCTGGCTCTCAAAAAGGAGCTTCCCGATGCGGAGATCGATGCCATCGACTACTCTGACGAAGCGCTTCGGGTGGCTCAGGAAAACTCTGACACCCTGGGACTCCCGGTGCACTTCTGGAACAGCGACTGGTTCAAGAACATCAAGGCCGGACATCAGTATGATATTATCGTGTCCAACCCGCCCTACATCGCCAGGGGGGACGCACACCTTGCCGAAGGAGATCTCCGTTATGAGCCCCGCACCGCGCTGGTGGCCCCCATGGAAGGTCTTATCGACATTCTCAACATTGTCCATCAGGCAGCCAACTACATGCGTCCGGACAGCTGGATCATTATCGAGCACGGTTTTCAGCAGGGCCCCGATGTCAGACACATGTTCCATGATGCCTGCTTCAGCTGTGTGGATACCATCCGGGATCTGGGAAATAACGAACGGGTAACCGTTGGTGCCCTGATTCAGGAAGAACAGGAACAGAAATCGCAGAAAGAGGAAAATGATCAGTAATATGAACAACACCAGCAAAACTGTAAGAATCGGAGAAATCGAGGTAGCCAACAACCGGCCGTTTGTGCTCTTCGGCGGCATCAACGTTCTGGAATCCGAGGAACTGGCCCTTACAGCCGCCGAACATTATGTGACGGTAACCCGGGATCTCGGCATCCCTTTTGTGTTCAAGGCCAGCTGGGACAAGGCCAACCGTTCCTCCATTCATTCCTTCCGCGGCCCCGGACTGGAAAACGGCATCCGGATTTTTGAAAAGCTGAAACAGGAATTCGGAGTAAAGATTATCACCGACGTGCACGAGGAGGATCAGGTGGCTCCCCTGGCCGAAGTTGTTGACGTGCTGCAGCTTCCGGCCTTTCTGGCCAGACAGACCAACCTGGTGAAGGCCATTGCCGAAAGCGGTAAGCCGGTTAATGTTAAAAAGCCGCAGTTCCTGAGTCCGAGCCAGGTGGGGAACATTGTGGAAAAGTTTGCCGAATGCGGCAACGATCAGATCATGCTCTGCGAACGCGGATCTTCATTCGGCTACGACAATCTGGTGGTGGACATGCTGGGCTTCGGAGTCATGAAGGAAGCCTCCGGCGGAGCTCCCGTCATCTTTGACGTTACCCACTCGCTCCAGTGCCGGGATCCGAATGCGGCAGCCTCCGGCGGCAGAAGAAAGCAGGAGGCGGAGCTGGCCCGGGCCGGCATGGCTGTAGGCATCGCCGGACTATTCCTGGAGGCTCATCCGAATCCGGATGCCGCCAGGTGCGACGGCCCCAGCGCCCTGCCGCTGAATCTTCTCAGGCCGTTCCTGTCCCAGATCAAGGCTATCGATGATCTGGTCAAGAGCCTGCCGGCACTGGAAATCTGCTAGCTTTTTAATAAAACCGCAGTCTGAGGCCTTCACGGCTTCAGACTTTTTTTACAGAATAAATCAAGGATTACAATTCCATGGCTACTCAGGAATTTCTGGACGAAATCAACCGGCGCCGCACCTTTGCGATTATTTCGCACCCGGACGCCGGCAAAACCACCATTACCGAAAAGCTGCTGCTTTACGGCCGCGCCATCCAGAAGGCCGGAACGGTAAAGGGACGTGGCAGCAGCGGCACCTTTGCCAAATCCGACTGGATGGAAATGGAAAAGGAGCGCGGCATTTCCGTTACCACCTCGGTAATGCAGTTTCCCTATAACGGCTGTCTTGTGAACCTCCTGGACACCCCGGGCCACGAAGACTTTTCGGAAGATACCTACCGGGTGCTGACGGCCGTGGATTCGTGCCTGATGGTCATTGACGCCGCCAAGGGCGTGGAGGAAAGAACCCGCAAGCTTATGGAGGTAACCCGGCTCCGGGATACCCCGATCCTCACCTTCATGAACAAGCTGGACCGGGAAACAAGGGATCCTCTGGAGCTCATGGACGAGGTGGAAAAGGAGCTGGCCATTATGTGCGCCCCCATCACCTGGCCGGTGGGCTGCGGAAAGCGCTTCAAAGGCATTTACCATCTTTACCGCGACGAGGTTTATCTCTACGAATCCGGGCACGGCTCGGAAATTCAGGAAAAGCGGGTGATTCAGGGACTGGACAACCCGGATCTGGCACTTGCCATCGGCGAGGACATGGTAACCGAGCTTAAGGAGGAAATCGAAATCGTCAAGGCCGCCTCCAACGAATTCAGTCTGGAGGACTTCCTGAAGGCCGATCTCACTCCGGTGTTCTTCGGAACCGCCCTGGGCAATTTCGGCGTGGATCTCATGCTGGACGGGCTTACGGAATGGGCTCCCGCTCCCGGCTCCAGACATGCGGAATCCCGGGATGTGGCCCCTTCAGAGGAAAAACTCTCCGGCTTTATCTTCAAAATCCAGGCCAATATGGATCCCAAGCACCGGGATCGGGTGGCATTTCTCCGGCTGGTATCAGGACAGTATCAGAAGGGCATGAAGCTCCGCCATGTGCGCCTGGGCAAGGATGTGAACATCTCCGATGCGGTGACCTTCATGGCCGGTGACCGGGAACAGGCGGAAACCGCCTATGCCGGCGACATTATCGGACTCCACAATCACGGTACCATCCAGATCGGGGATACCTTCACCCAGGGAGAGGATCTGCACTTCACCGGTATTCCGAATTTCGCTCCGGAACTCTTCAAAAGAATCCGGCTCCGGGATCCCCTGAAGCAGAAGGCTCTTCTCAAGGGACTGATTCAGCTTTCCGAGGAAGGTGCGGTTCAGGTGTTCCGGCCGATAATCAACAACGATCTCATCGTGGGTGCCGTGGGCTCCCTGCAGTTTGACGTGGTGGTATCCCGGCTTAAAAACGAATACAACGTGGAAGCAATCTACGAACCGGTATCAGTAACCACGGCCCGCTGGATCGAGAGCGACAATCCCCGGGCCATTGAGGATATCAAAAACCATGTTCCTCAGAATATTGCTCTGGACGGATCGGACAATCTGACCTACATTGCCCCCTCCATGGTTAACCTCAATCTGACCATGGAACGCCATCCGGATATCCGCTTCAACAAAACCAGAGAGCACTGACGAAACACCGGACCCAAAGGAGTCTCCTCTCATGCCAGAAGCGCCCTTTCCGCTGGCGGACACCCACTGCCATCTGGATCTGATGACACCGGAGACTCTGGCTGCCGTGGCCGCAAAAGCCCCGGCGGCCGGTGTTTCTTCCTGTTTCGTTCCCGGAGTTTCCCTGAGCTCCGGTTCATCCTCTTCCCGGATTTTGGAAAACTTTAAAAGTTCTGCCGTGAAAATATTCTTCATGCTGGGAGTCCATCCGGGGTATCTTCAGGATTTTTCCGAAAAAGATTTCCAAAAACAGGCGGAACTGAGACGGCCCTTCATGATCGGGGAAATCGGACTGGATCGCCGGTTCGAGGATCGCTTTTCCGGAGCATATCAGGAACAATGTCTCCGGAGCCAGCTCGTAATCGCCCGGGAATCGGATATCCCGGTCTCTCTCCATATTGTGGGAAGACATGAGAGGGCCCTCGGGATTATCCGGGAGTTTCCGGGAATCCGCGGCATTGTGCATGGCTTCTCCGGAAGTCCGGAGCTGGCCCGGGAATACCTTCGGTCCGGATTTCTTATAGGGATCGGCCCCCTGGTTCTGAATCCTGCCTGCCGGAAGCTCCGGAAGGCCGTCGCCGAAATTCCCCCGGATCTCATGGTACCGGAAACGGACGCCCCTTTCATGTTCCGTAATGACGGCATCCTGAAAACCCCGGCTCTTCCGGATCTGCTGCCGGATATCATAAGAGAAACGGCAGCACTCCAAAAAAGAAGCCATGAGGAAACTCTGAAAGCCGTGAGCCGCGCCATAGCAGGATTTCTTCCCGAAGAAGAGGAAAAATCCCCCGCTGTCCGAAGTTTGACCACCTGAAGCCAAATCAGGTATCAAACGCGTTCAAAGTGATCCTATGGCAGATACCTTCACACAAACCATTTGTAAAATCATCCGGCAGGAAATTTTCGAAAACGCCTTACCGGCCTTGAAGTCTCTGCTCACCGGCAACACCATTCTGGTACTGAAGAAGCCAATCATCTTCAGCCGGAATGCATGTTTGAACAAAGTCCGGGAAATCCCTCAGACTGCAGGTAATTGATTGGAACTGGAAAAAGCATGACAGTAAAATGATGACTGGTGATCGTCATGAGTCTGTTTTACTGTTCGGAAACTTCGCTGATATCAAACTTGCCATCATTGTAAGAATTCTCCTGTATCATGAAGTAAATCTCCCGTAAAACGCCAAAGGAGTAATCTATGCTAAAAGTGCCTCCCACATCACAAACATCTCTGCCGGCAATTATTGATAAAAATCTGGTCTTTATAGACAAGACCGCATTTATCAGTACCTATGAAAAAAGCCAGCACGCCGTTTCCCTGTTTTTAAGACCCCGGCGTTTCGGGAAAACCATGTTTACCGAGATCCTGAGATATTACTATGACGCGGCACTGGAAAAGGAAAGCTCCGGAATCTTCAGCAGCACCTATATTGCCACTCATCCCACTCCTCTCAAAAGCGCTTTCCATGTTGTCAAATTCGATTTTTCCGGAATTGATACCTCCGGCGGAACCCGGACGGTACTGGATTCCTTTAAATACAAAATCATCCAGGGCATTGACGATTTCTTCTGTCGTTATCCTGACACAATCCCGGGAGATATCCGGAAACTGGCGTTAAGCGGCGAAAAAGGCGAATTAAGCAAGGCCGTTTTTAAGTATTATGGCGATACGTCCCTTTTTCCCACAGCAGGAAGGGTGACAGATGATTTCATAACCTACCTTAAAGCCTTTCCGAGGAAGGTAATGGTGATTATTGACGAGTACGACAATTTTACCAACGACATCCTGAGCCGGGATGTCGGGGCCTTTGCCGAAATTGCCAGGAAGGAAGGCGACGTTTCAAAGTTCTATCAGGTTCTCAGATCCCGTCAGCAGGCAAACATCATAGATCGCATTTTCATCACCGGCGTTCTTCCCATCACCCTGGACACTTCTCTGTCCGGATTTGTGAGCGACAAGATATATCTGGATGCCGAATTCAATGAGATGGCCGGATTTTCCGACGCGGATGTGGCGAAGCTCCTGGAAGAAACGGTGGATTTTGACAAATGCGTTTTCTCCCCGGATGATCTCAGAAAAGAAATGAAAAAGAGATATAACGGCTACCGGTTTTCGGAAGTGGCCGATACCTCCGTTTACAATCCTGCATTATGTCTGAAATTCATAAGCGACCTTATCAGCGGGCGTTATAAAAAACTTCCTCCCTTGCAGACAGTATCCGGAAACGACATGGATTTTGAGAAGTTTTCGGGATACCTGGGTCTTATTGACGAGACGGCGTTAAACACTCTTATTGACATACTGGATGCAGATACAGACATGGGCGCAAATCCGGAACCCGGTACGGAAAGAAAAGGATATCTGGGGGTTCCCGGTTTGTCAGAATCCCTTAAAATCACCCCGGATGGCAGCAGACTGGATGACGCGGCCGGTGTTACCCTGCTGTATCATCTGGGTTTTTTAACCATGATGACCAATGAGGAAGCCCGCAAAACCGTATACGGCTACCAGGAAGGAATGACCTATCTTAAAATCCCCAATCGGTATTACCGGAAACTTTTCACACAGTACCGGCTTTCCAGTTCTTATCCGGAAATCTTTTCAAAAGTCAGGTCTGAAAAATGGGGGATCGGAGAACTGTCCAGAACCAACGATGTCAGATGCCTGTCCGACATGCTGAAATCCATAGCCGGAGCCTTTGTGAAGACCTCCTGCTCCCGGGAGGGCGAAGACCGGATCGTGCTTACGGTATATGTCGCTCTCAGCATGCTGGCAGGTTCGTCATTTGACCTTACCCGGGAATACAGTATCCGGCACAATCATCAGTATGTGTTCAGTGACGGCCTTGACGATGATGAATACGGAGATCCGGACACCGAAAGCAACGAGTCCTCCGAAGGCGGGGATACAGCGGAGTCCGAAGAATCCTTTGAAATGGCCCTGGCCAGGATCGGGCTGGAAACCGTTGAAAGCCGGGATCGCGCGGCAAACATCAAAAAAGGCCGGGCGGATCTGGTGGCTCTGAACACCGGAACCGGCCCCAGCTACATTTTTGAGTTCAAGTACCAGAGGGACACCAAATCATCTCAGGATACCAAAGTTAAAACAATAAAGACCCTTTACGACAGAGCGGTAAAGCAGCTTAATTTCTATGTTACCGACGATAAACTGAAAGAGATTCCCGACCTTCACAAATACGTGATTATCTTTGCTTACGGGAAATTCATTCTGAAGGAGGTCTGAAGGTGCAGGAGTGTAAGAACACAGGAGTCCGGGACCAGGGCCGTAATGAGCAGTATCCCGAGTCCGGTTATTTTCCGCCCCGAAAACAAATAACGAACTTTCACACGAAGAGTCCCGCCCGGACATATCGGAGCTTTCCGGTTCAGGATCTCACTGTTCCGGAGATCCCTGACTTCCAGGGTACTTTGTTAGAAAATCAGTCATGTAATCCGAAGAAACAGGAGCAATCAATGCTAAAGGCACTTCCCACATCACAAACATATCTTCCGGCAATTATCGATAAAAACCTGGTCTTTATCGATAAGACCGCATTTATCAGTATCTATGAAAAAAGCCAGCACGCTGTTTCCCTGTTTTTAAGACCCCGGCGTTTCGGGAAAACCATGTTTACCGAGATTCTGAAGTATTACTATGATGCGGCACTGGAAAAGAAAAGCTCCGGAATCTTCAGTAATACCCATATTGCCACTCATCCAACTCCTCTCAAAAGCGCTTTCCATGTTGTCAAATTCGATTTTTCCGGGATTGCAACAAACAGAGGCATCGATTACACCATAAATTCCTTTATTTCAAAAATTGTTAACGGAATATGCGATTTTTATCAGAGATATCCCGAACTGATACCCCATAATATTCGGGATCAGGTTCCTGGCAATGAATTCAGCGAATTAAACCGGAGAATCCTGGAATACTACAGCGACAAATCAAAATTCGCATCCGCAGAATATCTTACCGATTTTTTTCTGCAGTGCATAAGGTCTCCGGAACACCGGGTAATGATAATTATCGACGAGTACGACAATTTTACCAACGACATCCTGAGCCGGGATGTCGTGGCCTTTGCCGAAATTGCCAGAAAGGAAGGCGACGTTTCAAAGTTCTACCAGGTTCTCAGATCCTGTCAGCAGCAGGGCATCATAGATCGCATTTTCATCACCGGCGTTCTTCCCATCACCCTGGACACTTCTCTGTCCGGATTTGTGAGCGACAAAATATATCTGGATGCCAAATTCAATGAGATGGCCGGTTTTTCCGACACGGAGGTGGCGGAGCTTCTGAAAGAAACGGTGGATTTTGACAAATGCGGGTTCTCCCCGGATGATCTCAGAAATGAAATGAAGAAGAGATATAACGGTTACCGGTTTTCCAAATTTGCCGGAAACACCGTTTACAACCCGGCCCTGTGTCTGAACTTTATAACCCGTCTCATTGACACCGGTTATACTGAAATTGCCGATATGCAGACAGTATCCGGAAACGACATGGATTTTGAGAAGTTTTCGGGATACCTGAGTCTTATTGATGAAACGGCCTTAAACACTCTTATCGACATACTGGATGCAGATACAGACATGGACGCAAATCCGGAACCCGGTACGGAAAGAAAAGGATATCTGGGGGTTCCCGGTTTGTCAGAATCCCTTAAAATCACCTCGGATGGCAGCAGACTGGATGACGCGGCCGGTGTTACCCTGCT
>Ga0310695_10005696_pt1 | contig 21455 bp, 12 predicted proteins | sample RumenRJG_04DNA_FD_203882 | JGI IMG/M metagenome (GOLD analysis project Ga0310695, IMG submission 203882) | Bovine rumen microbial communities from Lethbridge, Alberta, Canada - RJG_04 (v2) (version 2) | ecosystem: Host-associated > Mammals > Digestive system > Stomach > Rumen | place: Canada...
TTGAATTTATTTACATAAATTCATTCTCTCATAACGTAGTTCATTCACTTTTCAGTGAAATCACTTAGACTAAGCAAAAGCCATAATTACCTTAAAGGTTATTATGGATCGTTTACTATTTTGCAAGCGTACTCTATCATTATTCATTTTATATTCAAAAAAATAAAATTAAAGAACTTTTTGTTAAAAATCAAAAAAATCATAAATGAGAGAAAATTTTTTTTTGATCCGGTAATTTTTTTTTAACGAAATAAAAAAAATATTTTCAGGGAAATAATGAATATAAAAAAATTCCGAAAAAAAGGCTTCAGGATTTTTCATTGTTCCGGAAACCTTCTGAAGACGATCAGCCGTCCGAATTATTTTTCAGGATGCAGTCAGATAAGTTCAGGAGGATTCACAGATCAGTTCATAAACAGAACCATGCTTTTCGAGATCCTTTATTGTCAGATTCTGACCGGACTGCAGATTCAAATCAAAAAGTTTGCGGGCAAGCGGATTTATAAAATGACTCTCCACCACATTGCCGATTCCGCGACCTCCGTTTTCAAGATTGTTACGTGCCGCATCAAGCAGTTTTTCCTTTACAGGTTCCGCCAGTTCTATGCCGATTTTTTTATCCTCTCTGATTTTTCCGATAATTTTCTTAAGCTGGGAATCGAGGATCAGTCTGGCAACCTCAGGTCTGATAAAATCAAAAACAACAATATTCTCGCCTATACGGTTAAGAATTTCCGGTCGTGAAATCTGCTCCTTGAAATATCTGTTTATTCCCGCCATTACTTTTTTCTGTACCTCCTCATAGGAGTCACCGGAATTAACCACCTGCTTTCTCGTTACAATTCCGCCTTCCTGAACATCCTGGGAAATTCCGAGATTACTGGTAAAAATAATCACCGCTTCAGAAAAATACACGGTCTTGCCCTGACCGTCGGTCATTCGCCCGTCTTCGAGGATCTGCAGAAATTTATCCAGAATGGAAGGATGGGCCTTTTCAATTTCATCAAAAAGAATTATGGAAAAAGGATTGTTTCTTACAGCGTTGGTCAGCTGACCTCCCGCTTCGTATCCGACATATCCCGGAGGTGCGCCGAGCAGACGCTGATCCGAATGAGGCTGACTGAATTCGCTCATATCAAAGCGGATAAAATTTTTTTCGTCTCCGAAAATCAGTTCAGCAATTGATTTCGCAAGTTCCGTTTTGCCGGTTCCGGTAGGACCTGCGAAGAAAAGAACACCTTTCGGATGGGAATCCGATGAGTGCTGGAGACTTGCCATGCCGGTCACCGCTCTTTTAATCACGTCAACCGTTTTGGACAGTGCGGCATCCTGGCCTTTTACTCTTTTCTGCAGAATTTTAAAGGCGTCTGCAACCTGCCGGTGATCGATGGCGTTCCAAGGATTATCCTTTATTCCGAATTTAAAAAGATCCACCACCGAACTTAATTCCCGGATATGAAGCTTTTCATTTCTGCTCAGGAGACGAAGCGAATTAATATCGGCAAAGGAAAACTGATCCGTGGCGCCGATGAATTTATTCTGAATATCAGCAAGCAGCTGCGCGTTTTTCTCTTTTCTGTAGAAATCAATTTCAGACTCATAGATCTGCCGGTCAAAAAACGATGCAAAATTATTTCCGCCTCTGATAAAAGCTTCCCTCTCCTCTCTTCCGGGAGTTGTTATATTGATTACCTTGACAGCAGGATTATCCAGAAAGAACCATGCAGGGAGATCGTTAAGCTTGTTTACTATAAGATAGATCGCGTTCAGACTGTCCTTCTGATCCGGCACCGTATTTCCGGATTCGTCACGGAGGCGTTTTCTGAAGGTGGTACTGGACAGACCTGTCTGCTGAAGCATGGTGAAGGCATTAATATCCTCAATCGGAAGATTCTGCGGACCTGCTATGTAGCGCGAAGCGAAATTAAGAATGACAGCCACCGATTTTTCCTTCTGGGCGACAGCTCTGCCGATTATTGCAGGTGCGGAATTCGCTGTTTCATTGCGTCTGAATGAAAACGGCGCGTCAATTACAAGATTGTCGAGATCCGCTCCGGTAATTTCAGCAAACCGGGAAATCGCCGAATTGGAGCCTGCCGCTTTTCCTATGTTTGAAAAACCGCGGATTGCGTCATAACCGACGACGATATCGTAACCGGCATCGGCAAGAAAGGTATTAAGATAGTCCGATATTGAAGGCATGATGCTTCCGGCCGGCACACCTGTTTCCGATTCTACCGGATAAACATAACGATCAAGAACATTGCCCTCAAGAATAATAATCGGTTTGATTCTGGAAAAAATTTCCAGCTCACGGTGCCATTTAGGAATCTGATTCAAATCGCCCATTGCCCTTCCTTATATAATAACGCCTGTCACAATCATTTGATTTTTAAATCCATTATTAATTTTTTTTTGATTCAAAATTTTTTTCAGAAAATTCACGGAACGAAAAATTCTAAATCAGTCTGATACGGAGAAATCCTATGCGCGGATCTCTTGTTCCCCGGAATTCAATACCGCCAAGACTTACCAGATCATTCTCCGCCAGTTCTCTGCCGAAAGTCTGATCCACCCGATCGCCATTGACAAATGTTCCGTTGGTGCTGCCGTAATCCTTTATCACCGCCTTTCCGTCAACCAGCATGATTCCGGCATGTTTTCTGCTGACGAAGGAGCATCCTGACAGATATTTTCCGAAACCGGACTCCCGTCCGATGATCGTCACCTGCTCCTCCAGAGTTTCACTGTATCTGCCGTCGGCCGATGTGATCACTATTTTTCTGCCGGCATATGAATTACTGTTGATCTGTGTTGCCGCATTACCTGCATTCTGCATATGGTGAAATCCGGTATCGCTGTTTTCCGGATCACCTTGCATATTTCTTTCCGCACCGGAAAAATTTTTTTCATTCTGCATTTCAGAAATATCCGGTTTTCCGGGTACAGTCTGACCGGCGCCAGGCACAGCATTTTTTTCAGTCGGAACTATATAGGAGAGTTCCTCACCGCAGTTCTCGCAATAAACACTGCCGGCTGGATTTTCATGACCGCACGGACAGATCCTTACATAAGTTTTTTTAGATGCTCCTGTCACATCCGGATTTAACACCGGTTCAGGACCGGAATTATCTGTCCGCTTTCCGCCGTCTGCCTGCTGGACACTGTTTCCGGATTCCGCAGGCATTTCATCCGCTGACAGTTCATCGACAGCCGGCTCATCAATAATTGAATTGAAACATTCCCTGCACTCTATTGAAAGAGGATCATTTTTACATCCGCATACAGGGCATACTTTAACAAACATATCGCAGCTTCCGTTAACAGTAATTAATTTATTTTCCGGCAATTGTACAGCACATTCTACACGGCACCGTCATCAAGAGTCCGGGCTTTCTGCTCCGGTGCAGTCTGAATCCGTCCAGAAGATTCAGCACGGGAATTTTCCCTGGTAAATCCGGAGGTGTTGATAATTTTTGCAAACTGCTCGTCAGCCGGCAGAATGCTTCCGTCCTCGAGACGGATTCCCTTTTTCTCCAGAGCCTCCCTGATTCCCGTATATTTTTTACAGAATGACAGCATATCCTTTTTAAGTCTCTGTGATTCCTGTTCCGTAGGTTTCCGATCCGTCTGATCCAGTCCTACAACCTCCATGGTCATCTGACCGTTTTCAGTCATGGTAAAATGCAGCGCGGATTTATCTGAAAAGGTGACAAGTTTCTGATGAACCATCTCACCCCTGCGGTTCGTCCTGGTTTTGTCTCCGATTACATCGTATCCGAGTTCCCTCATTGAATCGTCAATTATGCGGTTCACATAATCAACTCCGAGCCTTTTCTCAAACCTGATCTCGAGCTGTCTGATTTCATCCTTCATCATGGCCAGTCCCTCGGCATTGCGCGGAAAATCCTGCTCCGGCACTTCCATGGCTCTGCACAGAATCAGATATTGCGGCTGCAGCAGTATATAATCATCGATAATTTTATTATGTTCTTCAAATTTTCTGCGGCACTGCTTGAAGAACGGCAGAGCAACAGTCTGATAATAGTTGTGCGCAAACTCGATATTATCAAATTTTTTTACCGCGGCGATTTTTTCACTGATTTCATCCTCTACGGATTTTTCAAAGGCAAACAGCGATGCCTCATGCAGAACGCCCAGAGATAAATTTTTCTGCTCGGCAAGTTCGGCATTGAATTTCTGCTCCATGCGTATTTTTTCATTCCTGATTTTCAGCTGTTCCTGTTCAAATTCAAGCTGACGTTTTCTTTCAACAGCTTTGCCCTGTTCAATTACATCGTTCTGCTGCCGTTCGGACGCCTGCCTCAGATAATTTTCCTTGATTTCCGAGTAACAGGCGCAGGTCTTCTCCAGCTGCTCCAGCAATGAATCGCAGGCTTCAGCGTATTTTTCCAGCCTTGAAACATCTGTTTCTGGCTCCCTGCCTTCCAGTTCTCCTGCCTGTTTCCGGTATTCATTGAAAAGAGTCTGATCCGGCTCCGGCAGATCATACCTGGATGCCAGTCCCCTGGTAAACTCAATCACCGACTCAAGAATTTCATAATGCGAAGCAATATTTTTTTTCTGTGCTTCAATCCTGTTCATGCATTCGGTACGGCGCTTCTCGATCAGAAAACTTTCATGCTCAATCTGACGGATGGTCTTATTCAGGTTGCTCATATTATCGGCATATGCATCAATAAGATCGTGGGACTGCTCCACCGTCAGCGATGAAGTATCGGTATCACTGATATTCTGTCCCCAGCGTCTGATCTCCTCCACTCTCCGGCGATACTCATCTATGATGCCGGTTTGCTGGGAATTGTTCTCAAGTCTGCGATGCAATTCATTAAGTCTGATATCCAGACGATTAAGTTCTTCGTCCAGACGTCTGACATTGTTTTTTATCAGCGTATCGCCGAGACTTTTCCCTGCAGCGGCTGTTATGCTGCCGATCGCAAGAAGAATTATCACAGAAGAAATAGCACCGCTCATAACTCAGACCTCATAACGAATAAAAAACATCACAGATCAACAGTTGTTTATACATGTCATACAATGACGTGTATAAATCATATTTATTACTGATTTATATTTTTTATACAACTTTTAACAATTATAATTACAATTCATTTTAAAAAAACAGATCCAGTTCATATATAAAAATGAAAAGCCGCATTAAAATATCAGTAACGATTGTTTCAGATATTGATCCATTCACGATAAGGTGTATATATGTCAGACAAGACTCAGATAAACAATGAACTGTCAGGTCAGATGCAGTCGCGAAAACAGCAGTCATCCACAGTCATAAACACAGATTTGAATTCCCAGCTGACAGATCTTGCCGGCCAGTATATTCTGAACAGAAAATACATTATTCAGGAAAAACTGCCGACAGGAAACGATTCCGGAGAAGCAGATCTTTATATAGTAAAAAGCACCGATTCTGAAGATCATCAGAAGTATGTAGCCAAGATCTACCGCAGATCTGAAACATTTTCCGCCAGAAAAACCGAAATTCTGAAAAAGATCAACTCACCCTATGTTGCCAGGGTTGCAGATCTCGGAACCTATAAGAAACGTCAGGTTATCGTCATTCCGTTTTACGAAAGGGGATCTCTTGAAGGAAAAATCATTCGCAGTCTCCAGGAACTTAAACCTCTGATTTTCCAGCTCAACGAAGGTCTAAGGGCACTGCACGAACAGGGAATTATTCACAAGGATATAAAACCAGCCAACATCATGATCCGTGATAACGGGGAAATTGCGATTATCGACTTCGGCATCAGTTCGGTACTGGATTCCAATGCCACGGTATCAAAAACAAAACTCGGTCTCACTCCCCAGTACTCCGCACTGGAAACACTGGTGGGTGGAAACTTCATCAAGGAAAGCGATTATTATTCCTTCGGAATCGTGCTTTATGTACTTTATACGGGTCATACTCCGTATCAGAGCGACGACGAGGCTGAAAATTCCAGTTTCCAGCTGCTGCAGCATCTGCCGTTCCCTCAGGATATGCCGGCAGAACTTGTTGATCTGATAAAGGGCTTGACCTACAAGGATATCAGCAACCGCCACGATCCTGACAATCCAAACAGGCGATGGACATACAACGAGGTAAAAAACTGGCTTGAGGGCAGACCTGCTGTCGTTCCGGGATATTCATCGGGAAAAGATGCTTCTGAAACCGAAGTATACCGCGGCACAACAGTTTTTCCGCTTCCCTATAAATTCAACAACAGAAATTACAGTAACAGTTATGAACTGGCGGAGGCTCTGGCGGAAAACTGGACTCTCGGTCAGAAGCATCTCTTCAGAGGTCTGCTGACATCATTCTTTAAAAACAACGGTCTCAGCGATCTTACAATTATCTGCACCGATGCCGAAGAGGAATACCGCAAGGGAACAAACGCCGACAACGCCTATTTTGATTTTCTGTTCAGATTTGATCCCAATCTTACAGTTCTGGCATGGAAAAACCGTCATTTCAGAAATCTTTCGGATCTGTCGGACAGTTATTTAAGCGATTTATTCAATAACGGCGATCAGATGGGAATTTACATTGCCGATATGTTTGAGCAGGGAATTCCTCTCAGATATGCGCAGAAGGTGGCACCGGATGAAAAGGAAATCCACGGTATTTTAAGGAATCTTGAGGATATGTTTAAAATAAGCCGAAGTGATCAGCTTCTGATGAAAAAATTCAAATATACCCTTGCATACACCTTTGCCACAAATAAATACTATAAATTCCATAACAGTGTATTCAATAATCCGGAAGAGACAACAGAATATTTTTTCAAGCTGATTAATTTGTCATTTACGGATTATGAAATGCAGCACAGGGAATTTACTGCCCCTGAAAACAAACTGATTCTGGACATATGGATGCGGACCATAGAAAACTGAAAATATTGAATTTCATCCTGTTAAAGCAAGATGCAGGCGATATTTTCTAAATTAATTAGAAAAAAAACAAAATTTTTAAGGATATGAAATGTTCTGTTACAAATGCGGTTTTCCTGTTGATGAAAAATTTAATTTCTGTCCGCACTGTGCGGCGGATCTGAGCATTATAAAAAATCAGCTCGCCTCCCCGGATCATTCCGTGCCGCAGAAGGAAGATCGTACAGGAAAAGAAAACTCTGAAACAGCAGGTTCAGTTTCAGGATCCAAAAAGGATTCACCGGATACCGCAGAAAAAAGCACCGGATCTGAAGCGTCAGGCAGCAATACAAAAACAGACCGAAGAGCCGCCGAGCTTCAGAGCAGGACACCGTCACAGAGAAATACCGCCGTTGTTCCGAAAATAAAAACCGTTGCCAGACCGAAATTTTATCTTACAGATCCTGTCACTAAAGTTAACTGCGGCTCTGCAGAACAGGAATCCGAACCGGAAAATAAAATTTCAGATGAAAAAAAACCTGTCGCAGCCGTAATCAATTCCCCGGATGATCTTACCCCGGAACTTTTTTCATTGATAAACACCAACCGGGTTGAAAGTCTTACCATTAATATCAACGGTCCGTTTATAGATCAGAAAAACTGCAGAAGCACAGTTTTCTCGCCTTCCATTAAAACCATCGATTTTCCTGTGATTGTCGGCGAGCAGGTAACGGATATTTCCGGATTGTTTTTAGGCTGCATACGACTGACTAAAATCAGAAAACGAATCAATGTTTCCGGTGTAATGAAGGCCGACTTTTTATTTTTCAACTGCATCAATCTCAATGAAATTCCTCTGTCTGATTTTGAAAACATCGCCAACATCAAACAGGAGATTTCAGAGCTTTATCCCAAAATGTCCCCGGACAGCATGGATGTATCAACCGCCAAAAGTCTGGTAAATCTCGAAGTGCTCAAGGTCCACCAGTTAAGAGACAACCAGGAATATCAGAAATATATCAGGGAGAAGGAACTTGAACGTTACACAATTCAGAATCCGGTACTGAACTCCTTTGATGATGTCAGTCCTGAACTACTGGAATCAATTGCCAATGACGAACTTGATTCTCTCACCTTCAACAGTGATTTTTTCACTGTCAGCGATCAGAATCCTTTTTATCTGGTTAAAGACAGACTCGCTTCTGTCAGCTATCCGGTTAAATTCGGTCCGTCGGTAGCCACAATTAAAAATTTATTTTCTGACTGCAGCATGCTCCGGACTGTCCCGCAGATGGATACATCGGAAATTCAGGATTTTTCCTATGCCTTCAGCGGCTGTTCGGAACTTACCTCCGTTCCGGTTCTGAATACAGGCAAGGCTGTCAATATGAGCGGATTATTCAGGAACTGCACTGCTCTGACCTCGGTACCTAAATTCAACACCTCAGGTGTAAAAAGAATGGATTATATGTTTCAGAACTGCGAAAGCATTCTTTCAATTCCAAATTACGAAACATCAAACCTTAAATCAGCAGTCGACATGCTTGCCGGATGCAAAAATCTGAAATCCACGGATGCATACAGTGTCAACTACAACAGTTCCAGAAAAGGTGACGGCAAAACACTGAGTTATCTTGATATGCTGCTGCGCGGATTCAAAAATTAGTATAACCTGATATATTCGGCAGGATGCATCAGGAAAGTCAATATTTCCTGGATATACTGGAATTGCTGAAGGTTACAGCATGATAAAGTTTATAATCCGGTCCTTTGTATGTTGAATCCTGAACTCTGATTTTTTTTCTTGTGCAGGAAGCTGTTTAGTTTTATCCTTCATAAATGATCATTAAAAAGCAGAAACCTTAAAGAAATATCATCACTATTTTACAAAAGAGCCAGTCAGCATAAAATTAAAAAAAGATTGAATTTTTTTTGAAAAAAAAATCCAAACCGTATTTCTACAGTTCGGATCTTTAGAAAGGTTTCAACTGAAAAATTACTCTAAAGTGGCAGCAACTTCATCAGAGATTGAACCGTTGTGATATACCTGCTGAACATCATCCAGATCCTCGAGCATATCAACAAGATTAATGAATTTCTGAGCATGATCCGCATCAATTTCTGCTTCTGTTGAAGGAATCATTGCAACCTTTGCTGAAGAAGGCTTCAAACCTGCTTTTTCAAGTGCATCCAGCACATCACCGAAGGTGTTCGGATCTGTATATACATCAACAGAACCGTCGTCATTGGTAACAACGTCATCAGCACCAGCTTCAAGAGCAATTTCCATAATCTGATCTTCATCGCCGGATTCGAATTCGATTTCACCCTTCTTGGTAAACAGATATGCAACAGAACCGGATGTACCCAGGTTGCCGCCGGACTTTGTGAAGGCATGACGAACATCTGCAACAGTACGGTTCTTGTTGTCGCTCAGGCATTCCACCAGGATTGCTGTTCCGCACGGACCGTAACCTTCATAAATGATGGTTTCCAATTGTGCGCCGTCATCATCTCCGCCTGCGCCGCGCTTAACTGCGCGATCCACGGTATCACGGGTCATGTTGTTTGACAATGCTTCAGCAATTGCGGCTCTCAGACGAGGGTTGGCAGCAGGATCACCGCCTCCGAGTCTTGCTGCAGTTGTAATTTCTCGAATTAATTTGGTAAAGATCTTGCCGCGCTTTGCATCCTGCAATCCTTTACGATGTTGAATGTTATGCCACTTACTGTGTCCTGACATTTTATACTCCTAAAATTGTATTACCCTGCCGGGTTTCAAAAATTATTTTTCTATATCTGTCGGCTGAATTGCCAGTTCCTGAAGAGCCTCTTCACTGCCGAAGGCAGGTGCATCAGTCATAAGACATGTTGCAGCCGTGGTCTTAGGGAACGCAATAACATCACGAATATTATCCGAACCTGTAATTAACATGGTCAGGCGGTCCAGACCGAATGCAAGACCTGCATGCGGAGGTGTACCGTATTTCAATGCGTCAAGCAGGAATCCGAATTTCTCTTCCTGTTCCTCTTTGCTGATGCCGAGCACTCTGAAAACAGCCTGCTGAACCTCGTTCTTGTGAATACGTACGGAACCGCCGCCTACTTCATAGCCGTTCATTACCATATCATATGCATTGGCGTATACCGAATACGGATCCTTTTCCAGTTCTTCAACTGAACTGATGTTAGGTGCTGTAAACGGATGGTGCATTGCGGTAATTCCGCCGTCCTGGTTTTCCTCAAACATCGGGAAGTCAACAACCCATAATGCAGCCCATTCTCTGTCATACAGATTCAGTTCCTTGGCGACTCTGAGTCTCAGAGCACCGAGAGCCTCGCATACAATCTTTCTCTTGACATCGGATACGAAGAAAATGATATCGCCTGTCTTTGCCTCTGTTTCCGCAATAATCGCATTAATCTGATCTTCGGTCAGGAACTTGGCAATAGGAGACTGAACACCGGTATCGTTCAGTTTCATCCATGCAAGACCTTTCGCACCGTATACACCCACAAACTTGCCGAAATCATCGATCTGTTTTCTGCTGAACACTGCACCGCCGGGAACCTTTAATGCTGCAACGCGTCCCTTAGGATCGTTGGCCGGACCCTTGAATACAGCGAATTCACAGTCCCTGACAATCTCCGCAATATCAACGATTTCCATCGGAATTCTTAAATCAGGCTTGTCTGAACCGTATTTAGCCATTGCCTCGTCCCAGGTTAAAATCGGGAAGTCAGGCAAATCAACGCCTCTCAGTTCCTTCCAGAGCGACTTAATCATTTCCTCCATCAGAGACTGAATGTCCTTCGGAGTAAGGAAAGATGTTTCAATATCAATCTGGGTGAATTCAGGCTGGCGGTCTGCACGAAGATCCTCATCACGGAAGCATTTAACAATCTGATAATAACGATCGTAGCCGGCCATCATCAGCAACTGCTTGTACAGCTGAGGAGACTGCGGCAGCGCATAGAACTTGCCGTGATGAATGCGGCTCGGCACCAGATAGTCACGAGCGCCTTCCGGAGTAGGCTTGCCGAGGATCGGAGTTTCAATATCAAGAAATCCGTGATCGTCAAGATATCTTCTAACGAATCTTGTGATCTTGGCTCTTGTCACCAGATTCTTTGTCATCTCGGCGCGACGTAAATCCAGGTAGCGGTATTTCAGTCTCAAATCCTCAGAGTTGTTTACCTGATTCAGATCAAGCGGTAAAGGCTCTGATTTGTTGATTAATTCAAGATGGGTGGCATAAACCTCAACGGAACCTGTTTTCAGATCTTTATTGATTTGGTTATCTGGTCTTGCCTTGACAATACCCTTGACGGTAATGCAGTATTCATTTCTCAATTCGGCTGCAACCTGGTATGAATCCTTGCGATCCGGTTCAAACACAACCTGAACCAGTCCTTCACGGTCACGCAGATCGATAAAAATCAATCCGCCTAAATCTCTTCTTTTGTTAACCCAGCCACAGAGGGTTACTTCTTTATCAATTAGATCTTTACTAACGAGTCCACAATATACGGTACGCATTTATAATCCTTAAATTTTAGATCTCTTTTCAGTCAAAAATAAACTTTGCTATTCTACCACAAACATAAAAAAACTAACTAGGAACTTGCAAACAAATTTTACGAAAACAGCAAACATAAAGCGATAATCAGTAATGCAGACCGCCTGACAGATAAAAACACTTCTCCCGTAGCAGTTCGATACAGACAAAAACATCCTGCACCGCTGCGGAATAAAAAAAACACAAACGGACTTCACATGTTCAAATCTGTGAATATCATATTAATTCCGCCATGCTGTTACTGTTATAATTGCAGTCTGCAAGTAAAAGATTCACTGTTTTAATTTTTCAGATTTAAATTTTTTTTCACGGACAGAACAGCAGATTCAAAGGTTGCGGCACACGGTAATTACTGCAAGGAGATGGCGGAATGAGCAGCAATAAAGAGAGAGCAATTAATTTCAATCTCAAATACAATTCCTCGGATTACAGCTACTCTTTTATTTTATACACAAGAAACGAATCCTTCGGCATATGCTACAGAATTTCCTTCAGTTATAAAATATTTACAGCGCAGGAATGCATCTCGGCCAAAAACAAGAATCCGGAACAGAAATGGCAGATTAAACCGGAATCAAGAACGGAAAAATACTATATAAAGGATTTCGAATTCGGCGATATCTTTCAGCTTCAGCAGATGATGAACAATCTGACAAGATTTCTTGATCATGACGTAATAGAATTCAATCAGAAACTCTTCTCGGAACATGAATGCAATGAATTTTTAAAGGATATTGTCAGACACGCGGTATCTGAGGGCATATTTGCCAGATTCAGACTGCCGGTGCCTAAAGAGCAGGAAATAACGAGAGCAGACAAAGATACCGGGGATTCCGGTTTCATTGACACCGCAGTCATAAACAAGAGTGACCGGACTTCAGAAGCGCAGAGCACAGGCGCATCGGACCGGCATCATGCATACAGTCCGAAATCTGAACCTTCGTCTGTTCACAGTCAGTACTCTTCCGAAATCAGAAAAACAGCATCCACGCAGAATAACGCAAATGAAAAAGAGGGAATATTCGGTTACCTGTTCGGATTCAAGGGCAAAGTAAACAGAAGTCAGTTTATACACAGATTGATTGTTCTTTCAATTTTCTACCCTACACTGATTATTCTGTGCTTTTCCCTGGCTATTTCAGGCATACTTAGCCCGCTGGGAATTACAGAGGAAACAATAAATGAAGACGGTATCGCGGCAAAATTAATGGTAATGTATATTGTTTCAATGATAGCCCTGTATATAGTAGGACTGGAAGCGCTGATGATCAGGAGATGCCGTGATATCGGAATAACAGGATGCATAACGGTTGTACTGCTGTTTACTCCGCTGAATTTAATTCTGCTGTGTCTTTTGATGATAATCCCCGGTAAACCGGAAAAAAATGCAAATCAGAGTAACTAATTTTCTGTAAACTGCACTGATTGTCTGAAATATATTTCAGACCTGAACATCTGCTTTTCCTTATCAATTGCCGGGATAATTTTTATTTGATACGGATATTCATAACATTGCCGTGTGATTTTCTGCCGCAGTTGCGGAATTTTTCATTTTGCTTTTCATGACATTCCTGATTTTATTTATCCGATCGAAAACGCCGGCATGCTGTTCAGCGCATCAGGAATTCGGCCGATTCTTTTTGAAACCCGGCGATTCACAATTAATATGATCACGGTTCATATTTCGGACATAATCTCAAAACATTTAATGCAGTCTCAGCAGTTATTCAAATAAAATAGGAACAGACAAGTCTGCAGATCGGCCGGTAAAATTCCATGGTTAGATGCTGTGCCGTACGCGACTCTGCCAGTCCATCGGCAGACTTGAATGCTTCTAACTGATTTATGATTGAAGGCACTGCTCAATATGGATGAAAATACAGAAAAACTCAACAATATGTTCAACCTCAGATTCAACAGAGAGGATGACAGTTTCTCCTTTATTCTCTATAACCGCGACACCGGGCTGGCATTGATTTTCAAACTGTCGTACGAAAGAAGAATGCTTTCGGCACAGCGGTCGGTCTACCATAAGAGGGGCTATGTCAAAGTTGAGGATGATTTCGGTCAGAAAAATGCTCCGCTGGCAAAAAAGGATGTAATAAGAAGAGATGAACTGGAAAAGCACTTTTACCATCTTATTGATTCATTCAATCTGGATATTGACGATTTTGACCAGCAACTGTTCAGCAGGGAGCGCTGCAGAATTCTTCTACAGAATCTGCTTGATGAAACAAAGGAAAGGAATCTTCTGAAGAAATATACATTTGAAGAAATCAAGCCACCAAGCTACGGTTCAAGCTACGATGATTTTTCCGAAATATACAGCAAAGTAATCTATAATCATGAAGGAAAAGCGATCTATGTTCCTGATTTTGACGAGGAACAATACGTGGATCAGAAAACGATTTTTGAATACATAATTCCCAAAAACCGGATAACCGGCGATTTAATCTGTTTTGAAGGAGATATAACAAGAGACAGGTTCGCAGTATATTTTATTGTCACATTCATATTTCTGCTGGTTCCAGGAGGAATAATATCGATATACATAATGGCAACTGGAGCTGACAACTGGTCGGTACTGTCGATTGCACGCATAATAATGCTGCTGATCGGATTTCTCATTATCTTTTCAGCAACCGTCAGACGTCTAGGTTCCCTTGGAATGAATAAATATATTGCGGTTATACTTTTTCTAATTCCTGCGCTATTTATTTTTTCACTGTTTATTTTAACAAGCCCTAATGATAAATTCAAAAGAAGGGAACGCTAGACATCAGAATTTTCCGTTTAACGGATAAATCTGTTTTCAGAGTTTAAAATATAATAAAATGATCCTGATGGACTGTTTTAAAAGAAGCCGGCAGTTTGCAATTAATTGGTAACAGAAGAATGAGTACAGAACAGCAAAAATTATTTTCTAAATTCAATCTGAAATATGATCCGATTGAACAGAGTTTTACTTTTTTAATTTACAACAACAGTCGCACCACAGGACTCCAGTTTAAACTCTGTTATCGCAAAAATGAATTTTCGGCACAGGAATACATTTATAAAAACGATCGCTGGAGCAGAAAATTTGCAGCCAAGGAGGAAATAATCCGTCTTGACGAGCATGGAATGGCTGACTATTATACTCTTCACGGCAAATTCATTCAGATACTTGGTTCGTTCAAATGCAGAATATCGGATTTTTCACAGAAATTTTTCACCAATGAAACCTGCAGCCTGCTTCTGAAAGAAATAATTTCCGAGGCTTCGAAAAAAGATCTTCTTGATGACAATGCGGATTTCGGCGGAATGTCCGTGAATAAACAGAACAGTACATCTGCCGCTTCATTGAAAACCTCGAAAGCATCCAGTTTCTCCACAAAGGCTTCATGGTCCGAACCGAAACAGACAGGTTCGAAAAATACCGATTCCTCCGAAAGCAGGAGTTCCTCGTCAGCCGGAACCGGTTTTTCCGGAAGCTACTCGCATGACAATAATTATCTGTCCGATTTATCCGGGTCCTCCTCAGGTCACAGAAGTTCATACTCCGTTTCTTCGTCTTCTCAGAACAGCGGCAGTTCAAAGGACAAATCAAAGACAGCAGGTTCGGAAAAAGGACAGGCACTGGCCAGATGTGCCGTTGTCAAAAAAAGAATCGGACCATTCAAAGAGATTAACAACAGCACAGCAGCCAGCAATCATCCGGGTGTTGCAAGAAAAGCCGATAAAACCTCATTTTTTTCCAAAACAGGCAGTGCAACCACGTCATCGTACGCAGGAACCTTCCAGACTTCATCCAGGTCTTCATCCTCATCCGAAAATTTTTTCAGCATGTTTTTTTCCTTTTTCGGCACCATAAGCCGGCTGGATTTCTGGATAAGAATAATTATCCTCGGTTTTCTGTTTTTTTCCTTCGGCACCCAGTTGTTTGATTCATCCCCGGATCTTTCCGTGAATAATCATTTATTCATGGGATTTCTGATTGTTTTCGGTATCAGTTTTCTGTCGCTTGCCGTCAGACGGCTGGCAGACTTCGGACTGTCAAAAGCAACAATTGTGCTTTTACTGATTCCGCCGATTAATCTTGTCTTAATATATATGATGTTTTTCGGCAAAAGCTCCGAATGAAGATATCAGCCAATCCAGGAATGTCTGAACATTCAAGCCGTTCAGACACGTTTTTGCCCTTGCACACCCATACACCAGAAAAATGCGCACTACTTTCTTTCCGTCAGTATCGGAATACGCCCCTTGATTATTTTTCCTCCGGAAATATTGGCAATATATTCAAGATTCGGGAGCTGACCAAGCAATGCCGGAGGAAACAGATCGACCTCCTCCTCCTTAAGCATCTGCGCCTGGGATCCGGAGTGAACAATCGGCTGCTCCGCATCTGAATTCTGTCCCTGGGTATGAGTTATGGTTTTGATTCTGGTTTTCGGGATCTTGTCGGTGATATAGGTCTGCGTTTCCACATCTGTTACGCGCAGCGCAAAAATATTATTGATATTGCCGAGAACCTGAGTTGCCTTGTCGGCTGAACCGAGTCTGGCAGCAAAATCGGCAAAGGTCTGTGTCGCCACAAATAATCGCAATTTTGCACCGCGTCCTTTATTAAGCAGCTGAATAAACGGCTCGTTTATCACCTCGGCAGCCTCGTCGACAAATACATTGACCGGCTGATTATCAACTCCGTAATTGTAGCGGTCTCCTGCAACAGCGGTAAGATCCGACAGTATCAGCGAGCCGATTGCCGAACCTACCATTCCGTCCGTAAGCGAATCAAGTCCGAAATACGCAACGCTTCTGCTGTTGATTATTTTTGCGGTATCGAGCATCAGACGTCGATCCTCCCTGTCCGCCGGATTCGGACTGAGCATGGAACCCAGAACTCCGGAGGTAAGCATGTTTAAAATCGGCAGCAGACCGGCAACCATCTTGGAAAAATGGGTCATATCATGTTCGTACATTGAAAGAAGACCTTCAATATCAGAATTAGGATATTTTGCCGACAGTTCATCACGATAGAAATTTTTCCAGCTCTGAGCCTTCTGATCCATTCTCTGCTTTTCTATGCGCTGCAGGAAATTATGATATTTTTCTGCACCGCCGGGAACGGCGATATCCAGATAGGATTCGAGTGTTTTTACAACAAGTCCTGCCGCTCCGGATTCAAGATAATGCTTGATGGTGGTAAGCTGAGGGCGTCTGCGGCAGATAACCAGACCCTGAATAATATTGTTGAGAGCCTGCCATGAAAATGCCTTGAAGGTTGATCCTGAACCGCTCTCAGAAGGCATGAGCGCTGAAATTCGCGAAGCGATTTCCGTGGCACGTGAAAAATTATGAAGAGGGTCGATGCAGAATGATTTTTCCGGAAATGCCGGGTTGAAATAGAGAAACCGTTCAGGCTGCCTTAAATATACGCATGCCCGTCTCGCATTGTCAGCCAGTTCCTTATCGCCTTTTGGATCGATAATCACCACCGTTTCATTTCTTGCCACAGCCTCGGAAATCAGAATGTCAAAAAGTCTGGTATTATGAGTTATTATCAGATCATCCGTCAGATAAAGATGTTCTTCTGAGTCAACAAGTATGCACCTGCATCCCTCGAACCGTTCAAATGAAACAGATTCAATTTCTGAAAATTCAATTCTGAAAATTCCTTTGTCAAAGAGTCTCTCATCCAAACAAGGAACAAAAACAGGAACATTTTTTTCAATAAGACAGATAATTTCCTTAAGTTCCAGGCTGACCAGATTTACCGTTGAATTATTATGAATCTTCAGTTTCAGATTTTCATGGCAGCAATCGGAAAAATTTTCACCGGCACGGACGGACCACAGATGATCAACGGATGATTCGGCGCTTTTTCCGTTGCGCAGCGTTATTTTATAAACCTTCTGGCTTCCCTGGGGATAAATTCCGAGAACAGTTCTGACAGTGCCGAACGGATCAAGGACAGAGTCCCCTTTTCTCAGGTTGCCCATTTTCACCCATCCGTACGGTGTCATAACCCGGGCACTGAAAGGCTGTGATTTTCCTGCACCGGTTGTGCCTACAATCAGAGTATGGCCTTCCGCATGCCTTAGTTCCTGATACAGAGCCTGTTCCCTGGTCTCCAGTCCGTGGATCCATGGCTGACCAATCATTACGGGCACGGATTTGATATTCAGAATTTTTTTGCAGCAGAGAACAAATCTGTTTTCATGCAAACGGAAATTGCTCTGATCGAGACATGCCAGCTGATATGAAAGCTGGGCATGACGGTGCTCCCATTCAAAACCGTATCCGATCCACATTGAATCCATGCGGCATGAATTTTTTTTCAGAAGTTCGTCAAAAGTTATAAATTCAAGATTGCGTGAAACAAGATTCTTTTTTCTTTTATAAAGTCTGATACCTCCCGGCAGTGAATACGCCAGACTGCAGACCGCCGCCGCCGATACAACAGATAAAGGTTCCGCAGGCAGATGATCAAAAAAATTTAAAATATAGCATCCGCCGGTGCCGGCAGTCCACATTGCCGAATTCCACAGTTCATAATTCGGACGGAACGGGTTATCAAAATAAAAAGGCTGCGAATTTGCTTTCATGGTCACTGCTCCTCCCTGTTAACAAAAACTGATTCAAGAATAATTTTCTGTCTGGTAATATTCAGGAGACCTTTGAGTTTCAGGCGAGGATCTCGAAGATGCCGCTTGACATTAATTAATTTAATTTCAGGATGGCGATCTGAAATCATATGTTCCATAGCTTCAATTCTCACTGCTCTGCGGTTTTCGGTAAGAACTTCCACACGTTCAAAATAAGGAGAATCCCCGGAACTGATGTAATCGATCATTTCATTGATGCACGATTCAATTTCACTGAATTTAGGATTTTCAGATTTTTCATCTGATTTTTTTTTATTGCTTTCGTCTGCACCTGACAAATTTTCAGTTACATCCTGCGGGCAGGCAGATGTTACATTTTCATAATGGCAGTCATATTCATCGCAGATGACATTCTCGGAAATTTTTTTAATGCCAGGCATTTCACATCCAAAGGCTGGGAGTTCAAGCTCCTGGTTTTTCAATTCCCTTATCACTTCACTTGAAATTTTTTTATTCAGACAGATATACCTGTGTTCACCGTCCTTCATGATGAATCGTCTGCTGTCAAACTCTTCAATCACATGTTCCAGACTCAGTTTCGCGGAAATAATTCTGTAATCCTTTTCATCTCTTATATCAAGGATGATATGTCCTCGATCATTAATGAACAGATTATCCGGATCTCTCGTATGAGTAAGAACCGGGATAAAGAATCCCCGTAGAAAATCGGAACAGTAAAGGCTGCATGAAAATATTTTTTCCCAGTTGACGTATATCTGATGATTTGAAATTTCTGAAAGCTCACGGCGGGTATTGTTTTCTTTTTTTGAAATTTTTTTCTCATTTAAATTTTTTTCTGAATTATTTTTTTCATTGGCGGATTCAATTTTCTCTAATCGGTTATCTGATAATTCAACTGCATTAATTTTCTTTTCAGCTAAAGCAAACTTTTGTCCGGACTGTTCTTTTGTATTGTCTGAACTGTTAGCAATTTTTCCATAAAAAATATTATTCCCAGCATGATTATCAGATGGACAGCGGGTTTTATTCTGTTTACGCTTTTCCCTGATTGCCATGCCTAAAAAACCGGTAAGTTCTGCGGAAGACTCATTATGTTCATTACTGATATTTTGGGAATCAACAGAATTATTTTCTGGTTCAACAATTTTTACAGTTCCAGAAACATTTTCAGTTTCAGAAATATTTTCTGTTTCGGAAATATTTTTCAGTTCAGAAATATTTTCTGTTTCAGAAATATTTTCTGTTTCGGAAATATTTTCTGCTTCGGAAATATTTTTCAGTTCGGAAATATTTTTCAGTTCGGAAATATTTTTCAGTTCGGAAATATTTTTCAGTTCGGAAATATTTTTCAGTTCGGAAATATTTTTCAGTTCGGAAATATTTTTCGCTTCGGCAATATTTTCTGTTTTGGAAATATTTTTCAGTTCGGAAATATTTTTCAGTTCGGAAATATTTTTCAGTTCGGAAATATTTTTCGCTTCGGCAATATTTTCAGCTTTACAATTAATTTCCAAATCAAAAATTTCATTCAGAACATCATCCTGTTCACATGAACCTGCTTTTCGAGGATCACGTTCCTGAATTTTTATATTTTGCTGATTCAGTTCGGATGAATCAGAAATATGTTTTTCGCTGCCGGAAATTTCTTCATTTCTCTCAGCATCGTTCTTTTCCGTTTCTTCAATTTTCTGAAGCACCGGATTTATATTTTCATTCTGTTCCATCAGATCCCTGAGAGGATTAGGCAGCGCATCAGAATATATGCGGTCGATTGAATCTATTTTTAATGCCAGTATTTTAATGGTCGGAGAAAGATCAGGCATTATCTCAAAATAACGGTAACGATGTTCACCGATAACATTCGGAATACCCACACCGCTGTCAATTATCAGATCAGCAACGGTTTCCCGGCTCCTTGGAATTCCATGAATCGCCTCCTGCTCAAGATAATTTGAAACATCCCTGTAACAAGACCAGTCTATGAAAGTCCCATTTTCCATATACATTACCGCTCCGCCCGGCTCATTGATTTTCCATCGTCCGCTTCTGATCAGATTTCTCATGGCATCGAAGATGTACCTCTCCACCGGTATGCCGACCATTGCAAGAGTCTGATCGTAATTTGTTTCCAGGCGATCTCTTTCCACAGAATCAGAATCGGCCTTAAGAACAAGTTTAACCAGCTGATCGTCAAGATTAGTATGACTGATGGCATGTATCACTGATTCTATAATTGAGGATTTATTTTTCAGTTTTAAAAACTGCTTTACCTCTCTTGTTATCACTGACTCTATTCCGAGAATTCCCGCCTCCTCATGTTTCAGATGGCGATTCGGTCTCCAGTGCACAAAATATTTTTTCAGAGAATTTTCTTTCAGCCAGTCAAATAAATTTTCACTCAGAGGATTCCATTCAAGAGATCCGTCCTGACTGGTGACATTAAGATCTGTAATCGGTTTTCCTATATCGTGAAGAAGCCCGGCGGTACAGCAGGCGAATCTCCATTTCGGTTCATTGTTTCTTCTTTCGCTGGGAGTGTCATCCAGTGAAAAAATTATTGAATCCGATGCTCTCACCGCAAGACATGCAACCTCAAGCCCATGCCTGAAAAGACCGCCTACCCCTCTGTGATGATGAAGTTCGGAGGCGGGAAGAAGATGAACAAAAGCGGCATAACGTCTCAGCATCGGTTCCAGCAGTTCCCGGTACTGTGCATCGCTGATCCCGCAGCTCAGTTTAAGTCTGTCGATCAGTTCCTGCTGTGTTTTCAGTAACTGCTCAGGAGTTGCATACGGAAGACCTTCAAGGAAAGGAGGATATTTCGGAATACCCGAAATAATTTCGTCATCGTTATTTTTTGAATCTGCATTATTTTTTCCCGCTTCGCCGCGGCCTGATTCCTTTTTGAATCGAAGAAATGAAAAGATCATTATAAACTCCAGAGTGTAGTTTTTAATGATAAAGAGATTCATGTCCGCTCTATAAAATTTATTGTCCTTTCGGACATGAACTGCATATCAGATTGAAAAAGGCGCATAAAGCCGGCAGATTCAAATATGCAGGGAAATTTGGCTCTTCGGGTATGATAGTTGGGAAAAAATCCCCCATCACTAGTCTTTATGCGGATCTAACCAATTTCATTTTTCTGTTGGGTAACTGTACCCTTAAATTAGAACAAACCAGGTACACCATATCCAGCATGTTTTGGATATTGCGAAAGCCGTAAGCCTTACGCATGATCAGCTTGATCTTTTTATTGGTCGCTTCTATCCTCGCGTTACTCATGCCGAGTCGTATGGTGTTCAATATGTGGTTCTTATGCCTTTTAATCTTTTTATACAGTTCCTTGAAGGCAGAAATTCTGCTATGACTG
>Ga0310695_10005697_pt1 | contig 21453 bp, 30 predicted proteins | sample RumenRJG_04DNA_FD_203882 | JGI IMG/M metagenome (GOLD analysis project Ga0310695, IMG submission 203882) | Bovine rumen microbial communities from Lethbridge, Alberta, Canada - RJG_04 (v2) (version 2) | ecosystem: Host-associated > Mammals > Digestive system > Stomach > Rumen | place: Canada...
GCTGCCGCACCACGTTCGTGACGCCCTCGCCCTGCTGGAAAAGCACCGCCTCGGTGCCGGGCTTGAGAATGCCCGCCTTCTCAAAGGCGATCTGCTCCAGGGTGTCGCCGAGAATCTCCGTGTGGTCAAGGCCGATGTTCATGATGACGGCGGCCTCGGGCGCGTCGATGATATTGGTGGCGTCAAAGCGTCCGCCGAGACCCACCTCCAGCACCACGGCGTCGCACTGCTCCTCCTTGTACCAGAGAAGGGCCGTCGCGGTCATGAGCTCAAAGACCGTGGGGTGATCGTCCATGGCCTCGGCAATCGGCTTTACGCGCGTGACAAGCTCGGCCAGCACCTCGTCATCGATCTGCTTGCCGTTCATCTGCATGCGCTCGTTGAAGCGGTAGAGGTAGGGGGAGGTGAAAAGCCCCGTCTTATAACCCGCCGCCTTGAGGATGGAGGCGGTCATGGCCGCGCAGCTTCCCTTGCCGTTGGTGCCGGCAATATGGATAAAGCGCATGCCCTTCTGGGGACTGCCCAGCTTTTCCAGCAGCTCCCCGACGCGCTTAAGTCCCGGCTTAGAGCCGTAATATTCCACGTTATTGAGATAGGCCAGCGCTTCCTGATAGTTCATAGCTTCGTCTCTCCTTCGCTTTGCTGGCGCCTATCTTACCACGTTTCCCGCCCGCGCGCAAGCGGACGGGCCGGGAAAGACCCCCCGGCAATACGGGAAAAGGCATCCGTGCCGCCCCACCCATTTGGGGCTTTGGTAATCCCAACAAAAATTTCTGAAAAAATTTTGCCAAAAAGCCGAAATTTTGCTTGACTTATGTTCACCGCCCTGTTATTATACATAAGCGCCTGTGCGGAGCACAGACGTATTATGCGATGAAGCGGGAGATTGCTCGGAGACGAGGTAACTTCCGTGGAGTATGTCCGGTACCGGATTTCCCGGTACGCAATCGGGCGGCTGAAACCTCTCCGACACACGCGTATATCGCGCGTAGGGAGTGCGAACCGGCCAGAAAAAGCCGGTTTGTTTTTCGGACGCGGCCTGATACGCACGGTTGTGTGTATAGGGATTACAAAAGGTTTCATCCGTACGCATAAGGACGGAGCCAATGCCGTCACAAAAAACGTACGAAAAGGAGAAAAACACCCATGGCAGCAGCAAAGAACATGATCCGCATCCGCCTCAAGGCTTATGACCACCAGCTCATCGACAAGGCCGCCGAAACCATCGTCGAGGCCGCCAAGCGCACCGACGCCAAGGTCTCCGGACCCATCCCCCTGCCCACCAAGACCGAGATCGTCACCATCCTGCGCGCCGTCCACAAGTACAAGGACAGCCGTGAGCAGTTCGAGCGCCGCACCCACAAGCGCCTCATCGACATCGTCGCTCCCACCCAGAAGACCGTGGAAGCCCTGATGAACCTCGAGGTTCCCGCAGGCGTCGAAATCGAGATCAAGCTTTAATGGCAAACTCCGGTGAATCCCCCTCGGCATCTTCCGGTGATTTTCCGCCGCGGCTGCGTTGCTTCCCCTTGAAATACACAAAGTATTCCTGCGGGAAAGCGCCTTGCCCCGACAAAAAATCCCTTCGGAATCTGCTCTCGGTGTCTTCACCATCGTCTGCCTGATAAGGCAAACAGTTCCCGGTTCACAACCGGGCCCACACAAAACCCCTCAGCCGCTGCGCGGCAGCTCCCCTTAAAAGGGACGCCAAAGAGGAATACTTTATTAAATGACCCACAGTCCGCAGCTTGCGTTTGCGGACGGGTTAAGTTGCCAGCCTCTGGGCAAAGCCGAATGCGAGGCAACCAATAACCAAGGAGGAAAAATATGAAGAAAGCCATCATCGGCAAGAAGGTCGGCATGACGCAGATCTTCGACGAAGCCGGCAAGGTCATCCCCGTGACCGTTATCGAAGCCGGCCCGTGCACGGTCGTCCAGAAGATGACCAAGGACAAGGAAGGCTATGACGCCGTCCAGTTCGGCTACGAAGAAGTGGCCGAGAAGAAGCTCACCAAGCCCGAGCAGGGCCACCTCAAGAAGGCCGGCGTGGACATGGTCAAGCACCTCAAGGAATTCCGCCTTGCCGACAGCTCCAAGCTCGAGGTCGGCGACACCGTGAAGGCCGACATCTTCGCCGAGGGCGACAAGGTCGACGTCACCGGTATCAGCAAGGGCAAGGGCTACGCCGGCGTTATCAAGCGCTTCGGCCAGGGCCGTACCCCCACCAGCCACGGCGGCGGCCCCGTTCACCGTCACGCCGGTTCCATGGGCTCCAGCACCGATCCTTCCCGTATCTTCCCGGGCAAGAAGCAGGCTGGCCACATGGGCGTTGAGCAGGTCACCGTTCAGAACCTCGACGTTGTCAAGGTCGACGCTGAGCTGAACCTCATCGCCGTTCGCGGCGCCATCCCCGGCCCCAAGGGCAGCATCGTGTATATCAAGGATACCGTCAAGGTTCAGCCCGTCAAGAAGGGCGATGCCGGTCAGGTCACCCTCAACCCGCAGAAGCAGTCTGGTCGCGGCAATCCCCAGAAGGCTTCCGCCCGTACTCGTTAAGGAAAGGAGAGCAGCATAAATGCCTACTGCTAACGTTTTCAATATGGCAGGCGAGAAGATCGGTCAGATCGAGCTCTCCGAGGCCATCTTCGGCGTTGAGCCGAACAAGAGCGTCCTGCACGACGTGGTCAAGAATCACCTGGCCAACTGCCGTCAGGGCACCCAGAGCGCCCTCACCAAGGGTGAGGTCAGCTACACCACCCGCAAGCCCTGGCGCCAGAAGGGCACCGGCCGCGCCCGCGCCGGTTACGCAGGCTCCCCTGTGTGGTACCACGGCGGCGTCGCGTTCGCTCCCAAGCCCCGCGACTACAGCTACACCCTCAACAAGAAGGTGCGCCGCCTGGCTCTCAAGTCCGCCCTGTCCTCCAAGGCTGCCGACGGCGAGATCCTGGTCATTGACGGCCTGAAGATGGACGAGATCAAGACCAAGACCTTCAAGACCTTCCTCACCAAGCTGGGTGTGGACGGCAAGGCTCTCGTAGTCACCGAGAACGTGGATGAGAAGGTTCTCAAGTCCGCCCGCAACATCGCCGGCGTCGAGACCACCTTCGCCACCGTCCTCAGCCCCTATATGATTCTCACCAACGGCAAGATGGTGGTCGACAAGGCCGCCCTCGCCAAGATCGAGGAGGTGTTCGCCTGATGAAGACCGCATATGACGTCATCATCCGCCCCATCATCACCGAGCAGTCCATGGAAGACCTGGACATCAAGAAGTATGCCTTTGAGGTCGCCAAGGACGCCAACAAGATTGAGATCAAGAAGGCCATCGAAGAGATCTTCGACGTCACCGTGATCAAGGTCACCACCACCAACGTCCACGGCAAGGAGAAGCGCCAGGGCGCTTACCCCGCCGGCAAGACCGCTTCCTGGAAAAAGGCCGTTGTCAAGCTGAGCGCCGAATCCAAGAACATCGAGCTCTTCGAAGGCATGGCATAAGGAGGAAGAATAAATGGCTATCAAAACCTACAGACCGACTACTCCTTCCAGACGCCACATGAGCGTCTCCGGCTTCGACGGAGTTGACAAGCATGCCCGCCCCGAGAAGAGCCTGACCGAGGTCCTGAAAAAGCACGCCGGCCGCAACAGCTACGGCCACATCACCGTCCGTCACCAGGGCGGCGGCAACCGCCAGAAGTACCGCGTCATCGACTTTAAGCGCGACAAGCGCGAGGTCGAGGGCAAGGTTCTGCGCCTCGAGTACGACCCCAACCGCAGCGCTTACATCGCGCTGGTTGAGTATGCAGACGAGCGCCGCTACATTCTCGCCCCCGTGGGCCTGAACGTCGGCGACTCTATCATGGCTTCCGCCGCGGCCGACATCAAGCCCGGCAACGCCCTTCCCATGGCAAACATCCCCGTCGGCACCGTCATCCACAACATTGAGCTCTACCCCGGCAAGGGCGCGCAGCTTGTCCGCAGCGCCGGCGTCGCTGCCCAGCTCATGGCCAAGGAAAACGGCATGGCCACTGTCCGCCTCCCCTCCGGTGAGATGCGCAAGGTCCGCATGGACTGCTTCGCCACCATCGGCCAGGTCGGCAACATCGACCACGCCAACGTCCACATCGGCAAGGCCGGCCGCACCCGCCACATGGGCATCCGTCCCACGGTCCGCGGCTCCGTCATGAACCCTGTCGACCACCCGCACGGCGGCGGCGAAGGCAAGTCCCCCGTCGGCCGTCCCGGCCCTGTCACCCCGTGGGGCAAGCCCGCACTGGGTTACAAGACCCGCAAGACGAAGAACCGCACCGATAAGTTCATCGTCAAGCGCCGCAACGCCAAGTAAGGAGGGAATCGTAAATGAGCAGAAGCATTAAGAAAGGCCCCTTCGCAGCTCCCGAGCTCCTGAAGAGAGTCGACGAGATGAATAAGAGCGGCAACAAGCAGGTCGTCAAGACCTGGAGCCGTTCCTCCACGATCTTCCCGTCCTTCGTCGGACACACCATCGCCGTCCATGACGGCCGCCGTCATGTGCCCGTGTACGTCACCGAGGATATGGTCGGCCACAAGCTGGGCGAGTTCGCCCCCACCCGTACCTTCCGCGGCCACGCCGGCAGCAAGACCGGCAAGTAAGAGGAGGTCAGACAATGGACGAAAAGAAAATTGCCCGTGCGGAGCACAAATACGCCCGTATTTCCCCCCGCAAGGTTGAGATCATCTGCAACATGATCCGCGGCAAGAACGCCAAGCTTGCCATGGCCCTGATGGAGAACACCCCCAAGGCCGGCTGCGAGCTCATGATCAAGGTGCTCAAGAGCGCCATGGCCAATGCCGAGAACAACTTCGAAATGGATCCCGAAAAGCTCTACGTCTGCGAGACCTTCGTCGGCGCCGGCCCCATCCTCAAGCGGGGCATGCCCAGAGCTCAGGGCCGTATGTACCGCATCAACAAGCGCACCAGCCACATCATGATCGCCGTGGCTGAGAGAGAGTAAGGGAAGGAGGCAGAATTATGGGACAGAAAGTTAATCCGCATGGTCTCCGCGTCGGCATTATCAAGGACTGGGATTCCAGATGGTATGCACGCGAGGATAAGGTCGGCGATCTGATCGTCGAGGACTACAAGATTCGTGAGTTTCTGAAGAAGACCCTCTATTCCGCCGGTGTCCCCACCATCGAGATAGAGCGCGATTCCGCAAAGGTTCGCATTTATATCCACTGCTCCAGACCCGGCGTCGTCATCGGCAAGGGCGGCGAGCAGATCGAGGCTCTGCGCCAGCAGGTCGAGAAGATGATCGGCAAGTCCGTCGCTCTCTCCATCGTTGAGGTTCGCACCCCCGACACCAATGCCCAGCTCGTGGCCGAGAACATCGCCCAGCAGCTGGAGAAGCGCATCGGCTTCCGCCGTGCGATGAAGAACGCCATGGGCCGTGCCATGCGCATGGGCGCCCGCGGCATCAAGGTCAAGTGCGGCGGCCGTCTGGGCGGCGCCGAGATCGCAAGAAGCGAGTGCTACCACGAGGGAACCATTCCCCTTCAGACTATCCGCGCCGACATCGACTACGGCTTTGCCGAGGCGAACACCACCTACGGCCGTATCGGCATCAAGGTCTGGATCTACAAAGGAGAAGTCCTCTCCCAGACCCTGCGCACCACTCCCCGCACCATGGATCTCTCCAAGCCCGCCGGTGAGCGCCGTCGTCGTGACGACCGCAGAGGCGGCGGACGCCGTGACGATCGCCGCGGCGGCCAGGGCTTCAACCGTGAAGGCGGACGTCCCCAGGGCCAGAACGGCGAGCGCCGTCAGCCCTACGGCAGCAGACCCCAGGGTCAGGGCGGCTACAACCGCGGTCCCCGTCCCGCTGCTCAGGAAGGAGGCAACAACTAATGTTAATGCCCAAGAGAGTTAAATACCGCAGAGTTCAGCGCGGCCGTATGAAGGGCAAAGCCCTGCGCGGCAATGTTGTGAACTACGGCGAGTTCGGTCTGGCCGCGCAGGAGCCCGGCTGGATCACCTCCAACCAGATCGAGGCGGCCCGTATCGCCATGACCCGCTACACCAAGCGCGGCGGTCAGGTCTGGATCAAGATCTTCCCCGACAAGCCCGTTACCGCCAAGCCCGCTGAGACCCGTATGGGTTCCGGTAAAGGCTCCCCCGAGTACTGGGTCGCTGTCGTCAAGCCCGGCAGAGTGATGTTCGAGATCGCAGGCGTGCCCGAAGAGACCGCCCGCGAGGCTCTCCGCCTTGCCAGCCACAAACTGCCCATCAAGACGAAGATCGTCGCGGCGGGCACCGAGTCCGAGAACGGTGGTGAATGAGATGAAGGCAAACGAAATACGCTCCATGTCCGTCAAGGAACTGGAAAGCAAGCTGGTCGACCTGAAGAAGGATCTGTTCATGCTCCGTATGCAGCATGCCACGAATCATCTTGACAACCCCACCAAGATTTCTGCGACCCGTCGTGACATCGCACGTGTCAAGACCGTGCTGCGCGAGAAGCAGAACTGAGGAGGTAAGGAATAATGAACGAAACGAGAACTACTTCCCGGAAGACCCGCGTCGGCAAGGTCGTATCCGACAAGATGGACAAGACCGTCGTCGTCACCGTCGAGGACCGTGTTGCCCACAAGACCTACAAGAAGATCATCGGCCGCACCTACCGTCTGAAGGCCCATGATGAAAAGAACGAGTGCGGTGTCGGCGACATCGTGCGCGTGATGGAGACCCGCCCCCTGTCCAAGGACAAGAGATGGCGCGTGGTCGAGATCGTTGAGAAGGCAAAGTAAGGAGGCGCCAGAATGATACAGCAGGAAACTTATCTGAAGGTCGCCGACAATACCGGCGCCAAAGAGTTAAAGTGCATCCGCGTGCTGGGCGGCTCCAAGCGCAAGTACGCGAGCATCGGCGACGTGATCGTCTGCTCCGTCCGCAAGGCGGCTCCGGGCGGCTCCGTCAAGAAGGGCGACGTGGTCAAGGCCGTCGTCGTCCGCACCGTCAAGCCCGTTCGCCGCGCTGACGGCACCTACGTCCGCTTCGACGAGAACGCTGCGGTCCTCATCAACACCGGTGATAAGAACCCCCGCGGCACCCGTATCTTTGGACCCGTCGCCCGTGAGCTCCGCGACAAGGAATACATGAAGATCCTGTCGCTGGCTCCCGAAGTGATTTAAGGGAGGGCACAGAGAATGAACATTAAGAAAGACGATAAAGTCGTTGTTCTGTCCGGCAAGGACAAGGGCAAGCAGGGCAAGGTCATCAAGGCTGATCCCCAGGCGATGAAGCTCATCGTCGAGGGCGTCAACGTCGCGACCAAGCACCAGAAGGCCCGCAAGCAGGGCGAAGAGGGCGGCATCTTCAAGGTTGAGACCCCCATCTACGCCTCCAAGGTTCAGCTCGTCTGCCCCAAGTGCGGCAAGGCCACCCGCGTTGCCCACAAGATCACCGACGGCAAGAAGACCCGCGTCTGCAAGAAGTGCGGCGCAGAAATCTGAGAGAAAGGAGTAAACTGACATGACAAGAATGAAGAAAAAGTATCTTGAGGAAGTTGCTCCTGCTCTGATGCAGAAATATCAGTACAAGTCTGTGATGCAGATCCCCAGGATCGACAAGATCGTCGTCTCCGTGGGCTGCGGCGACTGCAAGGACAACGCCAAGGCTCTCGAGGCCGTCATCAAGGACATCTCCGCCATCACCGGTCAGCACGCTGTTGCGACCGTCGCCCGCAAGTCCGTTGCAAACTTCAAGCTCCGTGAGGGCATGAAGGTCGGCGTCAAGGTCACCCTGCGTCAGGATCGCATGTGGGAGTTTCTGGATCGTCTGCTCAACGTGGCGCTGCCCCGTGTCCGCGACTTCCGCGGCATCAGCGCCGACGCCTTCGACGGCCGCGGCAACTACAGCCTGGGCCTCAAGGAGCAGATCATCTTCCCTGAGATCGAGTATGATAAGATCGAGAAGCTGCGCGGCATGAACATTGCCATCACCACCACCGCGCAGACCGACGAAGAAGCACGCGAGCTGCTCAGACTGATGGGCGCCCCGTTCGTGAGCTAAGGAGGACGAAACAATGGCTAAGAAATCGATGATTCTCAAACAGCAGGCCCCTGCGAAGTTCTCCACCCGCGCCTACAATCGCTGCAAGATTTGCGGCCGTCCCCACGCTTACCTGCGCAACTACGGCATCTGCCGTATCTGCTTCCGTGAGCTGGCGTACAAGGGCCAGATCCCCGGCGTGCGCAAGGCTTCCTTCTAACGTCAGAAAAATGATGCAAGGTCATGCCGCCCCGAAAACGGCGCGGCATCGACCGGCAGCATTCTTCTTCCTTCCCGATTGGAACCCGATTTGCTGGGCTTCCAATCGGAGACAAAAAAGACGGTGCGAAAGCATCGTCTTTTTATTTCGTAAAATCCTCACAAAAATTTTTAAAAAAATTCGGCGCAACGCCGAAAAAAGGATTGACAAACAGGTTTCAATCCTGTAATATATTGAACGTTCGGCGGGAACTGATCACTCCGCGCCGCAACAGATAAAGAAGCATGATTTCACTCCCTTTCGAAGCGCTGCGCATGACGGAAAGAATCGCTTTTACAGATTCCTTTCTGGCGTGGGATTTCGGGGGAGCAAAGCGCTGTTTTGAGATACACGGAAAAAACAGCTTTTTGTAAGGCCGAAGCGCGAAACACCCGGAGCGGTTGTTATGAAATTCCCGAACCGCCGGTTCAGACCGGGCTGGCGGGAATCCGTACAGCTGCCAAGGGAAAAGCGAAAGAGAGGAAAGACAGGCTTCTTCTGCCGCACAGAAAGGCTGCGGCCAATCAGGTATTGGCGCAGGACCTCTGTGTGAAACCGGGAAACCCCCGGTAACTCTAAACACAGGAGGATAAACCACATGCAGATCACCGACCCCATTGCCGATATGCTGACCCGCATCCGCAACGCCGGAAGCGCCAAGCATGAGACCGTCGACGTCCCCGCCTCCAAGATGAAGAAGGCCATCGCCGAGATCCTTCTCAACGAGGGCTACATCAAGAACTTCCAGGTCATCGACGACGGTACCCAGGGCATCATCCGCATCACCCTCAAGTATCTCCCCGGCAAAGAAAAGGCCATCCAGGGCCTGCGCCGCGTGAGCAAGCCGGGTCTGCGCGTTTACGCAGGCGCTGACGAGCTCCCCCGCGTGCTCAAGGGTCTGGGCATCGCCATCATCTCCACCTCCAAGGGCGTCATGACCGACAAGCAGGCTCGCAAAGAGAACGTCGGCGGCGAAGTCCTTGCGTTCGTATGGTAAGGAGGTAACGACATGTCTAGAATCGGTAGAGCACCCATCCATGTTCCCGCCGGCGTTGAAGTCAAGGTCGACGAGCACAACCACATCACCGTCAAGGGCCCCAAGGGCAGCATCGAGCGCACCCTCGTACCCCAGATGAAGATCGACATCCAGGACGGCGTGATCCATGTCTCCCGCCCGGACGACACCAAGGAGAACCGCTCTCTCCACGGCCTGACCCGCACCCTCGTCGACAACATGGTCGTCGGCGTGACCAAGGGCTTCGAGAAGAAGCTTGAGATCAACGGCGTCGGCTATCGTGCCACCAAGGAGGGCAAGAACCTGGTCATGAACCTGGGCTATTCCCACCAGGTCACCATGTCCGAAAATGAGGACATCCAGATCGAGGTTCCCGACGCAAACCACATCATCATCAAGGGTATCGACAAGCAGAAGGTCGGCCAGTTTGCAGCCGAAGTCCGTGGTAAGAGACCTCCCGAACCCTACAAGGGCAAGGGCATCAAGTACGACTACGAGACGATCCGCCGCAAAGAAGGCAAGACCGGTACCAAGTAAACGGAGGTGTGCCTGAATGATTAAGAGACCCGATACCAGAGGCCAGCGCATTAAGCGCCATCAGAGAGTACGCGGCAAGATCTCCGGTACCCCCGAGAGACCCCGCCTGAGCGTATTCCGCAGCGAGAGCAACATCTATGCCCAGATCATCGACGACGTGGCAGGCAACACCCTTGTCTCCGCCTCCAGCGTTGAGAAGGGCTTTGACGGCAACGGCGGCAATGTCGAGGCCGCAAAGAAGGTCGGCGCCATGATCGCCGAGCGCGCCCTCAAGAAGGGCATCGAAGAAGTCGTGTTTGACCGCGGCGGCTACATTTATCACGGCCGCGTCCAGGCACTGGCAGACGGCGCCCGCGAGGGCGGCCTGAAGTTCTGAGGAAGGGGGATAACGTACAAATGGCTTACAACAATGACAGAAGGGATCGCCGCAATAAGGAAGAGGCTCCCTCCGAGTTCATCGAGAAGGTAGTTTCCCTCAACCGCGTCAGCAAGACCGTCAAGGGCGGCCGTGTTGCAAAGTTTGCCGCGCTCTGCGTCGTCGGCGACGGCAAGGGCCGCGTCGGCTTCGGCATGGGCAAGGCCAACGAAGTTTCCGAGGCTATCCGCAAGGGCCTCGAGGACGCCAAGAAGAATATCGTCACCGTCACCCTCCAGGGTACCACCATTCCCCATGAGGTCATCGGCGCGTTCGGCGCAGGCCGCGTGCTGCTCAAGCCCGCCCCCGAAGGCACCGGCGTGATCGCCGGCGGCGCTGTGCGTGCGGTCGTCGAGGCGGCAGGCATCTCCAACATCCGTACCAAGTGCCTGCGCACCAACAACCCCGCCAACGTGGTTGCCGCCACGATGGAGGGCCTCAAGTCTCTGCGCAACGCCCAGCAGGTCGCTGCCGTCAGAGGCAAGACTCCTGAAGAAGTTCAGGGCTAAGGAGGGCGAAAGATGGCTAATCTCAGAATCAAGCTCGTCAAGAGCCTCAACGGCAGACACGACAAGCACATCGCGACTGCCAATTCCCTCGGCCTGCACAAGATCGGCAACGAGACTCTGCAGCCCGACAATCCCCAGACCCGCGGCAAGATCGCCAAGATCGGCTATCTCGTCCAGGTAACAGAAGAATAAGGAGGGCCAGAGAATGTATATCCATGATCTTTCTCCCGTCGCCGGCTCCACCCACGTTGACAAGCGCAAGGGCAGAGGCCACGCCACCGGTAACGGCAAGACCGCAGGCCGCGGCCACAAGGGCCAGAAGGCCCGCAGCGGCGGCGGTACCCGCATCGGCTTCGAAGGCGGCCAGATGCCTCTGGCACGCCGCATCCCCAAGAGAGGCTTCAACAACATCTTTGCCAAGCCCCTGGATGCACTGAACGTTTCCGTCCTCGAGCGCTTCGAGGAAGGCTCCGTCGTCGATGTCGAGGCCATCAAGGCCGCCGGCATCATCTCCCACTGCAAGTACGGCATTAAGTTCCTTGGAAGCGGCGAGCTTACCAAGAAGCTGACCGTAAAAGCTTCTGCTTTCTCCGAAACCGCAAAACAGAAGATAGAGGCGGCCGGCGGAAAGGCAGAGGTGGTCTAAGTGCTTCAGACATTAAAGAACGCATGGCGCATTGAAGAGCTCCGCAAAAAGATCCTCTTCACCCTGCTGATCCTGGCGCTCTACCGTCTTGGCAACGCCATCCCCGTGCCTTACGTGAACGTCTCCGCTCTGCAGGCGTACTTCAACTCCCTGCAGAACACCGTTCTCGGCCTGCTGAACGTCATGTCCGGCGGCGCCTTTTCCCAGGCCACCATTTTTGCCCTGAGCATCCAGCCCTACATCAATGCCAGCATCATCATCCAGCTGCTGTGCATTGCCATCCCCGCCCTTGAGCGCATGAGCAAGGACGAGGGCGAAGAGGGCCGCAAGAAGATCGCCTCCATCACCCGCTATGCCACCGTCGGCATCGGCCTGCTGCAGGGCTTCGGCTTCTACATGCTCATCCGCAACTACGGCCTGCTCAAGCCCGAGGCTGCCAGCAACACCCTGGCCGCCATCGTCATCATCCTGACCTTCACCTCCGGCTCCGCGCTGATCATGTGGCTGGGTGAGCAGATCACCGAGTTTGGTATCGGCAACGGCATCTCCATGATCCTGTTTGCCAGCATCATCTCCCGCTTCCCCACCGCCATCATCACCACCATCACCAACATCATCCGCGGCGAGCTCAAGTGGTGGGTCGCTGTGCTGATGTTCCTGGGCGCCCTCGCGATCATCATTCTGATCGTATTCGTCAACGATGCCGAGCGCCGCATCCCGGTTCAGTACGCCAAGCGCGTCGTGGGCCGCAAGATGTACGGCGGCCAGAGCACCTTCCTGCCCATGAAGGTGAACATGTCCGGCGTTATGCCCATCATCTTTGCCCAGTCCATCGCCTCTGTCCCCGCGACCATCGCGGCCTTCACCGGCAAGACCAGCGGCTGGGTGAACACCTGGTTCGGCACCAACTCCATCCCCTACGCCATCATCTACCTGCTGCTCATCATCTTCTTCGCGTACTTCTACTCCACCATCCAGTTCAACCCCGTGGAGGTTGCAAACAACCTGAAGAAGAACGGCGGCTATATCCCCGGCTTCCGTCCCGGCAAGCCGACGAGCGAGTTCATCCAGAAGGTTCTCAACAAGATCACCCTCTTCGGTGCGCTCTACCTCGGCATCATCGCCGTGACCCCCATCCTCATCTCGCACTTCTCCAACGCTGCCGCGCTGACGGGCCTGTCCCTCGGCGGCACCTCCATCATCATCGTTGTCGGTGTTGCGCTTGAGACCATCCGCGCTCTCGAGGCTCAGATGCTGATGCGCAACTACAAGGGCTTCCTTGATTAAAGAAAGGAGCGCAGCATGAGACTGATCCTCCTTGGCGCCCCCGGCGCCGGAAAAGGAACACAGGCGGAGATCCTCTCGAAGCTTCTGGAGATCCCCACCATCTCCACCGGCAATATCCTCCGTGCCGCCATGAAGGCCGGCACCGAGGTCGGCCTCAAGGCCAAAAGCTATGTGGAGTCCGGTCAGCTCGTCCCGGATGAGGTCATCATCGGTATCATTCAGGAGCGTCTCAGCGAGCCGGACTGCTCAAAGGGATATATCCTCGACGGCGTTCCCCGCACCATCCCCCAGGCCCAGACCATGGAAGACATGGGCATTGAGATCGACTGCGCCCTCTCCATCGAGGTGGAGGACGAGGTGATCGTCAAGCGCATGTCCGGCCGCAGAACCTGCAAGGACTGCAGCGCCACCTTCCATGTGGAGAACAATCCTCCCAAGGTCGAGGGCAAGTGCGACTTCTGCGGCGGCGAGCTCACCATCCGCAAGGATGACGCGCCCGAGACCGTGAAGAACCGCCTGAGCACCTATCACCGGGAGACCGAGCCTCTCAAGGCCTTCTACGCCGAGCGCGGCAAGCTGCTTAAGGTGCAGAACCAGCCCACCATCGAGGCCACCACGGCCGCGATCCGGGAAGCCCTCGGTATTTGAGCATGTCCGACACAATCTATATCAAGTCCAAATCAGAAATCGAGATCATGCGTCAGGCCGCAAAGATTGCGGCCGGCGCAAGATCCATGGGCCGCCAGGCAGTCCGCGACGGACTGACCACGAAACAGATCGACAAGGCGGTGCATGAGTTCATTGTAAAAAACGGCGCAAAGCCCAGCTGCCTCGGCTATGGGGGCTTTCCCGCCGCCACCTGCGTCTCGGTGAACGAGCAGGTCATTCACGGTATCCCCGGACGGCGCGTGGTGAGAAACGGCGACATCGTCTCCGTCGATCTCTGCGCCACCTATAAGGGCTTCGTGGGCGACTGCGCGGGGACCTATCCCTGCGGCGAGGTAAGCGAGGAGGCTAAAAAGCTGATCGAGGTCACGCGCCAGGCCTTCTTTGAAGGCATCCGCTTTGCAAAGGTCGGCTACCGCATCTCCGACATCGGGGCGGCGGTACAGGAGTACGTGGAAGGAAACGGCTTTTCCGTCGTCCGCGATTACGTGGGCCACGGCATCGGCCGCAGCATGCATGAGGCGCCCGAGGTGCCGAACTACCGCTCGGAACGGAGAAGACCCGATCCGCGCATGGTAAAGGGCATGACCATCTGCGTAGAGCCCATGGTCTGCGCAGGCGACTGGCATGTGGAAGTCCTGGCCGACGACTGGACGGTCGTGACCCGGGATCATTCCCTCGCAGCCCACTACGAAAACACCATTCTGATCACCGACGGCGAGCCGGAGATCCTTACAATGGCAGACGATATTTGATGAGACTTGGGAGGAATCACCTTTGGCAAAAGACGATGTAATCGAACTTGAGGGCACGGTCGTCGAGTCTCTGCCCAACACCATGTTCAAGGTGGATATCGGCAAAGGCCACATTATCCTTGCCCATATTTCCGGAAAGCTCCGGATGAACTTTATCAGGATCCTTCCCGGCGATAAGGTCACGATCCAGATGTCTCCCTATGACATCACCCGCGGCCGCATCGTGTGGAGAAGCAAGTAGGAGGTATAACAAATGAAAGTCAGACCTTCCGTGAAGCCCATGTGCGAGAAGTGCAAGATCATCAAGCGCAAGGGTAAAGTCATGGTCATCTGCGAGAACCCCAAGCACAAGCAGCGCCAGGGTTAATCGCAGGATACACGGCTGTTTGCCTCCCCTGAAAGGGGAGGTGCCCGAAGGGCAGAGGGGTATACCCCTCAGTCGCTGCGCGACAGCTCCCCCTGCAGGGGAGCCGATCAGCCGCCCACCCCGAGGCAGACGCCTCACATCACCACAGAGACACGGAACCTGCATTGCAGGAAATCCTGTCCTTATACACTCATCCCGCATGGACACGGAGGCTCCCTCCGGCGGGAACAAGTCCCCGCGTCGTGTAAATGCGGAAATAATTCGAAAGGATGATCAATTAGTATGGCACGTATAGCCGGCGTTGACCTGCCCAAGGACAAGAGAATCGAAATCGGTCTCACCTACGTCTACGGCATTGGCAGAACCAGCGCAAACAAGATCCTGGCCATGACCGGGATCAACCCCAACACCAGAGTCAAGGATCTCACCGACGAGGAAGAGGCCAAGCTGCGTGAGTGCATCGACCACAACTACATCGTGGAAGGCGACCTGCGCCGTCAGACCGCGCTCGACATCAAGCGCCTGACCGAGATCGGCTGCTATCGCGGCCTGCGCCACCGCCGCGGCCTGCCCGTGCGCGGCCAGCGCTCCAAGACCAATGCCCGCACCCGCAAGGGTCCGAAACGCACCATCGCAAATAAGAAGAAGTAAGGAGGGATATGAGCAATGGCAGCAAACAATGCGAAGAAGAAAGTCAGAACCCGCAGAAGAGAGCGTAAGAACATTGAAAAGGGCCAGGTTCATATCAGCTCTTCCTTCAACAACACCATGGTCACCGTGACCGACACCCAGGGCAACGCTATTTCCTGGGCCTCCGCCGGCGGCCTTGGCTTCCGCGGAAGCAAGAAGTCCACCCCCTTTGCCGCTCAGACCGCCGCTGAGACTGCCGCCAAGGCAGCCATGGAGCACGGCCTGAAGACCGTCGAGGTCTTTGTCAAGGGTCCCGGTTCGGGCCGTGAGGCCGCCATCCGCGCCCTCCAGACCGCCGGTCTCGAAGTAACGATGATCAAGGATGTCACCCCCATTCCTCACAATGGCTGCCGTCCTCCGAAACGTCGTCGTGTATAAGAAAGGGAGGATAGACTAATGGCTAAGAACAGAGAGCCCATTGCCAAGCATGCAAAGGCGCTGGGCATCAGCCCCGCCACCATGGGCTATTTCAAGAAGGAAACCACCAGAAATTCCAACAGCCAGGTAAGGCGTAAAAAGTCCGAGTACGCCATGCAGCTGCAGGAGAAGCAGAAGGTCAAGTTTGTCTACGGCGTGCTGGAGAAGCAGTTCCGCGGCTACTACGAGAAGGCCGAGCGCATGCCCGGCAAGACCGGCGAGAACCTCCTGTTCCAGCTCGAGAACCGTCTGGACAACGTCGTGTTCCGCCTGGGCTACGCCGCTACCCGCCGTGAGGCCCGCCAGATGGTCAACCACGGCCACTTCACCGTCAACGGCCGCAAGGTCAACATCCCCAGCTACCAGGTGAAGCCCGGCATGGTCATCGCCCTCAGAGAGAGCAGCCGCAGCATCGAGCGCTTCAAGGTCAACCTCGAGGCAAACGCTTATCACGTCATCCCCAAGTGGCTTGAGTTCGACGCAAACAATATGGTCGGCAAGGTTGTCGCCGCTCCCACCAGAGAAGATATCGATCTGCCCGTTGAAGAGCGTCTTATCGTCGAGTTGTACTCCAAGTAATGACGAATACCCTCAAATTGGTAAGCTGAATCACCGCAGCCCCCTGTGGGGCAATCTTATAAGGAGGGTTATATAATTATATGATCGAAATTAAAAAGCCGCGTATCGAATGCATCGAGACTCCGGCGGACAGCTCGTACGGCAAGTATATCATCGAGCCTCTGGAGCGCGGCTACGGCACTACGCTTGGTAACTCTCTTCGCAGGGTACTCCTCTCTTCCCTCCCCGGCATCGCATGCACCAGCATCAAGATCGCCGGTGTTCAGCATGAGTTTTCCACCATCCCCGGCGTCAAGGAGGACGTGACGGAGATCGTGCTCAATGTCAAGAGCATCATCGCCCGCCTCCACAGCACCGGCCCCAAGACCGTGTACATTGAGGCCTCCGGCGAGGGCCTGGTCACCGCCGGCGACATCAAGCCCGACGCGGAGGTGGAGATCCTCAATCCCGAGCAGCCCATTGCGACCCTCGGCCCGGACGGCGCACTGAGCATGGAGCTCGTCCTTGACCACGGTAGAGGCTATGTCTCCGCCGACAAGAACAAGAACCCCCAGATGCCCATCGGCACCATCCCCGTCGACTCTATCTACACCCCGGTTCTCAAGGTCAACTACACGGTGGAAAACACCCGTGTCGGCAACCAGACCGACTTTGACAAGCTGACCATCGAGGTCTGGACGGATAAGACCATGACCGCAAGGGACGCCGTCTCTCTGGGCGCGAAGATCCTCTGCGACCACTTCACGCTTTTCACCAACCTCTCCGACACCATCGGCTCGAACTCCACCGTCGTCGAGAAGGTCGAGAAGGAGCCGGATACCATGCTCAAGATGACCATCGAAGAGCTGGATCTGTCCGTGAGAAGCTTCAACTGCCTCAAGCGCGCAAACATCAACACGGTTGAGGACCTGGTAAGCAAGACCCAGGACGAGATGATCAAGGTGCGCAACCTTGGCCGCAAGTCCCTTGAGGAGGTCGAGCACAAGCTCACCATGATGGGTCTGTCCCTTGCCAGCGACGACAACAACCAGTGACGAATTAGCAACCTGTAAGCTCTCAAATTAGGAGGAAACGATATTATGCCTGGTACAAGAAAACTCGGCAAGACCACTTCCCAGCGCATGGCGATGCTCCGTCAGCAGGTGACCGACTTCCTGGCCACCGGCCGTATGGAGACCACCGTCACCCGCTGCAAAGAGATCGCGCCCCTGGCTGAGAAGATGATCACCCTCGGCAAGGAGAAGGACCTGGCTTCCTACCGTCAGGCGCTGGCGTTCATCACCCGCGAAGACGTGGCCAAGAAGGTCTTTGACGAGATCGCCCCGAAGTACGCCGACCGCAACGGCGGCTACACCCGCATCACCCGCATCGGCGCCCGCCGCGGCGACGCTGCCGAGGTCGCAGTGATCGAGCTCGTCTGATCGAATAGAATCACAAAAAACCACCGACGAAAGCCGGTGGTTTTTTATTTTCTTTTTGAGGTGTACTGCGCCCTTTTTGCATCGCCTCCCCTTGCAGGGGAGGCATGGGGTGCTGTCAGAAGCCGTCGAAGAAGGTGATCTGGTTGCTGTCGGGCATCTCGCCCAGGGCGCCGAGAGCCTTGAGCTGCTCGATATGCGCCTGGGAGACCTTGGGGCAGACGGCGGAGAGCTCCTGCACGGAGATGAAGGTCTGCCCGCTCTCGCCGGCGCGCATGAGATCCCAAGCCGCCGTCTCGCCGAGGCCGGAGATGGCCACAAAGGGCGGGCGGAGCCTGCCGTCCTCCGTGAGCAGGAATTTCGTGGCATGGGACTTGTAGAGGTCGATGGGCGCGAAGAGATACCCGCGCATGTTCATCTCATACACCGCCTCCATCGTGACCAGCAGATCCTCCTCGTTCGCGGTGAGACTGGGGCGGCGGCGCATCTCGTTGATCCTGCGGCGCACGTCGTCCGCGCCGCCGCACATGCTGCCCGCGTCGAAGCCGCCCTTCTGGCTGCGGCGGTAGAAATAGGCTGCGTAGAAGGCCAGGGGCTTGTGCACCTTGAACCAGGCGATGCGGAAGGCCATCATGACATAGGCCACCGCGTGAGCCTTGGGGAAGAGGTAGGCGATCTTGCGGGCCGACTCGATGTACCACTCGGGCACGCCCTTGTCGCGCATCTGCTGCTCGGCGTCGCCGGGAAACTCCCCGCTCTTTTTCACCTTGCCCTTGCGCACGGCCTCCATGGTCTTGAAGGCAAGCGACGGCTCGATGCCGACGGAGATGAGATAGAGCATGATATCGTCGCGGCAGCCGATTGTCTCGTTGACCGAGGCCACGCCGTTGACGATGAGGTCGTGAATGTTGCCGGCCCACACGTCGGTGCCGTGGGAGAAGCCGGATAGGCGGATCAGGGTGTCAAAGCCCTTGGGCTGGGTGTCCACCAGCATCTGGCGGGTGAAGGGGGTGCCGAACTCGGGCACGCCGATGGTGCCGGTCTTGCCGATGATGGGGTCGTCGTCCGGGAGCCCCAGCGCCGCGGGGGAGGTAAAGATGGACATGGTCTCGGGGTCGGAGAGGGAGATTTCCTTCGCGTCCACGCCGGTCATGTCCTCCATCATGCGGATCATGGTGGGGTCATCGTGGCCCAGCTCGTCGAGCTTTAACAGGTTCGACTCCATGCAGTGGTATTCAAAGTGGGTCGTGATGATGTCGGAGTTGGGGTCGTCCGCCGGGTGCTGCACGGGGCAGAAGTCGGTCACGTCCTTGTCCTGGGGGATGACGACGAGGCCGCCGGGGTGCTGGCCTGTGGTGCGCTTGATGCCGACCAAGCCCAGGGCGAGACGGTTTTCCTCCGCCTTCGTGGCGGTGATGCCGCGCTCCTCCAGATACTTCTTTACATAGCCGTAGGCGGTCTTCTCCGCGAGGGTGCCGATGGTGCCGGCGCGGAACACATGATCCGAGCCGAAGAGCGTCTCGGTGTATTTATGGGCCTTGGCCTGGTACTCGCCGGAGAAGTTGAGGTCGATATCGGGGGTCTTCTCATTGCCGGGGTAGCCGAGGAAGGTCTCGAAGGGAATGTCAAAGCCGTCGCGCCGCATTCTGGTGCCGCAGTCGGGGCAGTCCTTCTCGGGCATGTCCGCGCCGCAGCCGTAGCTGCCGTCGGTGATGAACTCGGAGTGCTTGCACTTGGGGCAGACGTAGTGCGGCGGCAGGGAGTTGACCTCCGTGATGCCGGACATGTAGGCAACAATGGAGGAACCGACGCTGCCTCTCGAGCCGACCAGATAGCCGTTTTCGAGGGAGTTCTGCACCAGCTTCTGGGCGGACATGTAAATGACGTCGTACTGGTGGTCGAGGATGGTGTTGAGCTCCACGTCCACGCGCTTCTGCACGATCTCGGGCGCGGGGTCGCCGTAGATGCGGTGCATCTTCTCATACACCAGGCGCTTTAAGTCCTCGGCGGAGTTTTCGATCTTCGGCGCAAAGAGATCCTTCGGCAGAAGCTCGATCTCATCCACCTGGTCGGCGATGGCGCGGGTGTTGGTGACCACGACCTCATAAGCCGTCTCCTTGCCGAGATACTGGAACTCCGCCAGCATCTCCTCCGTGTTGCGGAAGAAAATCGGGCAGTCCCGGTCGGCGTCGGAAAACTTCTTCGCCGCCTGCAGGATCTTGCGATACTGCTCGTCCTCGGGATCCAGAAAGTGCACGTCCGAGGCAGCGATGACGGGCTTTCCCATCTCGCGCCCCAAGTTCAGGATCGTGCGGTTGTAGTCCTGCAGCACCTCCACGCCGCTGACGCGGCCGTTGTCGATGAGAAAGCCGTTGTTCGGGATGGGCTGGATCTCCAGGTAGTCGTAGAGCGAGGCGATTTTTTTGAGCTCGTCGTGGCTCGCGCCGGTCATGACCGCGCCGTAGAGTTCGCCCATGCCGCAGGCCGAGCCGACGAGGATGCCCTCCCGGTGCTGCAAAAGCAGGCTCTTCGGGATGGTGGGATTGCGGTGAAAGTATTTCAGATAGGACTGGGAGATCATCTCATAGAGATTTTTGAGCCCCACCTTGTTTTTCACCAGCAGGATCATGTGGTAGGTCTTGGCAACGTCCGTGCGCCGGAGGGTGTGATAGACGTTCTCAATATCGTCCACCGTGCGGGCGCCCTGCTGGCGCAGCATCGGGAGAAACTTGCCCATCATGCGCGCCACGACCATCGCGTCGTCGGAGGCGCGGTGGTGGTTAAAGTCCGGCAGCCCCAGGTGCTTGGAGACGATGTCCAGCTTAAAGCGCTTAAGCTCGGGGCAGAGGGCCTGGCTTAGCGCCAGGGTGTCGAGAAAGACCGGCTGGAAGCGCAGACCGTTTCGCCGCGCCGCCGCGGTCATGAAGCCCACGTCGAAGTGGGCGTTGTGGGCGATGATGGGGCGATCCCCGACAAAGGCCATGAACTGCTGCATGGCCTCCTTCTCGAGCGGCGCACCCTGTACGTCGCTGTCGCGGATGCCGGTGAGCTGGGTGATGTCCGCGGGGATGTGGCGCTGGGGGTCGACAAAAATGTTGAAGGTGTCGAGTATCTCATTGCCGGAAAAGAGGATCGCGCCGATCTCGGTCATGCGGTCGGACTGGGCGTTGAGGCCGGTGGTCTCAATGTCGAAGGCCACAAACTCCGTGTCGAGCGGCAGGCTCGATTTGCCGATGACGGCGCTGTTGCCGTCCATGTCGTTGAAGTAATAGGCCTCCATGCCGTAGATGATCTTGACGCCGTGCTTCTTGCCCGCCTTCCACATGTCCGGGAAGGCCTGGGCCACGCCGTGATCCGTGACGGCGATGGCGGGCATGCCCCAGTAGGCCGCGCGCTTGACCACCGCGTCCGGGTCGGTCAGGGCGTCGAGCGCGGAGAAGCGGGTGTGCAGGTGCAGCTCCACGCGCTTTTCCTCGGCATTGTCCGGGCGGATGACGCGCTTGCCCTTCATGATGTTGCGCGGGTCGAGCACCATGTCGTCGTCGTACTTGGAGTAGATGATCTCACCCTGGACGATGAGATGGTCGCCGGGCTTTACCTCGTCGATAATGCTCTTATCGTCGTCCGAGCGGAGAAAGCGGGACACACGCACGGAATTCGTGCGGTCGGTCATGTCAAAGCACAAAACCGCCCCGCCGCTTTTCTGGATCGCGCGGCTCGTGACGGCCACCACGTCCCCTTCCACGGTGACGCGCCCGGATTCGAGCGTCAGGGTGTTCATGGGTACGGGCTTCTGCTTGATGGGTCTGCCCATGAGCGGCGCGCCGGAGGGCCTGGTCGGGCTGCCGGTGCGAAGCTCCGCAGCCG
>Ga0310695_10005702_pt1 | contig 21420 bp, 12 predicted proteins | sample RumenRJG_04DNA_FD_203882 | JGI IMG/M metagenome (GOLD analysis project Ga0310695, IMG submission 203882) | Bovine rumen microbial communities from Lethbridge, Alberta, Canada - RJG_04 (v2) (version 2) | ecosystem: Host-associated > Mammals > Digestive system > Stomach > Rumen | place: Canada...
CCCAATTTGCCTGACGGAGATAGCGCGGCAGAACCACCTGTTCCCATTCCGAACACAGAAGTGAAATGTCGCCACGTCGATGGTAGTGCGGTTCTGAGCCGTGTGAGAGTAGATAACTGTCAGGCGCCTATTCAAGGCCGGGGCTTCATGGTCCCGGCCTTTCCAATTTGTCTGGCGAAAAGAGTGCGGTAGTACCACCTGTTCCCATTCCGAACACAGAAGTGAAATGCCGTTACGTCGATGGTAGTGCGGTTCTGAGCCGTGTGAGAGTAGAACATTGCCAGACTCTCCCCGAGCATCCCTTATAAATCCACTTCAGTTCCATTTTGTCTTTTCTTCTGCCCGGATCCCTTTTCCGATCGGGCTCGGAGCCTTTGCGTGCGGCATCCTCAGCTGATTTTTTATGATGTATTTTGAAGCTGTTTCACAGATGATTTGAGGCCGATGGTCTAAAATCAGACAACAAGTTCTTATGTGAGGCAGAAACAATGGCCCTTAATAAAATTCTGTTTATTGAGAATGACAGCCAGCTTGCTGCAGGACTTATGCAGATTCTGTCAGCGTTCTGGCATGTTGATCTTATCCAGGACAGCAAGGAACTGGCAAATTACTATGTCAAGAACGGGCCTGTACTCGCTGCCGTCATGGTTGATGCCGGGCTTCCGAACTCCGAGTGTCTCAGGGCAATCAACCGGCTCCGCCTTTTGAACCAGGATCTGCCGATAATCGCCTATGCCGATGATCGCGGCAAGCTCAACGTATGCGAGCAGCTTGTGTCTGAGTATGTGAACCTTGACGTTAACGCAAGGTACCTCATCAGGAAGGTCTCTGACATGGTGGAGCTGTTCCGCTACCGCACGGCCTACAAGAAGCAGTTCCAGTCTGATCTTAACATCAGGATTATCGATGTCCTCAGCAACGTTATCGAGTTCCGCTGCATGGACCTCAGGATGCATATTCCCCGCATCAAGCAGTTCACCTACGTTCTCGCGAAGCAGTTCGCCGCCGACTACAGCGAGTACTGCCTTACTGATGCGGACATTGATCTCATCTCCTGCGCGGCATCACTTCATGACGTTGGCATGATTACCGTTCCTGAGTCGATTCTGCTCAAGCCCAACAAGCTGACCAAGGAAGAGTATGACATCGTCAAGGATCACGTCAACAAGGGCTGCGAGATAATAAACGGCATCAGTGACGGCCAGAACTCTCCTTTCCTCTCCTACTGCTACGAGATTGTGCGCTGCCACCATGAGCGCTATGACGGCACCGGCTACCCGAGGCAGCTCGCGGGCGATCAGATCCCCATAAGCGCGCAGATAGTCGGCATTGTAGACACATTTGAGGCACTGACCGGAAACCGAGTCTACCGCAAGCCGAGAACCAAGGAAGAGGCGTTTGCCATGGTCCTCAATGACGAGTGCGGCACCTTCAATCCGGACATCAAGAAATCATTCTCCAAGTGCAAGGAGAAGGTATTCTCCATTATGGAGCATTACACCAAGATTGTGGCCCAGAACATCAGGGATCAGGTTGCTGCCAAGATGGTCGGCGGAGTGTCCAAATAGGACTTCCCGGTCACGGACAGAAAGTCTAAACTAATTCTCCAAGCGGAGCGCAGGGCAGCGCCCCGCTTTTTTGTTCCGGATACAAAAAAGCCCGCTTCCGCGGGCTGAAATCACAGGGGTATACCAGAACAAAAGCTAAAGGCCGAGCGCGTTCTTAATCGTGAAGAACATGTCAGACTGATCGCTGAGGCCCATGAAGTTGATTGCGGCAGGACCATATGCTGCAACACGGAGCTGGGTGCCGGTGTGCCCGGAGTTGTCCGGATCCTCGGAGTTGCCGTAGGATACTGACATAGGCGCGCCGTCCTTGGTTATGACTGCTTGGGTGAATCCCGGTGCCTTTGCGTCAGGGTAGACAATCTGGGTTGAATGGGCGTGGTCTGCGGTTACGATTACGAGTGTGTGCCCGTCCTTCTTCGCGAACTCAAGCGCAACCTGAACAGCCTTGTCGAGCTCAACGGTCTCGCCGAACTGAGCGCAGGGAGTGTCCTTGTGGGCCTGCTTGTCGATGCTGGCGCTCTCGACCTGGAGGAAGAAGCCCTTCTCATTGGTGCTGAGGAGATCAATGGCTTTCTTTGTCATTGCGGCAAGCTCCGGCTTGTCGGCGGTGTGCTTCGGGTTGGCCTCGCACTTTACTGCGGGCTTCTCGAGGTTGCCGTGCAGCGTGGCCTGGGAGCCGGTGAGGACAGTCGGCATGTTGCCGTCATCGAAGAGGCCGAGCAGAGGTTTCTTCCGATCTGCGCTGCTTACCTTCTCAAGCTCGGAGGCCGTGGTGACGATGCTGTATCCCTCAGCCTTTGCCTGCTCGAGGAGAGTCTTTCCGGCGTACTTGCCGCCGACAGCCTTCTCATTGAAGGTCTTCATGCCGCCGCCGAGGGTGACATCAGGACGGGTCCTGATAAGCTGCTCGGTGATTGATCCAAGCCCGCCCTTCTCAAGAAGGTCAGTGGGGCACTTCTCTGCGGTTGCCTTGGGGCCGTAGCACTTGCGGGCGGTCACATGGGCAAGGAGAGCCGCAGGAGTCGCATCCTGAATTTCTGCGGTTGTCACATTGCCGGTGGCGAGGCCCTTTTTCTTCGCGAGCTCAAGCAGGTTCTCATGAGGCTTGCCGTCGAGATCGACTCCGATCGCGCCGTTATAGGTCTTGACGCCGGTAGCCCACTCGCTGGCAGAGGCTGCTGAGTCAGTCACATAGTTCGGCAGGCGGGTCTTCTTGTCGAGAGAGTAGTGGGTGTACTGTCCGGTGATGGGCAGGGCGTCGAGTCCCTTGAAATAGCCGCCTGCTCCTTCTGCAAAGTTGCGGGCAGCGGTGATTTCGGAGTCGCCCATGCCGTCACCGATGAAGAGGATTACGTTCTTTGCGTGCTTTTCCGAGGCTAGCTTGATCTGCTCGGCGTACATCGCGGCCATATCGCCCTTGATGCGGGTGGCACCGCCGTATGCGGCGAGATCCCCTTTGGCGCCGCGGTCGTAGACACTGGCGTCAGCTGCGGCTGCGCACTCTGTAAAGGCCATTCCGGCAAGAACTGACAATGCTGTAATTGCAAACTTGTTCATGGTGTTGCTCCGGTTGATTAACGTCTGTAAACAGTGCAGATCCTATTTGCCGTCTGTTAAACAACGGATTCGGAAAAGTGAAGATCCGGTAAATTCATGAACGCCGATATGAAAAAAAGCCCCCGGCTCACCGAGCCGGGGGCTTTCTGGTTGCTGCCAGGTATTCTCAGGGATTAGTAGGCGATGCCCTGTGCGTACATGGCGTTTGCGACCTTGACGAAGCCTGCGATGTTGGCGCCGGAGACAAGATCATGCTCGTTGCCGGTATATTCCTTTGCGACCTCGGTGCAGTGCGCGTAGATGTCCTTCATGATCTGATGGAGCTTCTGATCAACTTCCTCGAAGGTCCAGTTGTAGCGCATGGAGTTCTGGCACATCTCAAGAGCGGAGGTTGCAACGCCGCCGGCGTTTGCTGCCTTGGCAGGAGCGAAGATGATGCCGGCGTTCTTGTAGCAGGCAATGGCCTCGTTGGTTGAAGGCATGTTGGCGCCCTCGCCGACAGCCCAGGTGCCGTTGCCGAGGAGGATCTTGGCGCTCTCCTCGTCGATTTCATTCTGGGTTGCGCAGGGCAGTGCGATGTCGCACTTGACGGTCCAGATGCCCCTGCATCCCGGGGTGAATACTGCGCCCGGCTTGCGTGCGGCGTACTCCTTGATGCGGAGGCGCTCGACTTCCTTGATCTGCTTCATGAGCTTGAGATCAATGCCGTTCTCGTCAACGACATATCCGGAGGAATCGCTCATTGCGACAACCTTTGCGCCGTACTCCTGGGCCTTCTCGCAGGCGTAGATTGCGACGTTGCCGCTTCCGGAGATGACAACGCGCTGATCCTTGAAGGACTTCCCGTTGTGCTGCAGAGCCTCGTTCATGAAGTAGCAGAGGCCGTAGCCGGTTGCCTCGGTGCGGGCAAGCGAGCCGCCCCAGCCGAGTCCCTTGCCGGTCAGAACGCCGGTGAACTCGTTGCGGAGGCGCTTGTACTGGCCGTACAGGAAGCCGATCTCACGTCCGCCTACGCCGATGTCACCTGCGGGAACGTCGGTGTCTGCGCCGATGTGCTTGGCGAGCTCGGTCATGAAGCTCTGGCAGAAGGCCATGATCTCACGGTCAGACTTGCCCTTCGGGTCGAAGTCAGAGCCGCCCTTGCCGCCGCCGATGGGAAGGCCGGTGAGGGAGTTCTTGAAGATCTGTTCGAAGCCGAGGAACTTGATGATTCCGAGATTGACGCTGGGGTGGAAGCGGAGGCCTCCCTTGTAGGGGCCGATGGCGCTGTTGAACTGGACGCGGTAGCCGCGGTTGACCTGTACCCTGCCAGCGTCGTCGATCCATGCGACACGGAACATGATCTGTCTCTCAGGCTCAACGAGACGATCCACGATGCCAGCCTTAAGCCACTCAGGATGCTTTGCCACTACAGGCTCGATGGTCTCGAGAACCTCGCTGACTGCCTGGTGGAACTCGGGCTGCCCGGGGTTCCTGGCAAGGACGCTGTCGAAAACTGGCTTTAAAAGCTGCATGATTAACTCCTTTCTATAAGCTGCAACAACAGAATTAATTTTCTTAAGTCAATTACTCAAACTGCTGAATTTTATTATGCCGGGGAAAAATTAGCCCGTTTTTCGGCATGTTTTTTTGACAGACTTCATAAATAACGCCCAAAAAGATGGCAAATGAACCTCATGAGTGCATTCATTTCACTGTTTTGGGGTGCAAAACCGGTGCGGATGCGCCTGAACCTGTGTCTGCTTAATTTTCTTAAGCTGTATGCCGGCGTTTGCGCTCCTTTGACATCTGCCGCTGAAGATTCTGAAGGAGCGGTTAAAGAAATTAGCCTCTTAAGCCTCCTGACGTGCTTTTCGAAAGCAAGCCGGGTGACGGAAAAAAGAAAGGCCCGGCTTGCGGCCGGGCCTTTCTGGCAGACTGTCCTGATGAGGCGGTTACCTGTGCTGTTTTGCCGGAGCCTCTCTCGCGATGCACTGCTTCAGGAACTCGGTCATGCTGTCGCCGTGATGCTCGAGCATCTTCGGGAACATGGAGATCGGGGTCATGCCGGGGAAGGTGTTGATCTCATTGAGGAGGATCTCGCCGTCGGCGCTGATGAAGAAGTCGATTCTCGAGAGATCGCGGAGCTTGAGCTGATCAAAGGCCTTGAGCGCGAGCGAGCGGATCTGCTCCTTCTGCTCATCGCTGAGCTCTGCCTCAACTACGGTCTCGGCCTTGCTTGAGCCGTCGTACTTCTCCTCCCAGCTGTAGAAGGTCGACTTGTCAGTCTTGATCTCGCCGGGGTTGGTCGCGATTACCTCATCGCCGTACTGGTATACGGCAACCTCAAGCTCTCTCGGATGGACGTTCTTCTCGACGAGAACCTGCCTGGAGTACTTGAATGCGTCATTGATGGCATCGGGGAGCTTCGCAAGGTCGTCAACCTTGTAGCAGCCTACCGATGATCCCTGGCTTGCGGCCTTGACGAAGACCGATCCCCAGTTCCTCATGGCCTGAAGGGCGCTTGCCTGGGAGGCCTGGGAGTTGTCGGAGAGGAACACGTACGGGGTGTTGGGGATCCCGACTGCGCTCAGCCACAGCTTGGTGCTTACCTTGTTGAAGCAGAGGCGGCTTGCCTCGGATCCGCAGCCCATGTACGGGACGCCGAGGATCTCAAGGAAGGACTGGATGTCGCCGGTCTCGCCGGGGAAGCCGTGGATGCACGGGATGACATAGTCCATGTGGATGGACTCCGTGGGGGTGACGAGAGTCTTGATTCCGACAGGAATGCAGGGAGTCCCGTCAGCGAGAACCCATTTTCTCCTGTGGAGAACTACTCTGACCACGCGTACATTCTGGATTTCACCGAGCTTTGCCTCGAGAAAATCAGCGCTTTTGAGGGAGATGTCGTGCTCGCTGCCGTCGCCGCCGCACATCAGGATAATATTCATCATTGCTGTATTCCAAAAAATGAGCTTCGCCGCAATTATACAACCTATACGGAAGGCCGGTCCGCCGCGCGGCGCCTCCGGATGTCTGACTCAGGCTAGGCCCTTGCGATGCCGCTCTCTGCAGAGATCCATCTCTTTCTCAGCGGCCCTGCGAGCTCGCGGTGCTTCTCATAGATGATCTCGGCCATCCTGACGGCCTCCGGGACAAGATCAGCGTCCCGCGCGAGATCCGCTATCCGGTACTCGCCGGAGCCTGCCTGCCGGGTGCCGAGCACCTCGCCGGGGCCCCGGAGCTCTAGATCCTTCTCGGCGATGACGAAACCGTCATTGGTCTCTCGCATGATCCTGAGCCTCTCCTTCCCGATGGCAGAGAGGGCCTTCCCGTGGATGAGCAGGCAGAACGACTTGCCGCTGCCGCGCCCGACGCGCCCGCGGAGCTGGTGGAGCTGCGATAGCCCGAGGCGCTCAGCGTTGTCGATGACCATGATGGTCGCGTTGGGCACATCGACTCCTACCTCTATGACGGTGGTCGCAACAAGAAGGTCAATGGCTCCGTCCTTGAATGCCGCCATGGCATCGTCCTTTTCCTGAGGCTTCATTCTGCCGTGGACAAGGCCGACCTTCACGTCAGGCATCAGCCCCTGGAGGTATTCCGCGGTGGTCTCAGCTGCCTCGCACTCGAGCTCCTCCGACTCCTCGATGAGAGTGCAGACCCAGTAGGCCTGGGCGCCCTCAAGGCAGCGCTCCCTCACGCGGAGGGCTATCTCCTCGCGCCTTCCCTCGCCGAACACCGCTGTCGTCACCGGCGTGCGCCCGGGCGGCAGCTCGTCGATTACCGACACGTCGAGGCTTCCGGCTGCCGTCATGGCAAGAGTCCTGGGAATAGGGGTCGCGGTCATGACGAGCTGGTGGGGATGAAGAGCGTCAGCCTCGCCCTTTCCGAGCAGGGCAAGCCTCTGCGCCACGCCGAAGCGGTGCTGCTCGTCAATGATGATGAGGCCGAGCTTTTTGAACATGACGTCATTCTGGAAGAGCGCATGAGTGCCGACGGCGACGTTGGTCCTCCCGAGAATGAGATCCTCGAGAGCGCTCCTCCTTTCCTTCGCGGAGAGGCTTCCAGAGAGGAACGTGACCCTGAGGCCGAGCGGTGAGAGCCAGCCGCTGAAGGTCTTCGCGTGCTGCTCGGCGAGGAGCTCGGTCGGCGCCATGAGGGCAACCTGGCATCCTGCTGATATCGCCCTGATGGCTGCTCTCGCGGCGACCAGGGTCTTGCCTGAGCCGACGTCTCCCTGGACGAGGCGCATCATCGGATGGGCCTTCCTTAGATCCGCTGCGATTTCGCCTGAGACCCTCTCCTGTGCCCTGGTCGGGGTGAAGGGAAGCGAGGCGAGGAATTTCTCCTCGAGCTCTGACTTGCCCCTGAAGGCCGGCGCACGGAGCGCTTTGTTCCTTGCCCTTTCCTCGAGGATCGAGATGTGGTGGGCAGCGAGCTCCTCGGCGATGAGCCTTCTCTGCGCAGGCATCGAGCCGCTCCTCACCATCTCGTCAGTGACGCCGGGCGGAGGGGCATGCAGGGTCCTAAGCGCGTCGGCGAGCGAGACCGGGTTCTTCATGGCGTCTTCCGGAATCAGCTCCTCTATGCCGCGCTCCTTAAGGAGATCGAGAGCCTCGCCGGCGATTTTCCGCATGAACCTCTGGTTGATGCCCTCGGTGAGCGGGTAGTTGGGGGTAAGGGAGCCGGAGAGCGTGATGCTCTCCCTTGAGGGGAAGCTCTGGATCTCAGGTTGGATCATCTCATAGCCGCCGCCGGATCCGGGCTTAACCTCGCCGTAAAGAAGAAGGGCTCCTGCTGATTCGATAATCCTGACCTGGAAGGGGCGGGCGTTGAAGATTACGATATTGAGGATGCCTCCGTCGCACTTCACCTCACCGCGGTAGAGCATCTTCCTGCCGTAGGTCATGCGGCCAGTGATGAACTTCCCAGCGAGGTTGAGGAAGACCCTCTCCTCACCGAAGAAAATGTCCGGCGAGAGCCGGTCAAGCCTCGTCCGGTCCTCATAGGATACCGGGAGATGGAACAGGAGATCCTGGACGGTCACGATGCCGAGCTTCGCAAGGCGCGCCTGCTGCTGCGGGCCGACGCCCTTTAGCTCGGTTACGGGAAGTTCGGAGAGGGGGAGATCCTGGCTCTCCTCCTTCTTCCGTTTCCTTCCTGGCTTTTTTTCCTGCCCGCCGGCCGCGGGCGCGGGGACTTCCGCGGCCTTTTCCTCCCTGTCCATCTCAGATGAGCTTTTTGACGAGGAGATCCATCTTGAACCTTCCGAGGCGGCGGATGAGCTTCTGCACCTCCTCGGGGTATTTCGAGAATTCATCAAGCTCGGTGTAGCTTCTGAGGACTGTCGTGTGCTTCTCGATTTCCTCGATCTCGGCCCGGAACTTGTCATTAAGCAGCCCTTCCGGATCATTTATGAGGATGCCGTTCTCGAGATCAAGCCCCCAGGCTCTCGGGTTGAGGTTGTTGCCTGTCGCAAGGGCAAAGCCGCTGTCGGTGAAGATCCCCTTTACATGATAGGTGTTGTCCCCGTCCTTCCACAGCCTCACGGTAAGCTGTCCGGACTCGATGAAGGCGCTGTTGTCCTCCATGAAGCGCCTGAGCGACATCTCGTAGATGTACGGCAGGGCGCTTATTTTCCTGAACGGCTCCTCGGGCGGGATGTAGAAGTCGCTTGCCGTGCGGTCGCCGACGAGGAGCTCTATGGAGGCCCCGCTGTGCAGCAGGCGGTTGAACTCCTTCATTACGGCGCGCGGGGGATTGAAGTAGGGCGTGCAGATGACCGCCTTCTTCGAGACGCTTCTGAGCAGCCTTATGACGCAGCGGTTGAGGTGGATGTTCTTCTTCCCGAAGCCGATGAGGGGCGCGACGCCGACCTCGCCCGGGCCGAGCCTGTCTGCCTCGTACTCATAGTTCGCGGACTTGAGGGTGTGACGGAAAGCCCTGATGGCCCTGCTCAGGTACCTTGCGGTCGGGACGGGCTTTCTCCAGAGCGGCCTTACCGCGTCGCTTCCGATGAGCCATCTGGTGCAGAACTCAACCAGGCTGTCAGCGAGCTTCGGGCTCACTATCTCCTGATAGCGGTCCATCCGGTACCTGCCGTGCTCGCAGAGGTAGACGTCATTGAGGCTTGCGCCTGAATAGAGGACCGTGTCGTCAAAGACGAAGCCCTTGAGGTGGAGGACGCCCATCATCTCGTAGCGGCGCACCGGCACTCCGTAAACCTGCACGAGCCCCGGCCATCTGCTCTCGCACTCCTGGTAGAGCACCTGGTTGCCGGCTGACGCCTTCGCCCCGATGAGCCCGCGCTGGGCGCGGTGGAAGTCAACGAAGACCTTCACGTCGAGCGCTGGGTTTTTCTCCTTTGCCTCGTAGAGGGCATTGAGTATCCCGCGCCCGCCGTCATCATCCTGGAGATAGAGCGCCGTTATGTAAATTCTTTTCGTTGAGGCGGAGATCAGCTCGTATATCCTGTCGCGGAATGCCCTCGGCGTACAGAGGGTCCGGAAGTCATCGCCCTTTACGGCGATGAAGCCGGTATTCCTCAGCTTGCTTAATGACATTGAACCGGAAAATCTTTTAACAACTCCGAGCATACAGAACAATCTCCAAAAATGCTGCCTGACATCAGCCTGATCCTCACGGATCCGTCAGTCAGGGCGATCCTGCCCTGGGACAGGACCTGCCTCGTAATATCTTAGCTGAAACCGGCCGGATAATCAGCTTAAATCTGATTATTCTTTAATCGGTGCAGTGGCTTGCAGCAGCCAGCTGCTCTCGACGTCCGAAAGGCTTGGCTTTACTGTCTCAAGCACTTTGGCATGATAGGCGTTGAGCCAGTCAATCTCCCGCCTGTCGAGGATCCCGGGCTTGATGAGCCTGGTGTCAAAGGGAACGAGAGTCAGCACCTCGAAGCCGAGCATGCTCCTCTCGTAGCCGGTCTTCGGGACGGTGAGGAGCAGGTTCTCGCACCTGATGCCGAAGGCGTCCTCGCGGTAGTAGCCCGGCTCGTCCGAGGTAATCATGCCGGCTGCGAGCGGTTCGGTGGATCTGCGGCTCGAGATGCACTGCGGCCCCTCGTGGACGCTGAGGAGATGCCCGACTCCGTGCCCGGTGCCGTGCATGAAGTCAGCTCCGACCTCCCAGAGCGGGCGGCGGGCGATGGCGTCAAGCTGTATTCCGGATGTCCCCTCGGGGAAGATCGCGAGCGCGAGGTCGATGTTGCCCTTGAGGACTCTGGTGAACATCTCCCTCACGTCATCGGTCACGTCGCCGACCTTGACGGTCCTTGTGATGTCGGTCGTCCCCTCGAGGTAGTGCGAGCCGCTGTCGACGAGGTAGATCCCGTCCTTCCCGAGGATCCTCGGCTGCTCTGACGTGCTGTAGTCGTAGTGGCAGATGGCTGAGTTGGGGCCGAGCGCCGAGATGGTGGGGAAGCTCAGCTCCACGAAGTTAGCCTGCTCGCTCCTGAACTTGTACATCTGATCCGCGATGGTGGCCTCGGAGACAGTGCTGTCCTTCTCCCTAGCGGCCTCGGCGGTGCGGTCAAGCCATGAGAGGAAGCGGCACATGGCGACGGCGTCGCGGAGGTGCGCGGTCCGTTCCCCCTCGATCTCGGTGCTGTTCTTTATGGCCTTCATCCTCTCGAGCGGGTTGCTCCTGGTGATGACCCTGGCGCCCGCGTCAAGGAGGGACCTGATGACGGCGGCGCTCGTGACGGATGGATCAGCGCCCACCCTGAACGAGTCATGGCCGAGCCTTCCGAGGATTTCCCGCATGTTCGAGAACTCATAGAGGTTGACTTGGGGCCCTGTATGCCTCGTGAAGTCGGGGAGCGGCACCTTGCTGTTGTCAACAAACAGATCAACCTGGTTGGTGCTGTAGATTACGGCAAAGCACTGCACGACCGGGAGGCAGGGAATATCGTCGCCCCTGATGTTGAGGAGCCAGTTCACGGACTCGGCGTCGGAGACGAAGAAGCAGTCGAGGCCCTCAGATCTCAGGACCCTGCCGGCGGAGGCGATCTTCTCCTCCGCGCTCTCGCCGTTGAGCCGGTCGTCGTAGATAATCACGGATTTCTTCGCGTCAGCCGGACGGCTGTCCCAGATCCCGTCAACCGGGTTCTCCTTTACGGGGACAAGCGTTATCCCGTGTGTCTCGAGGAACTCGCCGAAGCCCGTGATCCAGCTCCAGGAGTGAACCTCCGGATCATAGCCTATGGTCTTGATTTTTCCGCCGTCGCCAAGCTCCGCGAGGACCTTCCTGATGGAGTCGCCCGAGAAGTTATGGTGGCGGAACTCCGCGTCAGGGCACTGGATCCTTGACTGTATGGTGTATCTGCCGTCAGTGAAGAGATCAGTATACCTGGCGCTGATGAGCGCGAGCCCTGCCGAGCCGGTGAAGCCGGTTATGAAGCCGAGCCTCGCGTTTCTCGGCGAGGTGTACTCGCTGAGGAACCGGTCCTCATGCGGGACCAGGAACGCATCGATTCTGAGATCAGCCATGACCTTGCGCAGTTTTGCGCGGTATTCAGCGCTGCGGGACATTTATTTTTCCTCCAAGTCTAACTGACAGGCGTCCGTTCGCCGGCGGCGGTATCGCTCCGCACGTCCGGGGAAACACGGTCAGTGCCTCCGCCGGAGGCGCTTCCCTTTGTTCCGTCCGTGCCGGGGCCGTCCGGCCTGTTCTCAAGCGGCAGGCTTATCACGAAATGCGCGCCGCCCGTGTCGGCATTCTCGCAGATTATCCTGCCGTTCAGAAGCTGTACGACGATCGAGTAGATGATGTTGGTGCCGAGGCCGCTGCCGCCACTGTCGCGCGTGGTGGTGACGAACGGCTCGAAGATCTTGGGCAGGATTTCGGGATCGATGCCCTTGCCGTTGTCAATGTAGTCAATAAGGAGCTTCCTGCCGTTCTCCCTTAGCCTCAGCGAGAGGAACGCGTCCCTGGACTCGGGCGTGTATCCGTCATAGGCATGGTTGACGGTGTTCATGATTAGGTTGGTGTAGATCTGGGAGAACGCCCCGGGGTAGGAGTCGATCATGAGATCCTGCGGGCAGCTCACATGCACGGTGAGGCCTGACTGCTTTATGGGGCTCGAGAGCGAGGTCAGGACCTGCTCGATGTTGCTCGCGGCGGAGAAGCGGTATCTCTTCTGCGACGACTGGTCTACGGCGAGCTGCTTGAAGTTGGAGACAAGGCTGGCGCTCCGGCGCTGGTTGACCGTGAGGAGCTCTGTCGCGTCAGAGAGGCTCTTCACAATGTTCTGGAATGACTGCCTTGAGACTGATGAGCCCTTGGCGATGTCCTCGAGCTTCCTCACGTTCTCCTGGATAATGGAGCCCGCCGTCACCGATATGCCGAGCGGCGTGTTTATCTCGTGGGCAATGCCCGCGACAAGCGAGCCGAGCGAGGCAAGGGTCTCGGAGCGGATGAGATGCTTCTGGGTTTTCTTCAGCTCGGAGAGCGCGAGCGTGAGCTCCTCGTTCGCGTACTTGAGGCGCGAGGTCCTCTTCTCTATGCGGCTCTCGAGCTCGCGGTTCGCCTTCTCGAGCGCCTTCTCGCTCTCCTTGATCTCGGTGATGTCCTGTCCGAAGGCCAGGTGGTACTTTACATTGATGCCGTCGTAGAACGGCACGATGTCCCAGTTGAGGTAGATGGTCGAGCCGTCAAGAAGCTTCATAGGGATGGCGCTGAGCTCAGGATTCGCCTCGGTCTCGAGCTTCTGCCTTGCTCCTTCCCGGTATTCCTCTTCGGCGAATACGCTGTACCAGTACTCGCCGGTGAGCTCGGGCTCAAGCATTCCGGTAAGCATGATGGTCGCGTTGTTCACGGTCAGGATGCGGAATGAGCTGTCAAGGCAGATGACCGGCTGCCTGGTGTAGTTCAGGAGCGTGTCCGAGAATTTTTTCTGGCTGAAGAGCCTCTGCACGGCGAGGGCAGGGTTCTCAAGGTCCTTCTCCTCGATCCTCCTCTCGCGCTCTTCCCTCTCCCTCCTCTCGCGGCGCCTTTCCGCTGCGAGGGCCGCAAGGAAGATGATGAGCGATAGTGTGGCCGCAAGCCCCCAGAACGGAGCGCTTCCGGAGCTGAACATCGTCACCTGTATCAGATCAGGCCCTCCTGAGGCTGAGAAGAGCTCGGCAGTTCCTCCGGATGTTTCACGTGAAACCGAGATCGGGCCGTGCGCCTCGGGATTGCCTGCGGTCTTCGGCTCAGAGCCGTCCGAGGGCCTGAAAACCAGGTAGCCGGTGCCCGGACAGAGGCTGAGGCTGCTGAGATCCGGCGACGAGAGGCGCTTCTCATCGATTCGGGCGAGGCAGGAGGTGAGATAGGATTTCTGCAGCGTCCTGCTCAGGACATAGTCAGCAGGAAGCGAGAGCACTGCTGCAATCATTGTTCCCGCAGCCGCGCTGAGGAGCGCGATGCCGGAGGTATGCAGGGTCCGGAGAATTCTTTTCGTGAGCTTAATTCTCATTCACTGACGCCCCCGCCTTACGGGCCTCCGCCATGGCCTCCACGGCATCGGCCTCTATCTGCTTCCTGAGGCTCTCGAGAGAGGGGAACTTAACCTCATCCCTGAGCTTTCTGAGCAGTATGACGGTGATCCTACGGCCATAGATGTCCCCGGGGTTTCCGAATATGTTGACCTCGAGCCTCGGCTCCTGCCCGTCGACAGTCGGCCTCGTCCCGATATTGGCCATGCCGCACAGGGATTTCCCGTCAAGAAGCACCCTGACCGCGAACACCCCGGCAACGGGGACACGCCTGTTCCCGAGGTGGATGTTGGCCGTCGGGAAGCCGATGGTCCTCCCGATCTCGTCGCCGTGGGTGACCTTCCCTGACATCGAGTACTCCCTGCCGAGCATCCTCTCCGCCGAGGCGAGATCTCCGTCCGTGAGGGCCTTCCTTATAAGCGTGCTGCTGACCCTACGGCTCCCGTCCATGAAGCTCCCGGTCCCGATGGCCTCAAAGCCGTACTCCTCACCCATTTTCCTGAGGAGCTTAAGGTTCCCGGCGCGGCCTTTCCCGAAGCAGAAGTCGTCGCCGACAACCACGCATCTGACCCCGAGCTTCCCGACGAGTATATCCCTGATGAAGGCGTCCGCGCCCATCGAGGAGAGCTCCTTCCCGAACCTCAGCGAAATGAGCCTGTCGATGCCGAGCTCCTGCATGATGGTCAGCTTGTCGCGCAGCGTCGAGATGCGGGGCGGTGCGTTCCTGATCCCGCTGAAGTACTCGAGAGGCTGCGGCTCGAAGGTCATGACTGCCGAGGGAACATGGTACTTTACTGCCATCTCCCGGAGCTTCGCGAGGACCATGCGGTGCCCTTCATGCACGCCGTCGAAGTTCCCGATGGTGAGAACGCAGCCGGAGTGCTTTTCCTTAACGTTGATGAGTCCGCGGACAAGTTCCATCAGAGAGCCTCCGTGTCTGCCTTGAGGTCCCTGAGCCTGAGACCGAAGGCGAAAGCCGCGGCAGCATAGACCGCGGCGCCGAGAGCGATCAGCCCGCCGAGGGCTGCTGCCCTCACCATGGTGCTCCATCCTGACCAGACAGAGATGTCAGGGCTCAGCCACCAGACGGCTCCTGCCATGACGAGGGCTGCGAGGATGAGCCTCACCGAGAGGATCCAGGTGCCTCTCGGGGGAGAGTAGATCCCGCGCTTCGAGAGCCCCCGCATCAGGCACCAGGCGTTGACGGTCCCCGAGAGCGCTGTGGAAAGGGCGAGCCCGATATAGCCGAGAGGCCAGGTCAGGGCAAGGTTGAAGATGATGTTCGCGATCATGGCGATTATGCCGTAGCGCACCGGGGTCTTCATGTCCTTTACCGCGTGGAAGCCCGGGGCTGCCACTCTCGCGAGCATCAGGGAGAGTATGCCGAGTGACGAGGCGAAGAGGCTCTGGCCGGCCATCACCGCGTCATGCGCGGAGAAGCTCCCGTGCATGAAGAGGACGCAGATGATGGGCTCGCGGAGCGCGATCATGCCGGCCATTGCCGGGCAGCCGAGCAGCAGTACGGATCTGATTCCCCAGTCCATCGTGTCGGCGTAGCGCCTCATGTCACCTGCCGACCTGACTTTCGCAAGGGCGGGGAGGATCACGGTGCTGATCGCTACGGCGAACATGCCGAGCGGGAACTCGAGGAGCCTGTCTGAATAGTAAAGGTAGCTGATTGAGCCTGTGGCGAGGAAGGTCGCGAGCGTGGTGTTCACGAGAAGGTTGATCTGGTTCACCGAGACGCCAAAGAGGGCTGGGATCATGAGAGTCCGGATCTGCTTTACGCCGGGGTGGTTCCAGGCGTATTTCGGACGGCCGAGGAGACGTAGCCTCATCACGAACGGGATCTGGAAGACGAGCTGTATCACGCCGCCAGCGAAGATGCCCCATGCGAGCCCCTCCTCCGGGTTCTCAAGGCGCGGCGAGAGAAGCAGCGCTGCGGCGATTATCGCGATGTTGAGGAGGCACGGTGTGAGCGCCGGGACGGCGAACCTGTTCCAGGTGTTGAGAACGGCGCTGAAAAGGGCGGTGATGGTGATGAACCAGAGGTAGGGAAAGGTTATTTTGAGGAGGAAGCCTGCCTCCACGAACTTGTGCGCCTCAGGGCCGTCATGCAGGTACTCCATGAACCAGCCCCAGCCGAAAACCGCGGCCAGAACCGAGGAGCCGATGACGCCGATGACCGTAACCACGGCGACTATCACGCCGAGCGTTCCCATAACGCTTGCGATGAGATCGCGGGCCTCCTCATCGCCCTTTGCCTTCGCGTCGGAGAGCACCGGGACGAATGCCTGGTTGAACGCTCCCTCCGCAAAGAGTCTCCTGAAGAAGTTCGGTATGCGGTTCGCGAAGAGGAACACATCTGCGGAGAATCCGGCTCCGAGGATATGGGCGATGATGATGTCGCGGATCATTCCCAGTATGCGGGAGAGAAACGTCGAGGCTGATACGATCAGGCCCGATCTGAGCAGACTTTTCTTGGCCACGGGAGGCACCACACGTTCAACAGGATACTTAAGACGCAACATTATACTACCTGGGCACAGCTCCCGAGCCGGAGGGACCGCGGCGGCAGGCCGTCCTTTATCAGTCCGCCGCGCGCGGTGTTTGATAATGAGGCAATGTTCAGTTATAATGCCCCGATTCAGAGCCGGCCGGTCTCCGGCACGGCTGAAACAGTAACCTCAAACGGTGTCCGCCCCGGGCGGGCATGAACATTTTTAGGAGTTTATTTTGGCTAATATCAAATCCGCCAAGAAGCGTGTTCTTCAGGACGCCAAAGCACGCAGTGCAAACAAGAGCGCACGTTCCATGGTCCGCACCTACATCAAGAAGGCATTTGCCGTTATTGAGGCAGGCGACCGCGATGCAGCAGTCAAGGCTGTCAACGAGGCCCAGTCAGTAATCGGACGCGTTGCCCACAAGAGAGTAATCCATCCCAAGGCAGGCTCACGCCAGCAGGCCAGAATCGCCGCTGCCTTCAAGGCAAAGTTCGGCGAGCAGGCAGCTGCTTAAGCCTTAAGGGCTTTCTCTTGGAATACCGGATCACAGCATCCGGTATTTTTTTTGCCTGTTTCATATCCCTTCCGTGCGGTGCCGCCTTACTGGCCGTTCTCCTTCCTGACGAAGCCCGTTCCCCGAAAGAAAAGTTATGCTCAGATCCATGAATGCTGCCTGAAGGCGCGAAATTTTACGCCATTTGCTGATAAAATCACTCTCCTGTGCTCAGTTTATCTGTATCATTTATAAGTTAAAATGCTCCTTCGTTGCAGCAGGCGCCGGAGGAGCATGGCGCTGCCCGCGGATCAGGTCCGTTCTGTTTCCCGTTGGCCGGGAAAATCCGGGATCCTGAGTCTCCGGGACTGCTGCCCCGGCCGGCACAGGCGTGCGCGGCAGAGTATTTGACAGGCAATGGAACCGAAGCCGGAACAGAGAGGACTGTTGATTAAATGATTACAAAAGGAAAGATTCTTACATTCGGCAATATCAACGATTTCTATCCGCTTGGAGCAGACAACAAGGCTGCGTATGAGTTCGCCTCGGTTTTCCTGAAGAACCTTGACAGGAAGGACAAGTCATTAACCAAATATTTCGCCGTATCGGAGACCAACAGGGCCGGCTCAAGAATCGACTGGTACTGCAACGGCTCATATTACAACGGCGATCCGCAATGGACTCCATGGCGGGAGGCCCAGGAGTCCGAGCGCACTGCCGCTCTTGCAGAGCTTGACCAGATGACAGCAGGCCTTGCAAAGCTTGCCGAGAGGCTCAGGGACAGGCCGGACCAGTCGCCTGATCTGAAATTTTTTCTCGAGCTTATTTCCGGCGACAAGGAAAAGGGCACTCCGCCGATCGTGCTCCAGACGCCGGGCAGGGACTGGATCTTCATCGTTGACGGGCATCCGGTACTGACTTTCTGGGGTTTCACCGAAAAGGGAATAGAGACGGCAGGAGCAGACCCTTTCTATTTCCTGAGGCCGCCGAAGCCTGCTGAGCCGGCGCCGGCTGCTCCCCAGCCTGAACCTGCCCCTGAACCGGCGCCTGAACCTGCCCCTGAACCGGCGCCTGAACCTGCCCCTGAACCGGCGCCTGCTCCTTCTCCTGAGCAGGCCGCGGGGGCGGCAGGTGCTGCCTCTGCTGCAGGAGCCGGGACGGCTGCCGCGGACAGCTCGGAGAAAGTAACAGGGGAGAGGATTGTGGAGAAAAAGAGCTTCTGGGCCATGATTCCGGCATGGCTGTGGTGGCTCCTTCTGTTCCTCCTTCTTCTCCTCCTGCTGCTGCTTCTCTGGTTTTACCTGCTGAAGCCGAGGTTCTTCCCTGATCTGGGAGATGTCCGGCTGCCGCAGATCACTGCTCCGCTGCAGGGTGACAGGGACTCCGGCGCTGCGGTGACCGGGAAAGATGAGAATGAGCCTGCTGGCGGGCTCAATGAGGTTAACGCAGCCCCGGATGAGAGGCATGACGGTGACAGGACAGATCTGATTAATGTGCAGCCCGGAAGCGCGGCTGACAGAGACACCGTTGTGAGCGCAACGGCAAGTGCTCACGGAGACTCAGCGGCTCCGCTCACAGCCGCAGGCACGTCAGACAGCAGCGCAAATGCTGATGCATCTGCTGATCTGACACAGGGCACTCCTGCATCCGCAGGAAATGAGCCTGCAGTGAATCCGGATGCTGTTCCGGATGAAAGCCAGACTGTGAATCCTGACAGCGTTTCGGATGCGAATCAGGCGGTCAATCCTGATGCTGTACCAGGGACTGACCAGACGGCTAATCCTGACGCTGCTCCCGCGGCAGATCAGAGCGCGAATCCCGACGCCGTCCCTGACAGCAATGCTGCGGCCGGCACCGGTCCTGATGCCGCCGCGGCTCCGGCGGGCAGCGGCCCTGCAGCCGGTCAGGCAGCTCCCGGGGCAGCGGCTGACGCCGCCACAGGCAGCACGGCCCAGTCTCCGGCTTCCGGCAGGGCAGATCAGGCAGCGGGAGCTGCCAGCCCTGTGAGGCCTCTGGCGCGCCCGATGAAGGCATCAGCTCTCAGGAATTCTGTGATGACCCGTGGCAGCGAGCTCGCCGCAGACTCAGGTCTCAGGGACGAGAAGCACCGCCAGCCGGTTAAGATGAGCTTCAAATGGAACGGAGACGGCAACGGAGAGGAGATCATCCGCCAGAGCGACGGAACGGAGTGCCGCGGTCCGGTAAGCGCATCGGGAAATGGCGGAAGCGTAAGCATTTCTCCCTCGGGATCAATAAAATGCAGCGACGGCAGCTCGTTCAGGGCGCAGAAGATCGACTGTCATGAGGATTCCTCGGGGAACAGCAGGTGTTCAATGAGCGGAAACGGCGGCAGGTCGGTTCCGGTTGTATTGTCAGACGGTAATAAGCAGGGGGCTGGTAAATAATGCTGCCTAATTTAATCTCATACAAGAAGTTCAATACTGTAAAGCTTATAAAGAACAGCGGCATCCAGTTCATGGACTTCGGGCTGAAGCTTGATTTCGACAGTGAGGATCCGGAGCGCCAGGCATACTGGAAGGAGCACGGGACCGGCCGCTTCATCCAGTCTTCACTTAAGCCTGTCCCTCCGTCTGATGACAGCGAGGACACAGGGGTCAGCAGCAAGTTCAGCTGGAAGCGCCTCGTCAGGGATCCCTCTGACAGCTATTACTGTGACCCGGGCGATATAGACACGCCAATTGATGAATCCGTAAAAGCAGAAGTCAAGGATGCGGTAAGCCTCTTTGACGGCGAGTGGCTGCCGCTGCCGTTTTTCAGCAAGGTCACGCGCGACAAGGCCGAGGATCACAAGAAGACCATCTCCGACAATGAGTTCAACAAGGGACCCGGCAACTGGGCGAGGTTCCGCATCGCGAGGATTACTGACAGGGATGACATCAGGAGATCCGGATACACCCACCTGCTCACCATCGCCTTTGACACCAGGATATTCGACTCAACCGGAGTCGACTACAAGTCAGGCATACCGAGAGACACGGACATCAGGAACGGCTGCAGCTTCGCTTTCGCATGCTACTCCTGCGACAACGAATGGTATCTGCAGCCGGGCGACTGGGTTGACAGGTGGATAAGGTACGTCTATGAGTCCTGCCGCCTCCGCAGCAGCGATCCGAACATCAGCAAGAGAACAAAAATTGACTTCGATATCGAGAGAGGGCAGTACAACAAGGACTACCTCAATCTCCTTGCGCTGATCCATGATGAGACTGTCGTCCCCGATGTCAAGATAGCCGAGAATGAGCGCAGGTCTGATCATAAAGACGTCATTGATGTCAATTTCATCCTCGATATAGGAAATTCCAGGACCTGCGGCATCATGATCGAGAAGCATCCTGATGATCCGACCGGGTTCAGCCAGCACTATGAGCTCGAGATCAGGGATCTGACCAGGCTTGAGAGGGTCTGCAGGAAGCCCTTCGCGAGCAGGATTGAGTTCCATAAGGCATCGTTCGGCAACGAAATCTACTCCTTCAGGAGCGGCACCAGGACTTTCCTCTGGCCGACCATGGTAAGAGTAGGGCCTGAGGCATCATGGCTTGCCGGCAAGACCATCGGCAATGAGGGCATAAGCGGACTCTCAAGCCCCAAGCGCTATCTCTGGGACGGTTCGGAATCTGAGCAGGTGTGGAAGTTCAACCGCGGCAGCGCCGAGACTGAGGAGAAGGCCGCGGTCTGCCAGCCGATGTCTGACCTCATCAGCGGTGAGGGAGAGCCTCTCTTCACTTTCAAGGAAGGCGACGGAGAGGCTGTGTTCCGTCCGTATTACTCCAAGAGATCATGCATGACATTCATGCTGACTGAGATCATCTCCCAGGCAATCTGCCAGATGAACTCACCTGCGCAGCGCTGGAACATGACCAACAGGGATCTCCCCCGTGTGCTGAAGTCCATTGTCCTTACAGTTCCTCCCTCAATGCCGAAACAGGAGATCGACATTTACCGCAGCTGCGTTAGAAAGGCGGTAGGCCTTGTCTGGCAGTGCATGGGGTGGATCCCGGAGGATGCCTGCGATGTCGATTTCTCGACCGAGGAGAGCAGGCAGAAGTACTGGCCGTTCCTCCCCGATGTCGTAATAGACTGGGATGAGGCGGTCTGCGGGCAGGTCGTGTATCTTTACAATGAGATAGTCAAGAACTACAAGGGCGACGCTGATCTCTTCATCGCCAAGGAGTCTCGCGCCGACAGCCCGGATAGGAAGGCCCTTACCGTGGCCACGGTTGACATCGGAGGCGGCACTACCGATCTCGTCATCAACAGGTACAGCCTTGACAGCGGTGCCACAGAGAACCTGCGCTCCAATGGCGCATACCTCACAGCCAGGCAGATTTTTCATGACGGCTTCAAGCTCGCTGGTGACGACATCATGCAGATCATCATCAAGGCCTGCATCGTCAGCTCGGTGCAGCGGGATCTCCTGTCACGCGGAATGAGTCAGGAACGTGTCAGCTACCTGATGCAGACGCTTTTCGGCGGGACCAACATCGTCCGCCAGCAGGACAGGACAAAGAGGATTCAGTTCAACGCGCAGGTGTTTGTGCCCGTCGCGCTCAGGATCCTCTCGGACTTCGAGAAGTACAATCCGTCGGATCCGGAGACTGATGCAGCGATTGACGGGAAAACCCTACGTGACATCCTCGGCGACAACGGCGGGCAGCTACCTGACAGAAATGTGCTCGATTATGCCGACCGGCCGCTCCGCATTGAGCTCGATGATGACAGGTACTCGATTCTCAATGCCGTGCTGGCAGTTGACTTCGCCTGGCTGTTCAAGGAGTTCATCAGGACAGACAACAATTCAGTAT
>Ga0310695_10005703_pt1 | contig 21418 bp, 21 predicted proteins | sample RumenRJG_04DNA_FD_203882 | JGI IMG/M metagenome (GOLD analysis project Ga0310695, IMG submission 203882) | Bovine rumen microbial communities from Lethbridge, Alberta, Canada - RJG_04 (v2) (version 2) | ecosystem: Host-associated > Mammals > Digestive system > Stomach > Rumen | place: Canada...
AAAGGCGATAAAATATATCTCGTTTATTCCATATATGGCCCATAGCGGATATGTTTCCCACACAGCGTTCATTTCACATGCTGCCACGTCGAAAACCGTCATTACCAGGTTGGCAATCATAACCCATAGAAAGCTGTAGCTGGAACGGATAGGAAGATTGCGCCCCAAACAGTAAAGAATAAGGAGAATCAGTTGAATCGGTATGGAAGCCAGGACATAATCATAGTTATAGTTACCCAACCAGTTTATCATTACTATTTACCCCAATTATTATATATCTATAACTCTTTCCTACAGATTATATATTTTTTTAAATTATATCATACTAATCTTTACTGAGCAAAACTGCAATTTAACTTAATGACATTGTCCGCCAAGGAAGTATTTTAGTTGGGGGGGTGATTGCATTGCGGAAATTGAGAGGGTACAAGCCGACGAAGTTCAAAGCGAAGGACTCGAAGTACAGCAAGGAACACGCGGATTTCGCTGTGAATTTTATCCAGTGCCTGAAACATACCAAAGGGACGTGGGCAGGAAAACCCTTCGAGCTGATTGACTGGCAGGAACGCATCATCCGTGACCTGTTCGGCATATTGAAACCAAATGGGTACCGGCAGTTTACCACGGCGTATGTTGAGATTCCAAAAAAACAGGGAAAATCAGAACTGGCTGCGGCGGTGGCGCTGTTGCTCTGCTGCGGTGACGGGGAAGAACGGGCAGAGGTGTACGGCTGTGCGGCAGACCGGCAGCAGGCATCAATCGTGTTCGAGGTGGCCGCCGATATGGTTCGGATGTGCCCGTCGCTGAACAAACGGGTAAAGATACTGGCATCGCAAAAGCGGCTGATCTATCTGCCGACAAACAGTTTTTACCAGGTGCTTTCGGCAGATGCCTATTCCAAGCATGGATTTAACGTGAGCGGGGTCATCTTCGATGAGCTGCATACACAGCCGAACCGGAAGCTGTTTGATGTTATGACCAAAGGCTCCGGGGATGCTCGGATGCAGCCTTTGTATTTCCTGATTACCACGGCTGGTAACGATACGCACAGTATCTGTTATGAAACCCACCAGAAAGCAAAAGACATTCTGGAAGGTCGGAAGATAGATAGTACATTCTACCCGGTGATTTACGGAGCGGATGAAAGCGAGGACTGGTCAGATCCGAAGGTTTGGAAGAAAGCGAACCCGTCCCTGGGCATTACGGTCCCTATTGAAAAGGTGAGGGATGCATTCAATTCTGCGCGGCAGAATCCGGGCGAAGAAAATGCATTCCGGCAGCTCCGGCTGAACCAGTGGGTGAAGCAGAGCATCCGTTGGATGCCTATGGAAAAGTGGGACGCTTGCGCCTTCCCGGTCAGCGCGGATGATTTAGAAGGGCGTATCTGCTACGGCGGCTTGGACCTGTCCAGCACTACGGACATCACGGCGTTCGTTTTGGTGTTCCCGCCGCTGGATGAGGAAGACAAATATCAGATTCTGGCTTTCTTCTGGATCCCGGAAGAGAACCTGGAACTTCGGGTGCGGCGTGACCATGTTCCCTATGATGTGTGGGAACGGCAGGGATTCCTGCAGACTACGGAAGGCAATGTGGTGCATTACGGCTATATTGAAAAGTTCATAGAAAAATTAGGTGAGCGGTATCACATCCGGGAGATTGCCTTTGACCGCTGGGGCGCTGTGCAGATGGTGCAGAACCTGGAAGGTATGGGTTTCACAGTGGTTCCTTTCGGGCAGGGCTTTAAGGATATGAGTCCGCCGACCAAGGAACTGATGAAGCTGACGCTGGAACAGCGGATCGCCCATGGCGGGCAGCCTGTCCTGCGGTGGATGATGGACAACATCTTCATCAAGACGGACCCGGCCGGGAATATCAAGCCGGACAAGGAAAAATCCACAGAGAAGATTGACGGCGTGGTGGCCACGGTCATGGCTTTGGATCGGGCGATCCGTTGCGGGAACGAAAGCGGCGAGAGCGTATATGATGGACGGGGGATATTGATGATATAAAAAAGAACCGGCACTAATTTACCGGTTCTTTTGTGGATGACACATTTTAGTATCCGAGAGGTTCTCCAATTGGACAAGTAGTCATATCCATCGCTTTGTAAAATGGAGAGTTGTTTCTGATAGAGAGCACATTATAATCTAAATCAGAGAATTTTCCATTTAGGTTTGGGTTCTGTAAGCTTGTCACATCAACTAACAATTGATGTGTAACGCTATCAAAAGTACGAATTCTACTAAGGCCCGCCGAAAATGCGCCCTTTGCAGCGCCATACATACTGAATAAGTGGATGCCGTTCGCACCTCCGGATTTTTTTACAGGTCTTCCATTTCTGTCCAAAGGTACAAACTTTAGTACGCAGCTGAAACCCATACGTATCGGTGAACCGTCATTGAATGGAGCAACATAGCATCCCTGTCCATCACCCTTTCCATAATGGGAATGATAATAATATACATCATACAAATTGTCAGATTCAGCACTGCTGGTATATGGCATCATGCGTGTCTCCCATTCCAATAAGGCAGAATAATTTCGGGGCGGAATGAAACGACCCAGATACGTCCATTCTCCATCAGAGGCGCCGATGGCCATGGGCATGGGAACAAGACCTGTGATTTTTGGGAGTGGCGCAGTGTTTTGGGAAACCGGTTCTTGTTTTGGCTTGACTTCTTTTGTGAACTCTTTATCGTTTTTCAGAGAATCTTTGATCTTCAGCACCGTCTTTGCTTCGATGCTTTTTTTGTTAATGTCTGTCGCAATTTGCATACTGGTTGGATATTCATAAGCATCTACCGTTTCCTGATTTGCATCCTTCAAAGAAAAGGAACGCAATGTCCCGGTGGCGTTGGCAGTATTGAATCCCCACTTTTCGATGTGGTAGTGTTTGGAACCGAGTTGAGCGCAATTGTCTTTACGGCAGGTGCTGCCATAATAATAATCGTTGATGATCGCCTCGAACTGACCGGGGCCCGTAACAGAAACAGACTCGGAATCATAGAACCGCACGAAATGATCAGCTTTAGACCATTCCACAACTTTCCAGCGGTTCCTGTCCAGCTTGCAGTCTTTCAAAACATCATCAATACTTTCGGCAAAAGCGGAAGAGCAGATGGTCAGCAGAAGCATGACCAACAACATAAGCTTTTTCATATTGGGCCTCCATAAGAATAGATTTTTAAAATCACATTGTAATTATATCACGATTTCAGAAAATGAGGTGGCGTATGTTCAAATTCTTTGAAAAACTATTCCATTCTCGGGACAAACCGAAAAACGCTTTATCCGGCACCCTGCAGTACTATTTTGGACGTAGCGCGGCAGGGCAGACCGTAAACGAGCGAACGGCCATGCAGGTCACGGCGGTCTATGCCTGTGTCCGAATCCTGGCAGAGTCCATCGCAGGACTGCCGCTGCATGTGTACCGCTACAAAGACCGGGGGAAAGAAATGGTACCTGAACATCCGCTGTACCCGCTGCTCCATGACGAGCCGAACCCGGAGATGACCAGTTTCATCTTCCGGGAGACCCTCATGGGGCATTTGCTTTTATATGGCAATGCTTATGCCCAGATTATCCGGGACGGGTACGGCAGGGTGAAATGGCTGTACCCGTTATTGCCGGAGCGCATGGATGTGAACCGGGACAAGGACGGACAGCTTGTCTACACCTATACCCGCTACCTGGATGACTTCGGTGGCAAGAAACGCTATGAGCAGGTGAAACTCCGGCCTGAGGAAGTGCTGCATATCCCCGGGTTAGGGTATGACGGTCTCATCGGCTATTCACCCATCGCCATGGCGAAGAACGCCATCGGCATGTCCATGGCGGCGGAGGAATATGGTTCCACGTTCTTCGCCAACGGGGCAACGCCCAGCGGACTCTTGGAACATCCCGGCGTGGTGAAAGATCCGGAAAAGTTGCGGCAGAGCTGGCATGCGCAGTTCAGCGGGAAAAACAGCCACAACGTGGCAGTGCTGGAAGAGGGCATGACCTACAAACCCATGTCCATCTCACCCAATGAGGCACAGTTCCTGGAGACGCGGAAATTCCAGATCGATGAGATCGCCCGGATCTTCCGGGTACCTCCCCACATGGTGGGCGACCTGGAAAAATCCAGTTTCTCCAACATCGAGCAGCAGTCCCTGGAATTTGTGAAGTACACGTTGAACCCCTGGGTTATCCGCTGGGAACAGGCGCTGCATAAGGCGCTTCTGCTTCCGGGCGAGAAACAGCATTACTTCATCAAGTTCAACGTGGACGGGCTGTTGCGTGGCGATTACCAGAGCCGGATGAACGGCTATGCGGTGGGAAGACAGAACGGCTGGCTCTCCGCCAACGATATCCGGGAGATGGAAAATCTCAATCCGATATCCGAGGAGGAGGGTGGCAACCTGTACCTGATCAACGGGAACATGACCAAGTTGAAGGATGCCGGGCTGTTTGCAAATAAACAGGCGGCAGAAAAGAACGGAGGTAACAACAATTGAAAAAGAAATTCTGGAACTGGGTGCGTAACGAGGATACCGGTGCGCGCACCCTGGTATTGAACGGGCAGATATCCGATGAGACCTGGTATGGCGATGAAGTCACACCGGGTCTTTTTCGTGAGGAACTGAATGCCGGCGAAGGGGATATCACCGTCTGGATTAACTCTCCCGGCGGAGACGTGTTCGCGGCTGCCCAGATCTACAACATGCTGAAGGAGTATCCTGGAAACGTGGAAGTGCGCATCGACGGGATGGCGGCTTCGGCCGCATCGGTGGTGGCCATGGCCGGTGACAGGATTTCCATGTCCCCGGTGGCCATGATGATGATCCATAACCCGATGACCGTCGCCATGGGAGACCACAAGGCATTCCAGCAAGCCATGGACATGCTGGAGGAAGTCAAGGAAAGCATCATCAACGCTTATGAGCTGAAGACGGGCCAGTCCCGGACAGTCATTTCACACATGATGGACGATGAGACCTGGTTCAACGCCAAGAAGGCGGTGGAGCTGGGATTCGCGGACGACATCCTGTACACGGATGGGGAAGGGAAACAGGAAGCACCGGCTGCGGTGCTGTTTTCCAAGCTTACGGTGATGAATTCATTTTTGTGCAAGTTTAACAAACCAAACCACGAACCGGAACCCGACACACGGGTTTCCGTGGAGCCGCTGAAGAAGCGGCTTTTTTTATTGAGTCATTAAGGAGGAAAAGACTATGGCTATGAGCATTAACGAACTGAGAACCAAACGCGCGTCCCTGTGGGAAGAAACCAAGAAGTTCCTGGCAGAGCATACCGACAAGGACGGCAAGATGGCGGCTGCCGACGCGGAAGCCTACGAAAAGATGGAGTCTGACATCGCAGAGATGGGCAAGACCATCGACCGCCTGGAGAAACAGGTCGAGATGGACAAGAAGCTGGCCATGCCTACCAGCAAACCCCTGGTAGGGACTCCCGGTAAACCGGAAAAGAAAGGCACGGCTTCCGATGAATACCGCAAGGCGATGTTTACCGCGATCCGTACCAAGTTCCGCGATGTATCCAACGTACTGCAGGAGGGTATCGACGAAGCAGGCGGCTATCTGGTGCCTGACGAATACGACCGCCGCCTGATCGACGTGCTGGATGAGGAAAACGTCCTGCGCGGGCTGGCGACGACCATCCGTACCAGCGGGGAACGCAAGATCAACATCGCGGCCACGAAACCGGCGGCCCTCTGGGTAGAAGAAGGCGGTGCGCTGACCTTCGGCGACGCGACCTTCGACCAGAAGCTGCTGGACGCCCACAAGCTGCATGTGGCTATCAAAATCACTGAGGAACTGTTGGCGGACAATGCGTTCCAGCTGGAAGACTATATCATCGCGCAGTTCGGCAAGGCGATTGCCAACGCGGAGGAAGATGCCTTCCTGAACGGGGACGGTGAAGGCAAACCGACCGGCCTCTTTGCGGATGCCCAGGTCGGCGTTACTATCGGTACGGTGGAAATCGAAGCCGATGATGTCATCGACCTGATCTACAAGTTGAAACGTCCGTACCGTAAAAAAGCGTCCTTTATCACCAACGACAGCACCCTGGCGGTGCTCCGCAAACTGAAGGATGAGAACGGGAACTACCTGTGGCAGCCTTCTCTCCAGAACGGGGAACCGGACCGTATCCTTGGGTACGCCATCCGTACCTCCCAGTTTGCGCCGAAGCTGGCAGCCGGTAAGGCAGCGCTGGCCTTCGGTGATTTCAGCTACTACAACATCGGTGACCGCGGCCAGCGTACCCTGCAGGTACTGAAGGAACTGTTCGCGGGGAACGGCATGGTAGGGTATGTGATGAAGGAACGTGTGGACGGCCTTCTGGTCCTGCCGGAAGCCGTGCAGGTGCTGAAGGTTGCCGGTACCTCCGCAGGTGGCGGTTCTGATGATGCCGGTGACGATGACGGCGAAGGCTGAGTAAGAAAGGGTGATGGTCATGCTTCTGGAACTGGCAGAGGTTAAGAACTACCTGCGGGTTGATACCAACGAGGAGGACGGCCTGGTTACCAGGCTGTCCCAGTCGGCGGAAAAGCTGTGCATGGATGTGGCCCGGATAGCGGATGCGGAGGAATTCGCAGCCCTGGGGGATACGGCAAAGACCGCGGTTCTGTATGCGACAGCCTATCTGTACGAACACCGGGAGGAGGCTGACCATCACGCCCTGACCCTGACCCTCCGCTCCCTGTTGTTCGGGGTGCGGAAGGAGGGGTTTTGAGATATGAAGATTGAGAAGATGGACAAGCGGATTCTGTTACAGAAACCGGTGACACAGGAAGACGGCTATGGCGGGTTGGAAACGGTGTTCGAGGACGCCGGGAAAGCCTGGGCGAAGATGGAACGGACGGACTATGCCGAACAGCAGGCGGAAGGGACTCCCATGAACCGGGAACAGGTGCGGCTGCGCATCCGACCCCGGAAGGATATACAGCGCGGCTGGCATGTTTTGCTGGAAGGGGATGTGTTTGTGGTGGAGACCGCCGACAACACCTTCCGGGATAACACGATGCTCATCCTGCGGCACTATGAACCGGGGGTGTGAGCTATGGCGACGTTTACCGTAAAAGTTCCTGCCGGCGAATTGTCGCGGGCAATAAAACAAATCAAAGCGTGGGACGGCAGGACCCGGCTCCGCGTAGAAAATGCGTTGCGGAAAGGAACGAGATTGGTTCGCAGGGAGGCCATGCAGCGTGTGCCGAAAAACACAGGCCGGCTGCGGAAATCCCTCAAGACCCGGTTTAGTTCTTCCAAGCTGGAAGGGCAGGTCTATTCCATGGAACCCCATGCCCATCTGGTGGAGTTCGGGGCGAGGGCGGTCATCATCCGTCCGAAACGGAAGAAGGCGCTGCGGATTCCGCTGGCTGACGGGTACAAGTTCACGAAAATCGCTGTGGTTCCCAAACGGGCCGGAAAGCCGTTCCTGAAACCGGCGTACGACTATGTGGAACCGCAGATTATACAGGATGTGAAGAAAGCACTGAGGGGAACATGAAACGATTACCGAACAACGCCCTGCACAAAGCACTGGTCCCGTTTTTACGGGAACGGACAGGTTACCGGGTGTACGACTATGTGCCGGAGACGGCACAACTTCCGTTCATCACCCTGGGGGCGGTCAATGTGCAGGATAAATCCACCAAGACGGAGGATATGACCAAGACCTCCGTCCATATCCATATCTACAGTAATTACAAAGGGCGGTTTGAAATCAATACCCTGGCAGAAAGCCTCATTAATACATTTGCAGTTGAGCAGGTTGATTTGTCTGCGGATGAATTTTTTGTTTGCAGCCAGGCCATTGATTTTTATGAGACGTATCCGGAGGATGAGATCGGCTACAGCGGTGTCATCACCTTGGATATGCTGATTCAGAACAAGAAGGAGGACTGAAAATGTCTACAACTACATTTCCGACCCGGTCCGATGCCGTTTCTACGGCGACGGCGGGGAAAGATTACCTGATCCATGTGAACAAGGGCGCAAGCGACCTGGAGCCGGACTGGCTGCTGGTCGGTGGGCAGCGCTCCGGCAACCTGAACCGGAAGGCGGATGAGTTGGATGCATCCCACAAGACCTCCGGCGGCTGGGCCTGCCACCTGCCGGGACTCAGGAACTGGAGCATCGATTTGGAATCCGTGGTACTCCTGAACGATGAAGGGGCGCATTACCTGGAGGCCGCGTTTAACGCAGGGCATCAGGTGCATTTGAAGTTCGAGTACCCTGACAAGAGCTATTACACCGGCTGGGGTTCTATCACGGAATTCTCGCTGAAGACCCAGCACGATGACGTAGCGACCATTTCCGGCACCATCTCCGGGGACGGCCCGCTGTCCGAACTGCAGCGGGATGAAGAGGAACCGGCCGGTGAGACGGACGGTACAGAACCGGGTGATGAGACCGGCGGCACGGAGACTGGTGGCGGTAGTACGGAAACCGGTGGTGAAACTACCGGCACGGAAGGTGAAGAAAACACCGGAACCGGGGATTCCACGAGTGGTGATTCCACAAGCGGAGCCGGTAACGATGACCCCGGTACGGTAACGGATGGCGATGACGAGGAGGACAGCAATGGTTAAAAAGATTCCATTTGATTTGATTAAGGAAGGCCAGTTTCTGAAACTGGATATCGGCAAGATGATGACCGTGGAGCAGATGCTGAAGATGCCCACCCTGCAGGTGCTGCAGGAATTACGGGCGTTGAGCATCACGGTCATGACAGCTCTTTTATCTGTTTCTGTCCATGAAGAGGACGGCTCGTTTCGGGGACGTTCCCAGAAGTTCTATGCCGACAAGATCCAGGAACTTCTGTACAAGGGACACAGCATCGAGGAAATCTCCCTTCCCATCACCAAAGCGGTGGTGGCGACGGGCATCGCGGGTACGGCTGCGTATCTGGCGACCTTCCCGGAGGAGGCCACAGAGAAGCTGGAGAACGAGGCGGAAAAAGAAGAAAAAAACGGGTAGAGGGGAAAAAACTCCCCTCATTCCGGGAATATGTGGAAATCGCAGGGCATGAACTGTTAAAGCGGGGTTACACCCATGAACAGTTTTATGCCCTGAATTTGTTTGAGGTGAAGGAAGTCCTGGACGCCTGGCAGGAAAAGCACCTGGAAGAGCTGTGGGAAACGGCCTACTGGGTATCCTGCCTGATGAACGTGCATCTGAAGAAGGCGATGACGCCGAAAGAACTGATGAAACAGTTCCTGCCGGATACGTCAGCGGAAGAGAGGAAGGCGGAACGGGAATACTTCATCAAAAAATTCAATCTGGGAAAGGGGGACATAAGCCATGGCCACAAAGGTAGCTGACCTTCTGGTGAACATCGGGGCGGACACGTCCGATCTGAAGAAGGAACTGAAAGCGGTACAGCGCCAGCTGAACTATGCCTTCGGCCGGGAAGGTATGTCCCTCTCCCGGAACGCGGCCCTGGGTATCACGGCGGTGGGCGCTGCATTAGCTGGCGTCGCGGTCTATGCCGTGAAGGCAGGCGGCGAACTGCAGAATGTGCAGACCGCCATGACCAACATGCTGGGGAGCGCTGAGAAAGCCGACCAGATGATTAAGGAACTGCAGGACTTTGCCGCCCATACACCCTTTGAGTTTAAGGATGTGACGCTGGCATCCCAGAAGTTTCTGGCCTTCGGTTTTACTGCGGAACAAATCATACCGACCTTAACGGCGGTCGGCGATGCGGCTGCCGGTGTGGGTGCCGGGCAGGACGGGGTGAACCGGCTGACCATCGCGTTAGGCCAAATCGCCGCGAAGGGGAAACTGGCCAGCCAGGAAATGATGCAGGTCACGGAACTGGGTATCCCGGCCTGGCAGATGCTGGCGCAGTATCTCGGGACCGATGTGGCGGAAGCCCAGGACAGGGTTTCCAAGGGCATGGTGGACAGCCAGATGGCGCTGGAAGCGCTGGTGGGCGGTATGGAAAGCCGCTATGCCGGGATGATGGATGCCCAAAGCAAGACGGTGCTGGGCGCCTGGTCGAACCTCATGGACGGCGTGGAACAGACCGCCATGCAGACGGGACTTGCCATCTCGGAAGCACTCAATTTGCCGGAAGTGTTCAGTACGGCGGGTGAGGCGCTGTCCGAGTTTGCCTCAGCAATCAAAGAAAAAGGACTGAAAGACGCGCTGCTGGATTTGGTGCCGCCGGAGTTGCAGATGGCCATCATGGCGCTGGCAGGCGCTATCGTTGCCGTTGCGATACCAGCATTAGCAAGCATGGCGGTAGCCGCCTGGGCTGCCGTCGCACCCTTGCTTCCGTTGATAGCCGCCGGGGCAGCGGTAGGGGCGGCGATATATGCCATCCTGAATCCCGTGAAGACGCTCCAGGCGTTACTGGATGTGCTGGGCGTCAGTGAAGAGAAGACTGCGGAGATTACAAAAGCGTTTTCCGAGGCGATAGACACAGTTACTTCTGTGGTAACTGATGTAATCGATATTCTGACCGGCTTTGGCGTCCTGTTGGGTGAAGCAATCGAACCCTTCATCACGGGTACCATTACTCTTTTTAATGATTTCACAGATGCCGCTGGGAACACGGCGCATTCCGTATGGGATGCCATCTCGTCCATGGCGGAAAACATCGGGAATGCCATCAGCGATGTGATTTCCGATTTCGCGAACATGGCCTATAACGCGTTGCCGGATTGGGGCCGGCAGGTCATCGACGTCATCAGCCGTACCGTGCAGACGGCGCTGGCATGGCTTGACCAGCTGCTTGACCGGGCCAGGCAGGCGGGCAGGAGTATCCGCTATGCACCGGGCGGTGGTTCCGGTGAAACAGGAAATAAACCTAAGACTCCGGTGAAGACTCCGAATTTCAGTAACTTCGGACGGTCCGGTGGTACGGATGCAGCCGGAGGCGGAAAAGGCGGTGGGGGTGGCCGGAAGGTCGACCCGGAGAAAGAGGAAGAACGGCGGCGGGCGGCTGCGGAACGGGCAGCCAAGTCGGAAGCCGATATGTTGCGGAAGGTGCAGGACGCTATGCGTGAAAGCATCGCCCTGCAGATGAACTATGCGACCGCAGCGGAAAAGGCTGCCTACAAAATCGAACTGAACCATGAGGAAGCGGTGGACAGCATCCGCAAGAGATGGCAGGAGTTCGAGATGGAATACCTCGGCATGAGCGATACCGAGCGGCAGATGCTGGTACAGAACCTGACGGCCCAGGGTGTGGCCTTCGAGGTGGTGGAAAACGGGAAACTGTCCCTGGCAAAACAGGTGGCCAAGGACATCGCGGCAGCGGAACAGCAGTACGCGGAAGAAACCAAGAACTTTTACATCCAGTGTAAGGACATCATGGCGGAACGGGATGAGGCGTTCCGACAGAACTCCTGGACGGCATTGCAACAGCTGCTCACCAAAGAAAACGTGGCCCGGCTGAATTCCTATAACACCCAGCAGAACGTGATGGAGCAGTATTACGAGAACTGGCTGGAAGTGAACAAATCCACTTCTGACCGGGTGGCGGAAGTGATATTGGACAGCCAGGGGGCGCTGCAGAACTTTTTTCAGAACGTACTGACCGGCGCCAAGTCCTTCGGGGAGTCCCTGCTGGATTTCGTCAGTGACCTGTTGAACAACATCGTATCCCAGATCTCCAAGATGATGGCCTCCGCTATCGTGAACAAATTCCTGTCCAGTTTCTTCGGCGGGGTGTTCGGCTTTGCCGAAGGCGGGTACGTGCGAGGCTATGCATCAGGCGGTACCGTCTGGGGGCCGGGAACATCGACCAGTGACAGCATTCCGGCGATGCTCTCCCGTGGGGAGTATGTGATGAACGCGGCGGCGGTCCGGCGGTTGGGCGTTCCGTACCTGGATATGCTGAACACCGGGCAGATGGCAGGGTTCGCCACCGGCGGGCCGGTCATGGCGGATACGGCAATACCGGCCATGGGGAAAAGCGGCGTGAACATCCGCATCCAGCTGAAGAACGAATCCGGGCAGCAACTGCAGGCGGAACAAACCGGCAGCAGTTTTAATGGCGAGGAATACGTCATCGGCGTAGTGCTGAAAGCGGTCAGTACGAACCAGGGCGGCCTGCGAAGCATGATCAAGGGGGTAGCGACAACATGAGCGACAGAATATATTTTCCGGATATCCGGGCGCCGGGATGGCCCTTCGTGGAACAGCACGAGGATACCTCCCTGCGTACCAAGTTTGAGGACGGGTCAATGCAGACCCGTTCCAAGTTCACCAGGAGCCGGCGCAAATGGACGCTGCACTGGAACAACCTGCCCCGGCGGCAGTACCTGGTGCTGGTGCATTTTATCACCAAGGTCGTGAAGTTTTCTGCGAAAAGTTTCATCTGGGTGAACCCGGATTCCTATGGCTTTGTGTACGGGGAAGAACTGGATCCACACAGGGAAGAAGTAGAAGTCCGTATCACAAGGGTCGGTGAGTGGAAGAACGAGGCCATGCGGTACTGGTCCGGGGATATCGAACTGACGGAGGTATAGGATGTTAAGCCTTTCAGCGATTGCCAGAAAAGAGAAGAACGAACTCAGTACGGACAGTGCCTTCATCGTACTGCTGGATATCCGGCTCGGGGAAGAAACTGTCCGTATCTGCTATAACACAGAGGATGTGACCTGGAACGGAAACCTGTATCAGGCGTTCCCGTTCACAATCGGGGAAGTTACGGAGAACACGGACGGGAGCGACCCGGATGTGGAACTGAAGGTGGACAACGTATCCCAGGCGCTGCAGTACGCGGTGGAAGAAGCCAACGGCGGGAACGGCACGGAGGTCATCCTCCGGGTGGTGAACAGCCTGGCGTTGGAAACCGGCTATGCGGAGATGGAAGAGTTCTTTGTGGTGACCAAGACCCAGGTCGACCAGCAGTACATCACGTTCCATCTGGGCAGCGAGTACAGTTCCCGCACCCGCCGCCCATTAAATCGTTACATGAAGAACAGTTGCAGCTTCAAGTACAAAGATGTACGGTGCGGTTGCACTTCCAATTATGCCACCTGCGACCATACGCTGACGGATTGCAGGGCCAGAGGGAACAGCCATCGGTTCGGTGCCTTCCAGGGCATCGACCAGAAAGGGGTGTATGTGCATTGATCCGTTATGACGATTTGATTGGCGTCCCGTTCAAGAACCATGGACGGGATGTGAAGACAGGGCTGGACTGCTATGGCCTGGTGATGGAAGTGTACCGGCGCTGCGGTATCGACCTGCCGGAATTTGATGCTGATTATGACGACGTGGAAAAAATATCACAGATAATACACGGCCAGCAGGCGGATACCAGCGCTTGGAAGAAATGCGACAGGGCAGACCTGCCGGTTCCCTGTATCCTGGCCATCCGGTTCGGGGTGCCCAAAGGCGTGGTGAACCATACCGGCTGCTACATCGGGGACGGAAAGTTCATCCACATCCGGGAAAACATCGGCGTCTGTGTAGACCGGCTGGATTCCCCGGCATGGAGACGGGTGATAGAGGGGTGTTACGAATATGCAGGACAAGAAAAATGTCACGCTGGTCATCATACAGAACCCGTTTGAACCATGGAACGGCAGACGGATTGAAACGGTAGCGGCAGGAGATACAGTAGAAGCTCTCGCAGAGCGTTATGCGGTGAAGGGCGTAGAGATGAGGGTGACGGTGAATGCGTCATCCCCGGCTCCCGGTACGGTGACAAAGGCCGGTGATTTCGTAGTGGTGAGTCCGGTCATCGCCAAGGGCGGAGGCGGCAAGGGTATCCTGGGCATCGTGGCGGCTATCGCCCTGTCCATCGTATCCCTGGGCGTCGGCTCGGTCGTTGCCGGAGGCGCCTTCATGGGTTCCGGAGCGGTCGCGATCGGCAGCTGGGGGTTCGCGTCGTTCCTGGCGGCGACGGCTGTCATGTTCCTGGGCAGTACCCTGATTTCCCGTTTTACAGGCAAGCAGGATCTGGGGCAGCATTACGATGCCAAGACGGACCCCACCTATTCCTGGGCGGGGACGCAGACCATGGAAGGCCAGAACAACGCCATCGCATTGACCTACGGGACGGTGCAGAGCGGCGGGCAGTCAATCGGAAAATATGTAGAAGTGCGGGACAACCAGGAATACCTGAACTGGCTAGTTGCGGCCGGGGAAGGGCCTCTGAACATTTTTGATGTGCAGGTCAACGATAACCCGGTCAGCTACTACGAAGGCATGACGCTGGAAACCCGGGAGGGAACCAATGACCAGAGCCCCATCAGCAATTTCAACGATACCTATTTTACCAAGACGCTGAACTACCAGTTGCTGGATACGGAACGGATCGATACGGCGCAGGGCAACGCTACCGAGGGTCTTGTGGTGAAGATCGAGTTCACCAGCGGTTTGTACTTTGCCCAGGATAACGGGGAGCTGGGTACCGCCTCGGTGGATATCGAAGGGTATTACCGGCTTGGGGCGAACGGCGCCTGGGTACAGTTCATCGGCGGCAACGCGCAGGACGGGCATATCACGGGAAGCCAGTCCAGTAATTTGCGGAAAGAGTACCGGGTAGATAACCTGACACCCGGCGAGTACCAGGTGAAGATGCGGGTGGTGGGACGGAGCCATGCGGTGGACAGCAGTCGTGCCAGCACCCGTTGTTTCTGGACGGGGCTGACCTCCATCGTCTATGACGATTTCTGTTATCCCAACATCGCGCTGGTCGGTATCAAGGCGCTGGCCACCGACCAGATCAGCGGAAGCCCAACGCTGAAGTTCAAGAAGACCTGCCCCTACGTGCTGGTCTGGAATCCGAACGCGAATCAGTATGAGCAGAAAGCCTCCACCAATCCGGCCTGGGCGGCGTATGACGTGCTGCACCAGTGCCGAAAGCTGAAGAATATCCATACCAACCAGTATGTGTATGATGTCCGGGGCGTGGCCGCAAAGCGCATCCTCTACGACCAGTTCAAAGCTTGGGCGGATTTCTGCGATGCGAAACGCTTATATGTGAATATTGAAATCGTGAACGCCGGGGAGATGCTGGACGTCATCAACGAGAACATCGCCAACGTGGGGCGGGGCCAGGTGCTTCGCTTCGGTACCCGCTACGGCTGCACCTGGGACTGCGTCAGGCAGCCGGTGCAGATGTTCGGCATGGGGAATATCGTGGAAGGAACCTTCAAAGAAGAATTCCTGCAGACCAGCGACCGGGCGAATTGTGTGGAACTGACCTACATGGACGTGGCCAACGATTTCAGCCGGGAGACCATCACCATCTATTCCGATACCTACGATACGGATGCGCAGGAACGGACGGCCCAGGCGGAGTTCAATGGCATCACGTCCTATGAGCAGGCCTACCGGGAAGGTATGTATCAGCTTTATTGCAATCAGCGCCTGTTACGTACAGTCTCTTTTGAGGCTGGGGTGGACGCCATCGCCTGTACGGTGGGGGACGTAGTGCTCATCGCCCACGATGTACCCAAATGGGCGCGGAGCGGTCGTATCCATGAAGTGGAAGGGCAGGAACTGATCCTTCCGGTGGAACTGGATGATATGGAAGGGCCGTACCGCATCATGTACCGGACAGTCAATGACAATATGTACTCTTCCCCGGTGACGGTGCTGAAGAACAAGGACGGCTGGTGCCGGCTTCGGGTGAGCAATACGTTCTCTGCCGAAGACCCGCCCCAGCCACAGGATATCTTTGATATTGCCTATACCCATAAGGGCAGCAAGCCCTTTGTGGTGAAATCCATCACCCGTGCGCAGGACTTTACACGGAAAATCGAATGCCTGGAATACGATGCCTCGGTCTATGAAGAGAACTATAACATCCCGGTCATCCAGTATTCCTCTCATGAGCAGCTGGTAAAGAATGTGACGTCCTTATCGGCGGCCTCGTTCCGATATCTGCTGCAGGACGGGTCCTACCGCTACCAGACGGATATCTCCTGGGTGCGGGAAAGCAGTGGGAGTTATGCAATTTATGTGATGGATAATGGGAAATATGTACTGGCTGCCGAGGGAGTCAGGGGAAACAGCTATTCCTATACGTCGGTACGGATGCCAAGCAAGGTGAAAGTCGTGACGGTCGGGGTGGGCGCCCGGTCGCAGGGAACGGTGGCGAACGTGACGCTGATCACCTCTATCGTCATCAATAAGGTAACGGGACTGACAGCTTCTGTTTCGAAGCAGGACGACAAATACAATGTTTCTGCTCATTGGAACGCAACCGATGCTACCGGGTTCCGGTATTATGAGGTTTCCTTCCAGGGAGAGGTGTACCGGGCATCCGGCACATCCATAGAAATAAATGACGCGGAAACAGGTACGTTTATACTGGCGGTCACCGTGGTGACCTATTATGGCCGGAGTGAGGAAAAGACAGTGAGTGTGACGATTGGAGGCACGGCATGATTATCGTAAAAGAAAAAACAATCATGTGCAGCCGGGGGGATACCTTCATCACCCTGTTCTATGTGAAGGGGCTGGTACTGACCGAGAACGACCGGGCTGTTTTCACAGTGAAGAAGGACATCGAAGGACGGCAGACGCTTTTGTCCCTGCCCTGCGGCATCGATACGCTGAACAATGTGATATCGGTGTTCGGCACGGCGCAGGAGATGAGCGTCCTGGCAGAAGGGACCTACTGGTACGACCTCTATGTGGATACCGCCGGCGGGGCACATACCACCCTGGTGTATCCCAACAAATTTATTGTACGGAGGACGGTGCACAATGATTAAGAACTGGATCGACCATAAAATCCGGCGTATCCATATCGAGATACAGGAGACCGCCATTGCCATTGGCGCGCCCGTTGCCTATAACTATGACCTGGCCTATGTGACCAGCGCCAAGGCCTCGGTGCAGGCAGGACTGGATGAGATGCGTCGGCTTCTCGCCCAGGGCGGTGGCGGTACCGGCGGCGGTTCGGCAGCGACCCAGGGCGTCTATGATACGCTGGAAGCGCTGATTGCTTCGGCGGAGTTCCTGTCCCTTGGCGATGTGGTTCGCACCAAAGGGTACTACCATAAAAATGACGGTGGCGGTGCAAATTATGAACTCCGGTATCTGTATTCCCAGGAAGCGTTTCCCTGGGCCATCGACCTGGGGGAAACGGAGGAAGTGGAATACCAGCTGTCCTATAAGGCGGACGGCACTCCGATGCTGGATGAGCACGGGGAATATGTGACGCTGAAGGACGCCAGCGGACGGCCTATCCCGGCGACCAACCCCAACGGTACGGTGAAGCATAAGCACATGTACGCCTGCATCACGGACACCGTGGTGAACTACCGGCAGTTCGGCGCGAAGCTGGACGGGGAGACGGATGACGGGACGGCGCTGGCCAATGCCCATCTATACCAGCGGAGCGTGTACACTATCGAACCGGAAAGCGAGAGGAAACGCTATACGGTGAAAGTGGCCAACCATGACGGCATTATCCGCAAGGATAACAACGAACCGATTGTCTGCGCCGGGGATATCGACCTGTCCGGCAGCCGGCTCCTGATACGGGACTGCAACGCTACCTGGTTCGGGTTTTATCTCTGGGGCGACAACGAGATAGACTACATGACCTATGAGCCGGTGGCTTCGGCCTTGCAGACCTATAAAAAGGATAATTTCATCATCGGCACCATGGGAAACGAAGGGGACGTGAAACAGAACGCCCTCATTTTCCTGAAGGAAGATCCGTATGCCGTCCGGGATGACGGCGGTTATCTGTATTCCGAACCCCGGTATGAGCTGTTGCTCCATACCACGGATGGGCTGCTGGCACAACCCTTCACGGAAGACTGGGACCGGGCCGGCGGGGAAGAAATCTCCGCACCGTTCAGCGATTACAATACCCATCAGGTGACCACGGATACGCTGATTTCCCATTTCACCATCAATTATACGAGGCTGCCTTCTACCCATTATCATTTCACAGGTTGCGAAGTGAAGCTGAATACCAGCGCCAACAAATACTGCTCGGTGCTGTGGTGCAAATGCCACAACGCCCATATCTCCGGGTTTACGTTTTACCCGGATTCGGCGCAGATGCACAACACGCAGTTCAAGAACACCATGATTTATATCTGGGGTTCCTATAACGTGGAGGTCTCGGATATCGTCGGGTTCAATGCTGCCGGGAAGAAGCAGGGCGGAGCGAACGCCACGTCCGGCTATGTCATCCGCGCCACGAACTGCCTGGACCTGAAGCTGCAGGACATTTCTGTGCAGGGGTATTGGGGCGCTACGGCCATGAACTGCGTGAAGGATATCCATATCAAACGGGTGAGCATCAACCGCCTGGATATCCACAACTACTTTTATAATTTGTACATCGACGAGTGCAATCTGTATAACCACGCCATCCAGATTGGGGAGGGGCGTGGCATCGTGCGGATCACCAACTCCAACTTCTATGTGAACCTGCTGCAGGCCGATTCCTGGCCGAATGCGCATCTGCTGGAGTTCAACCTGACATACGGGCGTATCTTCGAAGGAAAGGTGTTTATTGAAAACTGCAACGCCTACCTGAAAGGACCGGACGGAAATGAGTTTGACGTCTGCAAGATAGAGTTTGCCCCGGAAGCGGTCAGCACCCTGCCGCATTACAAGTTCCCGGAAGTGACCATCCGGGACTGTCATTTCCACAGTTATGATGCCAATACCTATCTGGTGTACTTCATGATAGCGGGGAAGCGGAAATGCCAGACTTCGACCAAGGCGCCGTCCAACGTGACGGGCCATTGCCGGGATACCGGGAATGAGAATACGGGCCACCTGTTCTGGCGGTACATCGGCCGCGGGGTGGACTGGTTCAATAACGGGGATGAATCCCGGCTTCATGTGGTGCCGGGGCAGATCGTCCGTACCTATGACAAGTTCCTGGATTCGGAAGGGAAAACCACATTTTATAACTTCCAATATTTTCAGGTTACCCAGGCGGGGGATTTGCCGGTTCCCAGTGAAAGCAACAAGCCGAACAATATGACCGGCAATGAGTTTGCCCTGGGGACGGCCAGGATTAAATATGTGGACGACAGCCGCTGGCAGGCCAGTAAGGCGTATGCCGTCGGGGATTACTGTTTTACGGAATCCTCGTCCTGGCTGCCGGTATTCTGCTACGAGTGCATCACGGCTGGCACATCCAACGGATGGAGGCCGGTACATTCTTCCGGCACCGTGATTGAAGGCGAGGATGTGTACCCCAAAAATCTGGACGCCTGCTATTGGGAATATGTCGGACCTCTGAGTTCCTTTGTGGCGGCAGAATTCAGTCCGAACATGAATGCACAGAACAACACCTATATCTATGCCGACCACAAGATTTACAAGGTGCTGAACAGTGGGCGGCTCCGGGAACGGCCTCCTATCGATACAGCATGGCGAGGAGCGTTCACGGAAGGTACGGCAAGGCTGTCTTTCATGGGGAAAGACTGGGCGCCGGTTACCTGGTGGGCGCGGGATTGCTACTGCGTTTCCATGGTGAACGGAGTGAGAACGGTCTATAAGCTGGTGAACCAGGACGGCACGACCTCCGGGCAGATTCCGGTATCCGGCAACGCCATGAGCGTGGACGGGGACATGATTTGGGAATACACCACGGATACCGCCACGAAGCAGTGGGCGGCGCAGACGCAGTTCTTTGAGGGGGACGTGGTTTCCGCCAACGGCAACAATTACCGCTGCGTCTTTGACGGGCGGCTGGAACTGCCGCACCAGATCACCCTGGAAAACATATCCACCAACATGGATACCGGCGGTGATGTTTTTGCCTTCTGGGAAGCGGGCACAGATGTTCCCACGAAGGTAGGGCCAAAAGGGAAATGGACGATACGGATCGATAATGTGGAGTTTTACCGCTTCCGGAATTTCAGTTCCTATTTCTGCCATGCGGGAAACCCGGCACCGGAGATCCTCATCGGCGGTTCCGGCAGTGGTGGCAGCAGTGGTGGTTCTTCCGGTACGGACGCCAATGCGATCCATGACGGCGATTCCGTAGTGATTGACGCAGGGGAGGTGTAACAGATGCCGAAGAGCTTACCAAACAGTACCGTAAAAGTGAAACGGGCCACCGCCGCCCGATGGGCATCACAGAACCCTGTCCTGGCGGCGGGTGAGATCGGATACGAGACAGATACCAGAAAGATGAAGCTGGGTGACGGGACGAGCTCCTGGACCCAGCTTTCGTATTTGGTGGCAGACGGAACGGGAACCGGAACCGATACTGGAACGGGCGGGCAGGCTGCCACCATCCGCATCGGCACGGTGACCACGCTGCGGTACAACCAAAACGCCACGGTGGTCAATTCCGGCACGTCCACGGCGGCTGTCCTGGATTTCGGGATTCCCCGTGGCAAGAGCGTCTACGAATATGCCGTGGAAGGCGGCTACGAAGGGACGGAGCAGGAGTTCGGCCAGTTGATTGAAGACCTGCTGGCAATCCAGGACGGGAACGAGGTGGAATACTGATGGCGGATGTGTATGTGGATGAAGCGGCCCTGCAGGCGATTGGCAGTGCCATACGAAGCAAGAACGGCCTGAACACCCGGTACAAGCCGAGAGCCATGGCGGCCGCGATTTTGAGCATTCCTTCTACCGGCGGTTCGGCTACTTATTTCACCGTGACCATGCCGTCCATGGAACACCAGTCTTTTACGGTTTCCGTGGATGGGGTGGCAAGGCCGGACGGATATTCCTTTACGGCAGAAAAGGGGTCGGTCATCACCTTTACGAACCCCATGCCTGACTCCGGCTACACAGCAGGTGAATTGACCGTCACCGGCGGGTCAAGGCTCCAGGCAGCGAATTCTTACTGCCTGACTTCTGATATGACTTTTACCCTGACAGCGGCAACCGAAGAGGTTGTTGTCAGCGGATTTGACCTTGCAGCGCTGCGGAGCGGTGAGGTGCTGACCGTGCCGGATATGGTGTTTACCCTGGACAACGCTGGGAAATCCGACTGGAACTCCAGCGTACAGTCGTCGGATATCAATACGGCGATCGGCGTAGGCAATGATGTGTATATCGAATATGCGGTATGGATGCCGGCAGGCAATGCCTGTTCCTGGGGGCCGGAGTTCATCATCTACACGAACTCCAGCAGTAATTCCCGGTTCAGCGCATCGGCGGGTACGATGCACCTTACCGAGTACGAAAACGGCAAACTGTACACCGCCGTGGTGAAATACCGGGTCAATGCGGATACATCGAATTTCCCGTTCTACAAGCAGTACGGCGCCAACAGCGGCGGCGGGGATATCAAAGTCCGGCTCCGGGTTTCCAACCTTACGGCGGCCATGACGCCGGATGTCGAGTCAACGCATTTGTATCCGTGGAGTTAAGCAAAGGAGGAAGAAAGCATGGATAAAGAGATCGTCCATCATGTTTTGGAAAAAATGGGAGACATCTTCAATTTCAAAGTGATCGCCGGAGCGGTGCTGGGACTGGTGACCCACAAGTATTCCATCCTG
>Ga0310695_10005705_pt1 | contig 21415 bp, 16 predicted proteins | sample RumenRJG_04DNA_FD_203882 | JGI IMG/M metagenome (GOLD analysis project Ga0310695, IMG submission 203882) | Bovine rumen microbial communities from Lethbridge, Alberta, Canada - RJG_04 (v2) (version 2) | ecosystem: Host-associated > Mammals > Digestive system > Stomach > Rumen | place: Canada...
GGCAAGCCGATACCGACCGAACCAAACTTTAATTAATCACATTTTCAAAGAACTCTTTGGCTGCGCGGCATAGCCGTTAGGCCGTATATTGAAATTTTAACGAACTATTGTTCAAAAACAATCAACTTTTATTTTTTTATCATAATTTTTGTGCAAAGTTACGAAAAGATTTCGAGATTAGACGGATAAAATACCAAAAAACAACTCCTATGGTGATAATTTCTCACCCAAAGACAATATTACCCCATTATACCTTAATATTATATGGAACAGCAAACAAATTAACCGACAAGCATAACGAGACGAATGCTACCAGCCAGAAAAAGTAGAACTGGCTACATGGTTTAATAATGATTTCCATAAAATTGCATTCTCTTACTTGGAGTTACCATTGCCAGTCCCGATGCCTGGAGCCATCATGCCTCCAGTGGCCTCAATTTTGTGGTTCAGCGTAATGACGCCGCACTTGCCGAATGCCGCTGCACCGATGCCTGGAGTATAGGAGCCGCCCATGCAAATGACCCTTCCTTCATCACCTTTAATATTGATGGAACCGCAGGTGCCGTTCAAGCCTGCTCCGATGCCAGGGCCATAGTTACCGCCCTGGGCGACAACAAATGATCCTTCAATCACATGGTCGATGGTGATGTTGCCGCAGGAGCCTCCCCTGCCGCTGCCGATGCCTGCCGCATTATTGCCGCCATTAGCTGTCATCAGTTTAGCACTTGTCTTTAGAATTTGTTTGGTTTTCCTCATAATTTTAAAAATATTTGTTGTTAGCGCGTGCAAAGGTATTATTGACTATTCCAAAGAATCGTGAAATAATGTTAGAGTTTTATGTATATTATGTGTGGGGGTGTCAGAATTTGCTATGTACCGATTTTTGGGTTGACTGTTTTGTTTGTCAAGAAAACTTCGAATTTAAGCGGGTCAAAACTCGCGTCTTTGAAAACAAAAGTCCGGTGGTCGGAAAAAACGGCAAAAATGAATGATTCTTGTAACTCGTTGAATGCAAGTGGATTACATAAATCGAGTCCTCTGTCGCCCCTGAAACATTTCTAATTTGCGTCACTTCACCCCGTGATTTGCGTCAAAGCACCTTGCAATTTGCGTCACTTTGCCCTGTCGTTTGCGTCACTTCACACGCTCGTTGATAATGTTTCGCCCCCTCATTCCATATCTCTTACTGTCTCTTAGACCACAAATGACGACATTGGGAACCATCAGCGGCTTCGCGAGGCCATACGAACAACGCAAAGAACGATTCTATACGACTGCCCACGTTGCTAAAACGCAGAAAAAAGTCAACGTGTTTTTGTCAAAATCCTTCAACAAGAATTCTAATGATGAAACCTTATATAAAGGCAATGATATAGCAATTGACCTTCATGACCTCCCCCCAACTGCAGGAGCGTCACAATAAACCAATTCCTACAAGAGCGTCATGGCAAACTATCCCCCTCCTACAGGAGGGGGGAAGGTCATTCAGGAGGCTGAGGGGAGTTCATACGCACGCGAACCCTTTCGCGTCAATTTCTATGATATTTCCAAAAATAATTCCGTGAAATCTGTTGTTTGTGAGCGGTCTTTCATGATGACACGCCTCATGTGGGCCGCTTATCTGAGCACTTGCGTGAAGACAGGAGCTTCGCCCTCGAGGACGGTCACGTAGACCTTGATCTCGCCTAAGGATGAGGTGTCTGTTTCGCCCTCGCGAGGCAGGTTGGCGGCGGTGAAGAGGTATTCCGTACCACCAGGGATGGTGCGCTGGGCAACGGTCTTGGCCTTTGCGTGGATCATGGGATAGTCGCCGACGGCGGCAGTGAAGATGGCCGTTTCCGTTTCGCTCACTTCATGCTGCGCAGGGAAGGCCTCCAGCTGGGTGTATTCGCCCTCGATGAACCCGCCAGCCTTCAGGAACTGGTCTACCTCCTTGGGGACGGCTGCCATACGGGCGGCACGGACGCCATAGCCGGGGAGGATCTCTGCTTTCGGCTGTCTTGCGGCCAGGTCCTTGACGCTGGTGTCGAGGCCGCCGCTGCCGAAGGTGCAGAAGGGTACCACCTTCTTGCCGCTCAGGTCGGCCTTCTCCAAGAAGGCGGCAACGGGCGGGGCGAAGGTGCCAAACCACACGGGATAGCCGAGGAAGATGACGTCGTAGCTGGCGAGGTCGGCGGCAATGGGCTTGATCTCAGGGAGGATGCCTTCTTCGCGCTCCTCTGTGCAGCGGTCGATCGTGGCTTGGAAATCGCCGTCGTAGGGATTCACAGCGACAATCTCCTCCATGTCGGCGCCGAGGCGCGTGGCGATCTCCTGTGCCACGGTCTTCGTGTTCGACGTCTGAGAGTAGTAGAGAACTAGCACTTTCTGTGCTTCTTTCTTTGGGCCGCAGGCTACGACGGCCACCATCACGGCCATGATGGCCAGGATAAACGATAATGCTTTCATACGATTGAATGTTTTAGGGGATTACTTCTTTTTTGTCGCAAAGTTACGAAAAACGACTGAAATGGGAAAGGATTTCTATGGAAAAAGATGGCTTTTAAGTGAAAAGATTGAAAAATATTTGGTGGTTTGCAGATTTTTGCGTATCTTCGTACCCGATATGACCATTGAAGGATTTCTGAATTACCTGCAGCTGGAGCGGAACTACTCGCCGCAGACGGTGAAAAGCTATGGTGAGGATCTCCGCGCCTTTGAAGAGTTTTTCGGGAGTCTGGAAGGTCAGCTCACCTGGGAGACGGTGGATGCCGACGTCATACGCGACTGGATGGAGCAGATGATGGACCGCGGCAACCACGCCGCCACCGTCAACCGCCGGCTGAGCAGCCTGCGGGCTTTCTTCCGCCACGCGATGCGGCAAGGGCTCGCGGACCGGAATCCCGCCAAGGATATCGTGGGGCCGAAGAAAAGCCGACCGTTGCCACAGTTCGTGAAAGAGAGCGAGATGAACCGCCTGATAGATGAGCTGCCGTGGGAGGATACATATAATAATGTTCGCGCGCGTACCATTATAATAATGCTATACGAGACGGGGCTGCGTGTCTCTGAGTTGGTGAACCTCGACGACGATGGCATCGACTTCGTGAACAGCCAGCTGAAGGTGACGGGAAAGCGCAACAAGCAACGGCTTATTCCTTTTGGCGCAGAACTGGAAAGCCAGCTGAAGACCTATCTCGCCAAGCGCGACGAGATGGCGGGGCGCGAGGAGGGGGCGCTGTTCCTGACCGACAAGGGGCAGCGCATGAACACCAGCCAGGTGAGATATGAGGTGAAGAAATGGCTCTCGCGGGTGACGAGCCTCAAGAAACGGTCGCCCCACGTGCTGCGCCATTCGTTTGCCACCGCCATGCTCAACCATGAGGCCGGACTCGAGAGTGTGAAAAAGCTGCTGGGCCATGAGAGCCTGACGACGACGGAAATCTACACGCATACGACGTTCGAGCAGCTCAAGAAAGTTTATAGATCTGCCCATCCACGGGCGTAACCCTTAAAAACGGAGGTAACTATGGAAATTAAGATTCAATCGATTCACTTCGATGCAACCGAACAGCTGAAAGCTTTCGCAGAGAAGAAGACCGCCAAGCTGGAAAAGGCTTGCGAGGACATCAAGAATGTGGAACTGCAACTGAAAGTGGTGAAACCTGCCACCGCCTTGAACAAGGAGGCTGCCCTCTCGGTGAACGTGCCGGGACAGACCCTGTACGTGGAGAAAGTGTGCGACACTTTTGAGGAAAGTATTGACCAATGTGTGGACGCCATGAAGGTTCAACTGACCAAATTCAAGGAAAAACAAAGAAATAGATAAAAAAAGTGCCAAAAAATTTTGGTAGTTCAAAAAAAGTGCGTACCTTTGCAGCCGTCTTAGAACAAATCCTACTCGGAAGCCTAAGCGGCTGCAAGGATTTTGCCTCTTTAGCTCAGTTGGCCAGAGCACGTGATTTGTAATCTCGGGGTCGTTGGTTCGAATCCGACAAGAGGCTCAGAATGAGACAAGCGATGTAAAACAAAAGGGTGGTTTCCAGAGTGGCCAAATGGGGCAGACTGTAAATCTGTTGTCTTTCGACTTCGGTGGTTCGAATCCATCACCACCCACTCGCCAGTAGAAAATTGTTGCGGAAATAGCTCAGTCGATAGAGCACTAGCCTTCCAAGCTGGGGGTCGCGGGTTTGAGCCCCGTTTTCCGCTCAACTGCTGTAATAGCTCAGTGGTAGAGCACTTCCTTGGTAAGGAAGAGGTCCTGAGTTCAAATCTCAGTTACAGCTCTACTGTGTGAGCGGTTTTTTATGTTTGTGTGAAGCAGAAATCCACAGATTATCCATTAATTAAATAAGAAAGAAAAGCTATGGCAAAAGAGACGTTTGTGCGTACCAAACCGCACGTTAACATCGGTACAATCGGTCACGTTGACCACGGTAAGACCACTCTGACGGCTGCTATCACTATGGTGCTGGCTAAGCAGGGTCTCTCTGAGATTAAGTCGTTCGACCAGATCGACAACGCTCCCGAGGAAAAGGAGCGTGGTATCACTATCAACACCGCTCACGTGGAGTATGAGACGAAGAATCGTCACTATGCTCACGTTGACTGCCCGGGACACGCCGACTATGTGAAGAACATGGTAACTGGTGCTGCTCAGATGGACGGTGCTATCCTCGTTGTTGCTGCTACTGACGGTCCGATGCCTCAGACCCGTGAGCACGTCCTGCTCGCCCGTCAGGTGAACGTTCCCCGTCTGGTGGTGTTCCTGAACAAGTGCGACATGGTGGACGATGAGGAAATGCTCGAGCTCGTTGAGATGGAGGTCCAGGAGATTCTCGCTCAGTATGAGTTTGAAGATGATACTCCTATCATCCGCGGTTCTGCCCTCGGTGCCCTGAACGGCGTTGAGAAGTGGGAGCAGAAGGTCGTTGAGCTGATGGACGTTTGCGACACTTGGATCCAGGAGCCCCCGCGCGCTACCGATAAGCCCTTCCTGATGCCTGTTGAGGACGTGTTCTCAATCACAGGTCGTGGTACTGTGGCTACTGGTCGTATTGAGACTGGTGTGATCCACGTGGGTGATCCCGTACAGCTGCTCGGTCTCGGTGAGGACAAGAACTCGGTGGTTACCGGTGTTGAGATGTTCCGCAAGCTGCTCGACGAGGGTCAGGCTGGTGACAACGTAGGTCTGCTGCTCCGCGGTATCGACAAGAACGAGGTGAAGCGCGGTATGGTGCTCTGCCATCCGGGTCAGATCAAGCCCTTCAAGAAGTTCAAGGCTTCTATCTATGTCCTGAAGAAGGAAGAGGGTGGTCGTCACACTCCGTTCGGAAACAAGTATCGTCCCCAGTTCTACCTCCGCACCATGGACTGCACGGGTGAGATCACTCTGCCCGAGGGCGTTGAAATGGTGATGCCTGGTGATAACGTTGAGATCACTGTTGAGCTGATCTACGCCGTTGCTCTGAACAAGGGTCTGCGTTTCGCTATCCGTGAAGGTGGCCGCACCGTTGGTTCGGGTCAGATCACTGAGGTCTACGAGGACTAATCTCTGGAAACTCTAGAAAATCTAGTTCATCTAGAAAAACCTAGATAACGACTAAGCCCCTGTCTACGGGCAGGGGCTTTATCTACGGGAATAGCTCAGTTGGTAGAGCATCGGTCTCCAAAACCGAGGGTCGTGGGTTCGAGTCCTCCTTCCCGTGCTAAGAAAGAATAATAGATATGTTCAAGAAATTCGTAAATTATTGCAAGTCATGCTATGACGAGCTTGCGCATAAGACCACATGGCCTACGCGTCAGGAACTTACACATAGTGCAATGGTTGTTCTATCTGCTTCCCTTATCATTGCATTGGTAGTGTTCGTGATGGACAGCGTGTTCCGTTTCGTGATGAGCGCAGTATATCCGGGATAAAGCTTAGGAAAATGTCTGAAACAAACAAGAAATGGTATGTACTCCGCGCGGTGAGCGGCAAGGAGGCTAAGGTGAAGGAATACATCGAGGCTGAATTGAAGCACAACGCGTTGCTGTCGCAGTATGTCTCCGAGGTGTTGATACCCATGGAGAAGCATTCCACGCTACGCAACGGCAAGAGGGTAGTCAAGGAGAAGATCAGTCTTCCCGGCTACGTTTTGGTCGAAGCTGAGCTGAAGGGCGACGTGGCGCACACCCTGCGTTTCATGCCAAATGTTTTAGGCTTCCTAGGCGGTCTGGATAATCCTACGCCTGTCAGACAAGCGGACATCAACCGCATACTGGGCACGGTCGAGGAGACTGAACTGGTAGACGAGGTGGTGATCCCATTTGCTGTCGATGAGACAGTGAAGGTGACAGATGGGCCGTTCAGCGGATTCACAGGTATCATCGAAGAGGTGAACACTGAGAAACACAAGCTGAAGGTGATGGTCAAGATATTCGGCAGGAAGACTCCTCTCGAATTGAACTATACGCAAGTGTCCAAAGAATAAGTGTGCATTGTTACGGGCACGCGAGTTCTTTATATTTAATTCAACTTTAATTAATTAAGAAAATGGCTAAAGAAGTTGCTGGATTAATCAAATTACAGATTAAAGGTGGCGCTGCTAATCCCTCACCCCCAGTAGGACCGGCCCTCGGTTCGAAGGGTATCAATATCATGGGATTCTGCAAAGAGTTCAACGCCAGAACTCAGGATAAGGCAGGTAAGATTCTTCCTGTTGTTATCACCTATTATACTGATAAGTCATTCAGCTTCGTCATCAAGACACCTCCCGCTGCAGTTCAACTCATGGAGGCAGCCAAGGTAAAAGGTGGTAGCTCTGAACCTAACCGCAAGAAGGTGGCTTCGGTCACTTGGGATCAGGTGAGAGCAATTGCTGAAGACAAAATGACCGACCTCAACTGTTTCACAGTGGAGTCTGCCATGCGTCTGATAGCAGGTACCGCACGAAGCATGGGTATCACAGTCAAAGGGGACTTCCCTGGATAAATTAATGTAACTTCAATTTTAAAGAAAATGAGTAAACTGACAAAAAATCGTAAAGCAGTTGCCGATAAGGTTGAAGCAGGGAAAGCATACTCTTTGATGGAGGCTGCAGGCCTGGTCAAGGAAATCACCACGACCAAGTTTGACGCTTCATTAGATATCGATGTACGTCTGGGCGTAGACCCGAGAAAAGCCAACCAGATGGTTCGTGGCGTTGTGTCGCTGCCGAACGGAACGGGTAAGGTGACTCGTGTGCTGTGCCTGTGTACACCGGATGCTGAGGCTGCTGCCAAAGAGGCTGGTGCCGACTACGTGGGTCTTGATGAGTATATCGATAAGATCAAAGGTGGTTGGACTGACGTTGACGTGATTATCACAATGCCCTCTTGCATGGGTAAGATTGGTCCGCTCGGACGTGTGCTCGGACCGCGCGGTTTGATGCCGAACCCGAAGAGTGGTACTGTTACTATGGATGTTGCTAAGGCAGTGAAGGAAGTGAAGCAGGGTAAGATCGACTTCAAAGTTGACAAGTCGGGTATTATCCACAGTTCCATCGGCAAGGTGTCGTTTACCCCGGAGCAGATTTACCAGAATGCCAAGGAGTTTATCAACACGATTATCAAGCTGAAGCCGGCTGCTGCCAAAGGTACATATATCAAGAGTATCTATCTTTCTAGCACGATGAGTCTGGGTGTTAAGGTTGATCCGAAGACAGTTGAATAACGCTTAAATTCACAGTAAGATGAAAAAGGAAGTAAAAGATACTATCATTGTTGAACTGGGTGAGAAACTGAAGCAGTACGCTCATTTCTATCTGGTTGACATCTCGGGCCTGAACGCCAAGGACACCAGCGACCTCCGTCGCAAGTGCTTCAAGAATGAGATTAAGCTCACTGTCGTGAAGAACACGCTGCTGAGAAAGGCATTCGAGGCTTCAGAGATTGATTTCGAACCCCTTTACGAGGCTCTGAAGGGCAATACGGCTGTCATGTTCTGCAACACGGCAAACGTTCCCGCCAAGCTGTTGAAGGATTATAAGAAGGCTGGTATTCCCGCATTGAAGGCTGCATACGCCGAGGAAGGCATGTATGTGGGTGCTGACAAGCTGGAAGAGCTGGCATCTATCAAGAGCAAGAACGAGGTTATTGCCGATATCGTGGCATTGCTGCAGAGCCCGGCCAAGAACGTTATCTCTGCTCTTCAGTCAGGTGCAAACACCATCCATGGTGTGCTGAAGACTTTAGGCGAGCGTCCTGAGTAATTATTAAGTCACAATAACATTAAAAAACAATTAAATTTTCAATAAAAATGGCAGATATTAAAGCTATTGCTGAAGAGTTGGTTAACCTTACAGTAAAAGAAGTAAACGAGTTGGCAACAGTCCTGAAGGACGAGTATGGAATTGAGCCTGCTGCTGCAGCCGTTGCTGTAGCTGCTGGTCCTGCTGCTGGTGCAGCTGAGGCAGCTGAGGAAAAGACATCGTTCGATGTGGTCCTCACTGAGGTTGGCGCAGCTAAGCTGCAGGTCGTGAAGGCCGTTAAGGAAGCTTGCGGTCTTGGTCTGAAAGAGGCTAAGGATCTGGTAGACGGTGTTCCTTCCAAGCTGAAGGAAGGTCTGTCGAAGGACGAGGCTGAGAACCTGAAGAAGGCCATCGAAGAGGCCGGCGCAAAGGTTGAGCTGAAGTAAGAGACAACATCTTTCTATCATAGGGTTAAGATTCTTCAAGTAGAAGAGTCTTAACCTTTTTGTGTCTTTCCATGCCGCTCACTCTCTGAAGGGCTCTATCCCTATTTCATGCAAGAACCCCTAATTAATAAAAAGATATATGGCTTCAAAAATTGTTGATAACAGAATTAACTTTGCAAGCGTCAAGAATCCCATGCCTTATCCGGATTTCCTTGACGTGCAACTCAAGTCGTTCAGAGACTTCCTGCAACTGGACACGCCTCCCGAGGAGCGCAAGAACGACGGCTTGTATAAAGTATTTGCAGAGAACTTCCCCATTACCGATACGCGTAATAACTTCGTGCTGGAGTTCCTCGACTACTTTATCGACCCGCCACGCTATTCCATTGACGAATGTCTCGAGCGCGGACTTACCTACAGCGTACCCTTGAAGGCCAAGATGAAACTGTATTGCACCGATCCCGACCATGAGGATTTCGGCACCGTGATACAGGATGTCTTCCTGGGCACCATCCCCTATATGACCGAAAACGGCACGTTTATCATCAATGGCGCCGAACGCGTTGTCGTGTCCCAGCTCCACCGTTCTCCTGGTGTGTTCTTCGGACAGGGCGTGCATGCCAATGGTACTGTGCTCTATTCGGCCCGCATCATTCCGTTCAAGGGTTCTTGGATAGAATTTGCCACCGACATCAACAATGTGATGTATGCCTATATCGACCGTAAGAAAAAGCTGCCCGTCACCACGCTCCTCCGTGCCATCGGCTTCGAGACCGACAAGGACATTCTCCGCATCTTCGACCTTGCTGAGGAAATCAAGGTGAACAAGAAGAATGCCAAGGAGATGGTGGGCAAGCATTTGGCTGCCCGCGTGCTGAAGAGCTGGACAGAGGATTTCGTCGACGAGGATTCTGGTGAGGTCACTTCCATTGAGCGTAATGAAGTGATTATGGAGCGTGAAACGGAAATCACCAAAGACAATGTGGCCGACATCCTCGACAGTGGTGCTTCCACGATCCTCGTTCACAAAGATGCCGAAGCAGCTGCAAAATATGCCATTATCTTCAATACCTTGCAAAAGGATACCAGTAACACGGAGCAGGAGGCTGTCAATTTCATCTATCGTCAGCTGCGCAATGCCGATCCGGCCGATGATGCCAGTGCACGTGAGGTGATTCAGAACCTCTTCTTCTCTGACAAGCGTTACGACCTGGGAGATGTGGGTCGCTACAGAATCAACCGCAAACTGGGGCTCGACACAGACATGAGCGTCCGTATCCTGACCAAAGAGGATATCATCGAGATTATTAAGTATCTCATCCAGCTGGTCAACAGCAGTGCCACGGTGGATGATATCGACCACCTGTCGAACCGCCGTGTGCGCACAGTCGGTGAGCAGTTGTCGAACCAGTTCTCCATCGGTCTCGCCCGTATGAGCCGCACCATCCGTGAGCGTATGAATGTGCGCGACAACGAGGTGTTCACCCCGACGGACCTGATCAATGCCAAGACCATCTCCAGCGTCATCAATTCGTTCTTCGGCACCAACCCGCTGAGCCAGTTCATGGACCAGACCAACCCGTTGGCAGAGGTGACCCACAAACGTCGTCTTTCCGCCCTCGGTCCTGGTGGTCTGTCGCGTGAGCGTGCTGGTTTCGAGGTGCGCGACGTACACTATACCCACTACGGACGTCTGTGCCCGATTGAGAGCCCTGAAGGTCCGAACATCGGTCTGATCTCCTCGCTCTGCGTTTATGCCAAGATCAACGAGCTCGGTTTCATCGAGACCCCCTACCGCAAAGTGAAGGACTCTATGGTGGACCTGAACAACGACGACGTGGTGTTCCTCTCGGCAGAAGAGGAGGAAGGCCATATCATCGGTCAGGGTAATGCCCCGCTGAACGAGGACGGTTCGTTTGTGCGTACCACGGTGAAGTGTCGTCAAGACGCTGATTTCCCAGTGGTTCCGCCTGCTGATGTCGACCTGATGGACGTTTCGCCTCAGCAGATTGCCTCTATCGCAGCTGGTCTGATTCCGTTCCTGGAGCACGATGATGCCCACCGTGCCCTGATGGGATCGAACATGATGCGCCAGGCTGTTCCTCTGCTCCACAACGAAGCTCCCATCGTGGGAACAGGCATTGAGAAGAAGGTGTGTGAGGATTCCCGCACCATGATCACTGCCGAAGGCAATGGTACGATAGAATATGTGGATGCCACCACTATCCGCATCCTCTACGATCGTACGGAAGACGAAGAGTTTGTCAGCTTCGAGCCTGCCCTGAAGGAATATCGCATTCCGAAGTTCCGTCGAACCAACCAGAACATGGTCATCGACCTGCGCCCGATTTGTGAGAAAGGGCAGCGCGTGAAGGCTGGCGACATCCTGACCGAAGGATATGCCACGGAGAATGGCGAACTGGCCCTGGGACGCAACCTGCTGGTTGCCTACATGCCTTGGAAGGGCTACAACTACGAGGATGCCATCGTGCTCAACGAGCGTGTGGTGCGCGACGATATCCTGACTTCCGTGCATGTCGATGAGTATTCGCTCGACGTCCGCGAGACAAAGCGTGGTATGGAAGAGTTCACCTCCGACATTCCCAATGTGAGTGAAGAAGCCACGAAGGACCTCGACGAGAACGGTATCATCCGCGTAGGTGCCCGTGTGGAGCCCGGCGACATCCTGATCGGTAAGATCTCACCAAAGGGCGAGAGCGACCCGTCGCCTGAGGAAAAACTGCTCCGTGCCATCTTTGGCGACAAGGCTGGCGACGTGAAGGACTCTTCGCTGAAGGCCAATCCTTCGCTGACAGGTGTGGTCATCGACAAGAAACTCTTCTCGCGTGCTGTCAAGACCCGTGAGTCGAAGAAGCAGGACCGCATCATCTTGGCCAAGATCGACGAGGAATACGAAGCCAAGATCAAGGACCTCAGAGACATCCTGGTGGAGAAACTGCAGAAGCTGACCAAGGGTCGGGTTTCTCAGGGTGTGAAGGACTACACCGGTGCTGAGATCATCACCAAGGGCAGCAAGTTCACGATTGCCACATTGCGCAACCTCGAATACGACGGCATCCAGAGCAATGGCTGGACGAACGACGAACATAAGAATGAGCTGATTCAGAAGCTGATTGTCAACTTCATTAAGAAATACAAGCTGCTTGATGCAGAATTGAAGCGCCGCAAGCTGGCCATCACCATTGGCGACGAGCTGCCTTCTGGCATCCTGCAGATGGCCAAGGTCTATGTGGCCAAGAAACGTAAGATTGGTGTCGGCGACAAGCTGGCCGGTCGTCACGGTAACAAGGGTATCGTGTCGAAGGTGGTGCGTCAGGAAGACATGCCGTTCCTCGAGGACGGTCGTCCTGTCGACCTGGTGCTCAACCCGCTGGGTGTGCCTTCACGTATGAACCTCGGACAGATCTTCGAAGCCATCCTTGGTGCTGCTGGTAAGCGCCTGGGTGTGAAGTTTGCCACCCCGATCTTTGACGGTGCCAAACTGGAAGACCTTCAGGCTTGGACCGACAAGGCCGGGCTGCCGCGCCTCTGCTCCACACACCTCTACGACGGTGAGACGGGTGAGCGCTTCGACCAGCCGGCCACAGTGGGTATCACCTACTTCTTGAAACTCGGCCACATGGTGGAAGATAAGATGCACGCTCGCAGCATTGGTCCGTACTCTCTCATCACGCAGCAGCCTCTTGGCGGTAAAGCCCAGTTTGGTGGACAGCGTTTCGGAGAGATGGAGGTCTGGGCCCTTGAGGCCTTCGGAGCCAGCCATGTGCTGCAGGAGATTCTGACCATCAAGTCCGACGATGTGGTGGGACGTTCCAAGGCTTACGAGGCCATTGTGAAGGGCGAGCCCATGCCTACGCCGGGTATCCCCGAGTCATTGAACGTACTTTTGCACGAGTTGCGAGGTCTCGGACTCAGTGTAACCCTCGACTAATCGAAATTGTAAATCGTAAATTAGAAAATCGCAATTGAATTATGGCTTTTAAGAAAGATTCAAAAATAAAGAGTAATTTCACTAAGATTACCATCGGATTGGCATCGCCACAGGAAATCTTGGAGAACAGTTTCGGTGAGGTTACAAAGCCTGAGACCATCAACTATCGTACCTACAAGCCCGAGCGCGACGGTCTGTTCTGCGAGCGCATCTTTGGTCCTACCAAGGACTATGAGTGTGCCTGCGGCAAATACAAGCGCATCCGTTACAAAGGAATCGTCTGCGACCGTTGTGGTGTGGAAGTGACTGAGAAGAAGGTGCGTCGTGAGCGTAGCGGACACATCGAGCTGGTGGTGCCCGTGGCCCATATCTGGTATTTCCGCAGCCTGCCCAACAAGATTGGCTATCTGCTCGGCATACCCACCAAGAAACTCGACGCTGTCATCTATTATGAGAAGTACATCGTCATCCAGCCGGGTGTCATGGAAGGCAAGAAGGATGCTGAGGGCAACGAGGTGAACGGTTCGCATGTCTACGATCTGCTCAACGAAGATGAGTATATCGATATCATGGACAATCTCCCAAAGGACAATGAGTTCCTTGAGGACTCCGATCCTAAGAAGTTCATTGCCAAGATGGGTGCCGAGGCTGTCTACGACCTGTTGGTCAACCTCGACCTCGACTCGCTGAGCTATGAGCTCCGCAATCGTGCCAATACCGACTCTTCGCAGCAGCGCAAGACCGAAGCCTTGAAGCGCCTGCAGGTAGTGGAGGCTTTCCGCGGCAGTGCCAATATCAACCGCCCGGAGTGGATGATCATGAAGATTCTTCCTGTCACCCCGCCGGAATTGCGCCCGTTGGTGCCGCTGGATGGTGGTCGTTTTGCCACATCTGACTTGAACGACCTCTATCGCCGAGTCATCATCCGCAACAACCGTCTGAAGAGACTGATGGAGATTAAGGCTCCTGAAGTGATTCTCCGCAACGAGAAGCGTATGCTCCAGGAGGCTGTCGACTCACTGTTCGACAACTCTCGCAAGTCTTCTGCCGTGAAGAGCGAGAGCAACCGTCCGCTGAAGTCTCTGTCCGATTCACTGAAGGGTAAGCAGGGACGCTTCCGCCAGAACCTTCTGGGTAAGCGTGTCGACTACTCAGCCCGTTCGGTCATCGTCGTAGGTCCTGAGCTGAAGATGGGTGAGTGCGGTCTGCCCAAACTGATGGCAGCCGAGCTCTACAAGCCGTTCATCATTCGCAAGCTCATCGAGCGCGGCATCGTGAAGACCGTGAAGTCGGCCAAGAAGATTGTCGACCGCCGTGAGCCGGTGATCTGGGACATCCTGGAGAATGTGATGAAGGGTCATCCCGTGCTCCTCAACCGTGCACCGACGCTTCACCGTCTGGGTATTCAGGCCTTCCAGCCGAAACTCATCGAGGGTAAGGCCATCCAGCTCCATCCGCTGGCATGTACGGCATTCAATGCCGACTTCGACGGCGACCAGATGGCTGTACACCTCCCGCTGAGTAACGAGGCTATCCTCGAGGCACAGATCCTGATGCTCCAAAGCCACAACATCCTGAACCCTGCCAATGGTGCGCCTATCACCGTGCCGTCGCAGGACATGGTGCTCGGTCTTTACTACATCTCAAAGATCCGTCCGGGTGCCAAGGGTGAAGGACTGACGTTCTATGGACCCGAAGAGGCCATCATTGCCCACAACGAGGGCAAGTGCGACCTCCACGCTCAGGTGAACGTCATGGTGGACGACATCAACGAGCAGGGCGAGGCATTCCAACACATGGTGCAGACCTCTGTGGGTCGTGTCATTGTCAACGATATTGTTCCGAAGGAAGTGGGCTTTGTCAACGAGATTATCTCCAAGAAATCGCTCCGCGACATCATCTCCAAGGTCATCAACCACGTGGGCTTCGCAGAGGCTTGCGAATTCCTCGATGGCATCAAGAACCTGGGCTATCGCATGGCTTACGAGGCTGGACTTTCGTTTAACCTCGACGACATCATCATCCCAGAGGAGAAGAAGGAACTCGTTGAGAAAGGAAACAGTGAGATTCAGGCCATTACCGACAACTACAATATGGGTTTCATCACCGACAACGAGCGCTACAATCAGGTGATCGACGCTTGGACACACGTGAACAACAAGTTGGGCGAGGTGCTGCTGAAGCAGATGACCGAGGCCGACCAGGGCTTCAACGCTGTCTACATGATGCTCGACTCTGGTGCCCGTGGTTCTAAGGACCAGATCAAACAGCTCGCTGGTATGCGCGGTCTGATGGCCAAGCCGCAGAAAGCTGGTGCTGAAGGACGTGGTACGATTGAGAACCCAATCCTCTCGAACTTCAAGGAAGGTATGTCGGTGCTGGAGTACTTCATCTCCACCCACGGTGCCCGTAAGGGTCTGGCCGATACCGCCATGAAGACGGCCGACGCTGGTTACCTGACCCGTCGTCTGGTTGATGTGTCGCACGACGTGATCATCACTGAGGAAGACTGTGGTACGCTGCGCGGACTCCAGTGCTCGGCGCTGAAGAACGGCGATGAGACCATCTCCACGCTCTATGAGCGCATCCTTGGCCGTGTGTCGGTACACGATGTGGTCGACCCCACCACGGGCAAGCTCATTGTGGCTGCCGGTGAGGAAATCACAGAACCCATTGCTCAGGCCATCGAAGACTCTCCCATCGAGAGCGTCGAGATCCGTTCGGTGCTCACCTGCGAGAGCAAGAAGGGCGTCTGCATGAAGTGCTATGGCCGCAACCTGGCCACCCAGCGCATGGTGCAAAAGGGTGAGGCTGTCGGTGTCATTGCCGCTCAGGCCATTGGTGAACCGGGTACGCAGCTGACACTCCGTACGTTCCACGCTGGTGGTGTGGCTGGTAATGCCGCTGCCAATGCTTCCATCAGGGCCAAGAATCCCAGCCGCATCGAGTTCGATGAGCTGCGTGTCGTTCCGTTCAAGGAAGAGGGCGAAGTGGGCAATGTGGAATGTCAGATGGTGGTCAGCCGCCTGGCTGAAGCCCGTTTCATCGACCCGCACACCAATATCGTGCTGTCGACGGTGAACGTACCTTATGGTAGCTCGCTCTACTTCAAGAATAACGATATGGTGGAGAAAGGCGATCTCGTGGCTCGTTGGGACCCGTTCAACGCAGTCATCGTCACGGAATATGCCGGTACGCTGAAATTCCGTGATGTCGTGGAAGGTGCCACCTATAAGGCTGAGACCGACGATACCACGGGTCTTACCGAGAAGATCATTACTGAGAGCCGCGACCGCAACCTCGTGCCTACCTGTGATGTGCTCGACAGCGATGGTTCCGTCATCGGTACCTACATCTTCCCCGTGGGTGGTCACGTGGTAGTGGACGACGGACAGACCGTCACCACAGGTACTACGCTGGTGAAGATTCCGCGTGCCGTGGCCAAGGCTGGTGATATCACCGGTGGTCTGCCGCGTGTCACGGAGCTCTTCGAGGCCCGCAACCCGTCGAACCCCGCTGTCGTGTCGGAAATCGACGGTGAGGTGACCATGGGTAAGGTGAAGCGTGGTAACCGCGAGATTATCGTCACCTCCAAGACTGGCGACCAGAAGAAATATCTCGTCTCTCTGGGTAAGCAGATTCTGGTGCAAGAGCACGATGCCGTGCGTGCCGGAACCCCGCTTTCCGACGGTGTCATCACGCCTAACGACATTCTGGCCATCAAGGGCCCGACCGCCGTTCAGGAGTACATCGTCAACGAGGTGCAGGATGTCTATCGTCTGCAGGGTGTGAAGATCAACGACAAACACTTCGAGATCATTGTGCGCCAGATGATGCGCAAGGTGATGATCAACGAACCGGGCGACACCACGTTCCTCGAACAGGAGATTGTGGACAAGCTCGACTTTGCCGATGAGAACGACCGCATTTGGGGTAAGAAGGTGGTTACCGATGCTGGCGACTCTGAGACCCTGAAGGCCGGACAGATCATCACAGCCCGCAAGCTGCGCGATGAGAACTCCATGCTGAAGCGTCGTGACATGCGACTGGTTCAGGTGCGCGATGCCGTGCCCGCCACGTCGACTCAGATTCTGCAGGGTATCACCCGTGCTGCCCTTCAGACCAAGAGCTTCATGTCGGCTGCTTCGTTCCAGGAGACCACCAAGGTGCTCAACGATGCCGCTATCCGCGGTAAGGTGGACACCCTCGATGGTATGAAGGAGAACGTCATCAGCGGACACCTCATCCCCGCAGGTACCGGTCTGCGTGAGTTCGACAAGATCATCGTCGGCTCCAAGGAGGAGTATGAGCGCATCCTTGCCAATCGCAAGAACGTGCTTGACTTCACCGAGAAGGACACCGTCATCGAAGACGTATAATCCTTCTGCCGCTTCATTTCATAAGGAGTGCTGTCCTCATTCAGGGCGGCACTCTTTTTTTAGTATTAACATAGAAGTTGATCCGAAAGGGTTCGCAGGAGTATGACCTCCCCTCACCCCTCCTGTAGGAGAGGGATAGTTTGCTGTGGCGCTCCTATAGCGGGTCGCGGTTTTGCACAAGGGCGTGTCGCTCCTATAGCAGGGCGCGGTTTTGCCCCCCCCCTCCTACAGGAGGGGCGAGGGGGAGGTCATGAAGGTCAATTGCTATATCATTGCCATTTTTTTGACAAATATTCGGGTGAACATTCTTTATTGTTTCAGATTATTTGTACCTTTGCCGCCGACAAACGAGCAAAATTAAAATCAAAGACGCGAATAATGATGGAGAAGAAATTAGTATTTGTGACTGGTGGCAACAAAGGCATCGGCTATGGCATCGCCAAGTATCTCGGACTTAGCGGGTGGAAAATCATCTTAGGCGCCCGTCACGACGGACGTGCCGCCGTGGCAATCAGCGAACTGCGTTCCATGGGCATCGACGTGGTTGGGTGGGTGCGCACCGAACTCTCTGACATTGCAGGGCTGATGCACGCTACCCAGGAGATTCAAGAGCAATTTCCCGAATTGACATTGCTGGTAAACAATGCGGGCATTCCTGGCGATATGTCAGTAGATGCTCAGCACACGGAGATCAGCGACATCCGCCAGACACTTGACGTGAACTACATAGGCACCTTTGCCCTCACCCAGGCGCTCATGCCCCTCTTGGAAAAGAACGGTGGCCGCATCGTCAACATCACCGTGCCCTCGGAAATCAGTCCCTATTGGCATCCCTTGGCCTACGTGGCCAGCAAGGCAGCGCAGAATGCCATGATGGGTGTCATGGCTATGGAGCTGCAGCAGCGGGGCTCAGCCTTAGAGATATTCTCTGTCCATCCTGGACCTACGACAACCGATCTTAACGGCAATATGAGCCTCCCCGGTTTCCACGACATCGACACTGTGGGCCAGAAGATGGCCGAACTCCTCAACGATGGCCGTTCCCACCAGGGCGAGTTCATCGAGCTCTATCCCATCGTGGATGAGTCGCAGGGCTGATGCGAGGAACATACTTCTGGCGACATCTGTGGGGGCTCGTATGCAGTTACTTTTTTTGCTTCGTCTGCTCGGGTGAATAAATCAGGCCGTCGAGGGCGTAGCGTCCCTCCAAATCGGTCAGTACAAAGGTGAACATCCATTTGTTCAGGCGGACACCCTGTGCAGGGACGTAGGGCAGCTTGATGAACACTTTGTTCCATCCTTGCTTCAAATGCACAATGAGCGGTTCGCGGGCAGTCAGGTTCTCATTGTGTAAGGGCGTTTCGTGGTTTATGCTCTCCAATCCTGCATTGTCCCAATCGGGTGGTGAAAGTTCTTCGTCGTTCAGCCACAGTCGCGTCCCTTTACGGTCCCACTGGCCGTTGTCGGGAGCCAGATCTTTCTCCGACCTTCCGTAGTTTTGGAACTCTACCAGAGCACCGGCCTCCTGTTCAATGGGTGAGTAGACGAACGTCCAGGCATAGGCCGTGTGGTTGGGTTATGGGTCGGCATAATAGCCGGGCACCTGCTTGCCCCAGGTATGGCGCAGGTAGATTCCGGCTCCGATGGCGCATCCTGTATTGTAGGTTTTCCCCTGCCACATGTAGTAGTCCTTGGGACCTTCGGTCTCTGGGGGAAGAACGCTATCGGTATTTCCGTTGTTGGGGAAGGCATCAGTGATTCGCCAACAGACATTTGTCTGTCGGACGTAGGGGATGGGCTCATCCTTCAGAGAATGGGCCTTGTGGAAAAGGAAGCGTCGTTCCCAATCCTTGAATTCTTCAAGTTCCTGACCCTCTGTGGGGAGCAGAGTCCCCCCTGATTCTATGTATTGTTGCCCGCCTCCTTTCCAGGCTCGTTCAGTAGAGGCCAACACATTGGCATAGACGTTGTTCTGCCGCATGATGCTCTGTTCGTCTTCCATATAGCGGTCGTTCCAAATGGCAGTGATCTCGCCGGCAATCTCCTCATTGCCCTGCTGTGCGTAGTAGATATTGCTTTTGTAGATGCCAACGAGGTCGGCAAACACATCGAAATGGTTCACGTAGTTATAGCGGCAATCGATGTTGGGCAGTCCGGCGATGCGTTTTCCTGCCGTGCTCCACATCTGTGTCATGTCGGCCCCTGTTTGGTGGGTAATGCTCACGCCACTGATGGGATTCCAAACCACCACGCCCTTCCCTTTTTCGTGGATATGGTTGGTGATGATACGCAGGAAATCGGGGTAGGTGATGGCCTGTTCATCGGCTCCGATATGGATGTAGGGCGCATCGACGAAGACTTCAGCCACCTCGTCGAGAATGTTTTTCAACTCTTCCACTCCCTGTGCCGTCTGCATGGAATGCCCCATGGCGCGGGTGAAAGCTGCGCTGTGTCCTGGCATGTCGATTTCGGGAATCACCGTGATGCCGTATTCCGATGCCGTCTGCACAATCTCACGGCATTCCTCCTGCGTGTAGTAATGTCCAGCGAAGCGCGTCATGGTCGATGCCTTCGTGAGTTGCGGATACTGTTTCACTTCGAAACGCCATGCCTGGTTCTCCGTCAGGTGGAAGTGGAAGGTGTTTACCTTGAAACGACCGAAGAGGCGCAGTTGCTTCTTCAGTTCCTCTACGCTGATATAACTTCGGCCAATGTCGTGCATATAGCCTCGGATCTTGAAGGCGGGCCAGTCTACGATTTCGCAGGCTTCCACCTCGCCGTTCTGTGTGTCGCCCTCGGCCAGTTGCGCCAATGTCTGTATGGCTCGGATTACACCCGTTTCTGTGGTTGCCGCAATCCGAATGCCTTGGCCGTCGACAGTCAGGCGATAGGCCTCGTTGGGAAAGCCCTTCAAGAAGTAGTCGTAGGCTCCTTTAATGCTGTCTACGAGTGTGATTTCCACATGCGGAGCCTGTTTGTCGGCGGTGGGATGCTGACGGGTTAGGTTGCGGAATGCCGCAAGAATTCTCTCCGAGGGCCGCCCCTCGAAATACAGTAGACCTGTCAGTTTCAGAGGGGCCGCCCCCGTGGAGAGCGTCACTTGTTTGGGCGTGGGCATCAGGTGCTCCACCTTCCCTTGTGCGGTCAGGGTCGTCAGTGCCACCAAAGCGGCTACCAGTCGGAGAGTTCTAATTTTCATTGCAAATGCTCGAGCTCGCTCACGCTGACTTCGTCTTCGTTTGTCACGACTCGGCCATTCAAGCAGGCTTGATGGCTCTCGCTGCTCCAAACATTCGATAAAGCATGAGCAAGCTCTGTTTTTGCTCACTTCATCACGACCTTGAGCTAAAGCTCGAGCTCGCTCACTTAATCACGACTTTACGGCCATTGCTGACAGCGATGCCGCGATAGCTGTTGCCGACGCGTTGTCCGTTGAGGTTGTACACCGGGTGTTGGGTGCTGGGTGTTGGGTGTTGAGTGATGCCCGTGGCGGCACCATCGTCAACGGTCAGGGTGATGGAGCGCACATCCTGTAGGATCTCGCCGAAGTTGAAGGACTGGCCAGTCATATTCGTGCTGACCTTACCCTTGATGGCTTCGCGGTCTTTATGCAGAATGCGGTGGTACACCTTGTCGGCGGCTGTCACACCTTCCGCCAGCGTCACGATGCCGGTATACTGCGACATGTAGCACAGCACCTTGCCGTCGTTGGTCTTGTAGACATAGTTTTCACCCTCTGGTACTAACTGAATAGCTCCGAAGAATTTCCACATTGCCATGAGGGCGGCATACTGCTGCAGGTCGAAGTCTGTGATACCATTCATGCCGTCCTTCACCTTGATGACCATATTTTCCGTCGGGCGCACCTCGGGGATGTCGAAGCCCAGGTTGATGGCGCTGAATGCCTCTATGAAATCAAGTGCACCGTCCATGTCGTAGCCATCCTGATAAGGATAGTTCCAGATGACGTTGCCGAGGCTTTCCATATCATCGCTATAGTCGTAGCTGATGGCATCGGCAGCCTCTACATTGTCGGCCAGGAAGTAAGCCTTGTCGCCCTTTTCGTTGTACGGCTCAAGGGTGAACAGCTTCTTTCCCGACGGTTTGCAGTAGGTCGTGGTCTTTGTAGCTTCGTTGTACATCTCAACCAGCTCTCCGCCAGGCAGCAGCACGTTGATGGCATTATAGAGGTTGTTGCTGTACGATTCAAGGAGAGTGGTACCGTCTTGCAGGACGAACTCATACATATTGCCGAAGGTTAGCGTGATGCTTCTGAGTGCTTCCGTCCCTTCGGCCATCATCTCACGATCTGCCTGGATAATGCGGTGGGTTATGGCATCGGCAGACGTCACGCCGCTGCCCAGGGTGACAATTCCATCGCTGTTGAGGGTGAACAGCAGCTTGTTAGTCGCTGCGTTGTAATATGAGGAAGAACCATCGTCGGCCGAT